>Ga0207997_1000072_pt1 | contig 44227 bp, 52 predicted proteins | sample AntAceMetag02UKN_FD_184777 | JGI IMG/M metagenome (GOLD analysis project Ga0207997, IMG submission 184777) | Saline lake microbial communities from Ace Lake, Antarctica - Antarctic Ace Lake Metagenome 02UKN (SPAdes) (version 2) | ecosystem: Environmental > Aquatic > Non-marine Saline and... | reverse complement strand
ATCGATTGAAAGAGTTGATATTGAAGATGCATATGATTTAGTAAATGCAGGAAAAACTCATATTTATGCTATTGAAACAAATGATGGAGGAAAACTATACACTCATAATTCCACTACAGAAAACGAAACCGGAGATCTTTTAGTCATCAAAAGCGACAATAATGATATTAAAGAAATATTAAATAATCTTTTCTATGATATTTTAAACATAGAGTTTAACCTTTGATCTTGAATAAGAAATATGTGTAAGTATGGAGACACCTTCTTACAATTAGATATACAAGATGAATATGGTGTAGTTAACGTTATACCAGTTTCTGTATATGATATTCAGAGAGTTGAAGGTGAAGATCCTCTCAATCCTAAAGATTATTATTTTACATTATTAGGTAATACTCGTGATAAATTAATGAATTTCCAAGTTGCTCATTTTAGAATGTTTACTGATTCAAATTATTTTCCATATGGACGAAGTATGATTGAAGGAGCTAGAAAACCTTGGAAGCAATTAAGTCTTATGGAAGACGCAATGATGGTTCATAGAATTATGAGAGCACCTGAAAAGAGAGTCTTCAAAATCGACATTGGTAATATACCTCCAAAAGATATTGATACATATATGAATGAAGTTATTAATAAGATGAAGAAGGCACCATATATCGATCCAACAACTGGTGAATATAATTTGAAATTTAATCTTCAAAATATGCTTGAAGATTTCTTTTTACCAGTTAGAGGCGGTGATACCGGAACCTCAATTGAAACTTTAAATGGAACTACATTTGATACAATTGATGATATTGAATATATTAGGAATAAGATGATGGCTGGATTAAAGATACCAAAAGCATTTTTAAACTATGAAGAAGATATTGAAGGTAAAGCAACTCTTGCAGCGATGGACTTAAGATTTGCTCGTACAATTGAGAGAATACAAAAAATTACTATCTCGGAATTATATAAAATAGCTACTATTCATCTATACTGTCAGGGGTATACAGATGATGCACTTGTTGACTTTGATTTAGAATTAACTAGCCCGTCACTTGTATATGAAGAAGAAAAGATTGAAATATGAGATAGAAGAGCTAGTTTAGTAGCATCTCTTAAAGATATTGATATGCTTTGTGAAGATTATATATATGAAAAAATATTAGGACTTTCAGAAGATGAAGTTAAAGAGAATCGCAAGAAACTCGTTATGGATAAGAAAAGAAAATATAGATTATATACAATTGAAAATGACGGAGAAGATCCTGTAAAAGAGGAAGTTGGAGATGAAGATGAATTTGGAGCTTATCCAAGTCAACATCAAGATAATAATGACTCAAATGAGGATCAAGACAATGACAAGGATGAAAATAAAAATCCTGCTGACTATTTGAAAAAGAAAGATTCAATAGCAGATGAGCTATTTAGTAAAGATGAAAGAATGGGACTTAATACAGCAGCGACTAGACATAAATATAAAGGAAATAGTCCACTTTCTTTAGAAAAAATAGACTTATTCTTTATCAATAAGACAAATAATAAACAAATAATTTATTAAAAAAATTAGTATTTATATATATAATACATAACAATATAAGAGAGAGAAAAATGAAAAAAATTAAACATTCTAAGTTTAAAAACACAGGGTTAATTTGTGAGCTTCTAACAAGACAAATAACTATGGATGTAATGCAAAATCAAAAGTCTGCAGCGCTGTCGATATTTAAGAAATATTTTGCGAAAAATTCAATACTAAGTGAAGAGCTTCAATTGTATAACCTAATACTTAAAGGTGGAGATGACCTAGCAAAGAAAACAGAAAATCAAATAAATTATTATATTGATGAAGTGCTAGGTAACAGGAGTAAGCTTAATGAACGTATTCTCAAAAAAAGCAAGTATTCTTTAATAAACGAAATTAAAAAACGCTTTGATATTGATCAGTTTTTTAAAATGCCAATCGATAGCTATAAAGTTTTAGCATCAACATATAAACTATTTGAAGGAACTGTAAAGCAGGAAATTAATGAGTCCATAAGTTATAGTCCGATAGATATGGTGCAATCTCGATACAATATTATTGAATTTATTATGAATGATAATGTAAAGAAAAGCTCTCTTATTAATAAGATGAAGAATGATAATAAAATATTAGAGAAATACAAGAAACAGGATAAAGACATTCAATTGTTAACGTATAAGCTATTGATAGAAAAATTTAATAGTAAGTATGGTGATATGAACTATGCTCAAAAAAGTTTATTAAAAATTTATATCAATAATTTTTCTAATGTAGATGTATTAAGAGAATATGTTAATAAAGAAGTAACTAGAATAAATAAAAAAATCAAGGGTATAATCTCTTCTTCTAAAATAGATGACGAAGTAACCAAAATAAAACTTTCTGAATTAAATAGACAACTAGGTAGCTTAAAGAAAGGTCGCGTCGTAAAAGATAAACAATTCACCGCTCTGCTATATCTATATGAGTTAGTTGACAAACTGGAAAATATTAAATAATTTTATGACAAGAAAAGAATTAAAGAATATCATTAAAGACGCAATATTACAAATCGAGATAACTACTACAGGTACCACTGCAGGTAGTGAAGAGTTTAATACTCCTGGAGCATTTAAAAAGAAAAATCCCGTGTTGAGAAAAGACATGAAAAAAAAGAAAAAAGAAAAAAGATATTATGATCCGTTGCTTGTTAAGGAAGAAATTAATGAGCAGGATTGAGCTAAGTTGAAAAAAATTATACGTATGGAGATAGCTTCAATATACTTTGATCTTTATAAAAAAAGAACTACATGGATGTAAAGAAAAAATTAAATGAAAATTAAAAAAAGTACAATTAGAAAAATAATTAGAGAAGCAAAAGAAGAATATCAAACATTCTTCAAATCTGCATGTAAAAAATTTAGTATTGATATTGAAAATATTGAAAACATCAGCGATGAAAAAAAGAAAAAGCTATTTTCATATATAGATAAGAATTGAAATTCAAACTCAGAGAGTGGAAAAGATGGAAAGATAAATGAAGAAGTCCAGTTTGATTTTTATAAAACTATGCAAGTGATTCGTGGTGATACTTTTCTAGACTATATATTCGGTTCATCTAAAGGAAAGAATGATAAAGTTAAAGCTGAAAAAATATTTAATGATCATATACTTGGCGACGCTAAATTAGAAAAGAAGTATACTAAAGCTAAGTAAAAAAATTAAACTATAATGAAAAGAACTGAACTAAAGAAATTAATTAGGGAAGAAATTCATCTTCTAAAAGAGCTCGGCATAAGCGAAAAGAATGTATGTACTGGAAGTAAGATATGCTATGGCTGAGGTAGAGCAATAGTAGGAAGTTTAAAACTAAAATATGATAAAGTAAAATATGTTCTTAGAAATCATATTATGACTCAAAGTGGTGCTTCTTTGTATTTATCAGACGGAAGCTTTGTTGGAAAAGAAAATATGATTCATAGACATCTTGATTGATGTATAGTAAAATAGAAAGAGAAACAATTATAATGGAAAATAAAAAATTATTAATAGATACTATACCCTTCGACATTGCACCAGAACAAATTAATGAATCGCTAGAAAAAAATAGTGGTAGACTAATCGTTAAAGGCAAAGTTCAAGAAGCTGATACTGAAAATCAAAATGGAAGAAAATACCCGAAAGACGTTCTCTTAAGAGAAGTAGACAAGTATAAAGGAACTTTCATTAAAGAGAGAAGAGCTTTAGGTGAACTTGATCATCCAGATACATCAGTTGTTGAATTGAAAAATACTTCACATCAAATACTTGACTTGTGGTGAGATAATAATGAAGTATGAGCTAAGATTGAAGTATTAAGTACTCCAGCAGGTAACATATTAAAAGAGCTTTTCAAAAGTAATATAAGATTAGGTATATCTTCAAGAGGTTTAGGTTCTGTTAAAGAATCTGCAGGCTCAGTTGAAGTGCAAGATGATTTTGAAATCATTTGCTGAGACTTTGTAAGCAATCCTTCAACTTATGGTGCATTTATGGATGAAAAAGTTAATGAAGGTGTTGATCATTCAAATGCTAATGATGACAAGTTAAAAGAAATAAACAATACTATAGTTAATATATTAAAATTAATATAAAAATAAGGAAATTTAAAAGAAATAAACCATGCAAATGATTAGTAGCATACCAGAATTAATAACAAATTTAATATTTGATAAAAATACTTGATACCTAATTGGTACACTTGGCACATTTCTAATTGCAGCTATAAGCTTATGACTAAAATATAGTTCAGGAAGTAAAAAGATTATTGACAAGATAGATGATCTTGATAAGCGTAATAATGCAGCACATGCGACTCTATTAACAAAAGTTGACGAAAATAGTGCAATAACAAAAGAATATTCATCAAGAAGAGATTATTATAATATACTTGATAATATTAAAAATGAAGCTGTAAATTGATCACCAAATAATTTCAATGACTTTATAACAATAAAAGCTAAAGCAATGAGAGATTTTTTTGTTGGAATTGAAAAAATTGGATTTAATAATACTTCAATTGAGACTATTGACTCAGAGCTTAAAATTTCGATTAATACATTTAAACGTGAAGCTAACGAAAATGGATATTCTGAATTTGTAAAGTTTTTCTTTAAGAAAAGTCATACTAAATATACATCAGAATATTTAAGAGACTTAAAGGATTATAAAGGTGGTAGAATTAATAATTTAAACGAAGCATTCTTATCAAGATCTGTTGTTTTCTATAGACATTCTTTAGAAAATGCAATTAATGTTTGAAGTGAATGAATACAAAACGGAGAAAAATAAACAAGGAAAATTAAAAACAATGAAATTAGGTAAAATAGTAAAAAAAATAATTGCAGAAATAATAAACTGAGGGGAAGAAAATCCTTCAAAATTTACTAATCAGTTAAAAAAAATTACCGGTGATAATACATTATCATTTGATGATTATGACGATAATGGATATCCACTTTATATTTCTAAAAAAAATGAAGAAGTAGAGTATTGAATTGATGAAAAAGGAATAGTGTTTAAAGGAGATGGTAGATCTGATAGTAAGGTAGGAAAAGTTAAATAAACTATGTCAATAACAAGAATGACCGGAAGAGAAGAGATGAGAACAACAGCGGAAATGCTTAATATGTCAATGAGTTCAAATTGTAGTACAAAATATATTGTTTCAGGAGACGCTGAAGTGACTGGAAACTATTTTGCAATACAAATAATAAATGATACAATATTCTCAAAACTGATTGATGAAAATAATGAAGAAGGGTCAAGTCACGACTTGGCTGCTACAGAATTAAGCGGAATTGGAGTACCTGCAGGAATAGTAATATATGGTGATTTTACAAATATTGATTTAACATCTGGTATTATTTGTGCATTTAAAGTAGATTAAGAACAAAAAGGAAAATTAAAAAATAAATTATGGCTGAATATACTTCGACACATACTGGTATACAATTAGACGCAACTATAACTAAATTACTAGCTACATCAGGTAGTTGAGATGATACTGCTTCTGATTTGACATCAAAATCAGGATCTTGAGAAGATGTAACAAATGATATAACCTCTAAAACAGGAAGCATAGAATACACTGACAGTTTACTTCCAGACGGAGGTTATTGTGGTACAGTAATTAATAAAGCAGCAGGGGAAACAATAGAGTTTGGAGACTTGTGCTATATTGATACAAATGGAAGTGCTTCACTTGCAAATGCATCTAGTTCGTTAAAACTTCCTGCTCTATATTTAGCAGTAGAAAATATTGCTACAGATGCAACAGGTAAGTTTTTAAGAAGAGGATATGCAAAAACAGGTAGCTTTAGTTTTACAACTGGAGCTTTCTTATACATAGAATCTAGCTCAGCATCTGGCTCAATTTCGGGTTCAGCTCCTGGAGCAACTGGAGCAAACGTTCAAATAATTGGAATAGCTACAGATACGGACACAATAGAATTTGAGCCAAATATGACACTTGTTGAATTATCATAAAAAATGGCTTATCAAGAAATAACAGATTCTCAAGAAGTTAAACTATTAAGTAATCTATTATTAAGAATGTCAAATAGCAAAAGATATCTTGTTGAATGAATACATACTGTATATACTAGCACAAATACGCCTAATAAAATTTCACCGAAGAAGATAGTTAGTGCTGGAACATTTTTAAGGGAAAATTCTTAAACTAAAAATGACACTAAGCTTAGGAATCGGATTAATATCATTAAATAAAATGATAATTGAACTTGTACCAGTTGGATACGACACCTTATATATGTCTGATTTAGAGAAATGTTTAACAGTTGATAGTGAAGATATTAATGTAGTAGAACCATAGGAATAAAAAATAAATGGCACAATATAAGTCAACCCATACGGGTACGCAAATAGATAGCATAACAACCAAGGTATTAGCTACATCTCAAAGTTGAGATAATAGTGCTATTAATGCAACAAATTTAATAGGAAAATCAGGTAGTTGAGATGATACTGCTTCTGATTTGACATCAAAATCAGGATCATGAACTGATGCAGCGGCAGATTTAACAAGTAAATCAGGCTCCTGGGAATTAATAATAACAGATGTTAATTCTAAGTCTGGTAGCTGGGAATCAGCTGCAAGCGATTTAACTTCTAAGTCTGGTAGCTGGGAATCAGCTGCAAGCGATTTAACTTCTAAGTCTGGTAGTTGAGAGTGAAATAATCAATTTGCCAATACTGAAGTATCTGATACTTATGATTTGTTAACTACAGATTATTATGTTGATGTTGATACTTCAGCTAATAGTTGCTCGGTTCAACTATTTGATGCTTCAGATGTACCAGCAGGATGAACTTGTAATGTGGGAGATGTTTCATTTAGTGCATCGTTATACAATGTCACAGTCAATGCGTCAGGAAGTCAAAAAGCAAATAACTCTTCATCAATTGTTATTTCTGGTGATGGAGATGCAATAACGCTTAAATCTAATGGTGTAGATGAATGATTCATAAGATAAGAAGGAAAAACTAACAAATGACATATATAAGTACAATTAATGGTAAAATAAGTGATACTGAAACTAGAGCGATGAGACTCGATAGCAGTACTCATGCAATGGAGACTATTGAATATTACCATCACGAAATTCATGGAGGTTCACATTATTATATAGAAAACTATATTGAACTTGGTAGTGCTGCAACAATGTCAATGGCACTTACAACACCAGATTCAGAAAAGGAATGTCATCTTTTATATAATATTTCAAGTACTAAAGGTGTTACTATTGAGTTTTGAGAAAGTGGAAGCGGGATCTCTGGTGGATCAGGTGTTACTCCAATTAATAATAATAGAAATAGTATAAATACAAGTGACTGTACATTACTTATGGATCCGCTAATTACAGATAGCGGAAGTTTAATTTCACAAGCAAGTTGAGGAAGTAATAAATTAGGAGGAGGTACAACTAGAGAGAGCGAAATCATTCTTGCAAGAAATACAACATATATAAGAAGAATGACATCTCTTGCAGCAGATAATTTTATATCATTTCATGCAAGTTGATATGAACATACACCAAAGGGTTAATTTTTTAATTTAAAAAATGAATTTATTAAATATTATTAAAAAGAAAGCATTTGCTGAAAATGTAATAAGTAATTTCAAAGAAAAAATTGAAATAAGAATAAAAATTGATAAAACTCAACACGCTGATGATAGACAAGATAGACATGCTAATATAACAATTACTGATGAAGATATAATTAAGACAGCACAGAAAGCAATTGATAAGATAACGAAATATTTAGTTTTTAATAAATTAGATATAGGAGATGATATATTAATTCATGATAAGATAAGTGACTTAAATTTAATCTGTAAGCTTCAATCAAAAGAATTTGGGATTGTTGATTTAATTATTATAACAGTTATGGTTAAGAAAAACTTTAAACCAAAAACAGGTACTAGGATGATATATATATAAAATGTATGTATACACATAAAGGGAAGAAATTATTAAAAAATGAAAGATAAGAAAATAAGTATAAACGAAATCGTAAGCATATTTGAAGGTGAGATGGAAGATTCAGCTGCTGAATATCATTCAAAAGAAACCGAAAGACAATCTGGAACTCTAGAAGGTGCTCAAAATATAGCCAAAGCATATAGACATATTGATGAAATGCTTGAAGGAATATATGAAAAGTTTGGCGATATTGGTGACTTAATGGGCGGAATTTTAAAAGAATCAAAAAATCATATGGTCATGGAAGATGATGATTGGTTTGATAAAGTAACAATTAAAAAGAACGAGCAAGAATTACAGAAAAAAGGTGCTGATTTTATTAAAACATATGCTGAAGTTAAGAACTCATCTGTTAGACTTCAAGCTCTTCATGAAGAGATTGGTTTAATATTGAATAGATATTTTGACCTAGGCGAGGAGTATGATGATTCTCCAAATAAAAGAAAAAAAAGAAAATAAAATTAAGATGAAAAAAAGCGAACTAAAGAAAATAATTAGAGAAGAGATATTAAAAGAAGATACTAGAAACACTATTAAAGATGCAATTCTTGAGCTTCTAGAACATGCTGAATTAATTGAGGAAAGTATATCATTTGACTTATCACACGGTGAATATGATGAAGGTTTAGAGAGTAATGAAGCGAAAAATATTACAGCTGCATTAAATAAAGTAGTATTAATACTTGAAAAAGTAAAATATAAGCAAATTGGTAAAAAATAATAGATATTTAAACAAAAAAGGAGTTCATAAAAATGAACGAAAGAAAGGTTACGAAAGAGGATAGTTTAACACCAGACGTTAGATTTTCATTAGCAGATAATAGACATTCAAAAGAGGGTGGATTATCAGTAGTACAAAAAGAAGAAAATGAGCCAGTAGGTAAAATGCTATGACGCTTTAGAAAAAAGATGTTTAGATTTGGATTTTGAGATGAAATTAAAAAACGTAAATTTTATACAAAACCAACAGATAAAAGACGAGCTGCGGAAAAAGTTAGAAAACTCAACGTAAAGATAGCTAATAGAATGTATCAAAATAAGTAATTTGAAAAAAATATAATTATTTTTCTAATTAGATAATATTTATATATACAAGTGTGCTATAATTAATATAGTACCTATAAGAAGAAAAGAATAATTTAAAAGATTAATGCTCTCTAATTGATTTTTAAAAAAATAAAATGTCATAGATGTAGTAGTAATTACTACAACTCAATTAGATTAAAGTAATTTGTACTAAGTACATATTTTTAAAGTAATAGCATTACGGAAATAGAACAAACAAAAGGAATTTTAAAAATTATGGCAAAAACAAAAAAGAAAGTCGACATTGTTGAAGAAGCAATTGCCGATGCAAAAGCAATTAAACAAATGGGCATTGATAATGCCGAAAAAGCGTTAATTGAACATTTTTCTCCAAGAATTAAATCTGTTATTTCAAAAAGAATTCAAAATGAAGTCGAAGAAGATGATTATGAAGACGACGAAATGGAAGACGAAACTGAATTTGAAGATGATACTGATTTAGAAAACGATTTAGCTGATGAAGATACATTCGAAAGTGATGATGACGTTAGTTTAGACGATGAAGAAATCGATGATTTTGATGAAGAAGATGACGAAGATTTAGGAGAAATTATGGATGAGATGGATGATGACGAATTAGACATTGATAGTGATGAAGATCTTGATATTGACATTGAAGATGATGGAGATGATATAGGTGACGACGACGACATTGATATTGACATTGAAGATGATGACGAAGACTTAGAAGAAGACTTTGACATTGATTTAGATGACGATGGAGACGATGACATTGATATTGAAATGGATGGAGATGTTGATGACGACGACGAAGATATCGATATCGACCTTGATGAAGATCTAGATGAGGACTTAGAAGAAGAAAATGTACAACTTAAGCTTGAGAACAAAAAAATTAAACGTGCTTATAAAATCATAAAATCTGAACTTAATGAAATCAGAATCGTTAATGAAAAGTTACTTTATATTAATAAATTATTTAAAGCTTTCCGCTTATCAGATAAGCAAAAACTTAGAGTAGTAGAAAACTTTGATAGAGCTGATACTACAAGAGAAATAAAAATTGTATTTAAAACAATTTCAGAATCATTTAAAGATTCTAAGAAAAAGAAACTTAATGAATCATTACTAAGTAGAGACAATAATTCAGCTGCTAAGAGAAAAACTAAAGACAAAAAAATCATTAATGAAAATGATGACTTGTATGCTAGATTTAAGAAGTTGAAAGATTATAGAAGTACTTAAACAACAAAAAGAATTTTAAAATAAAAAGGAAAAATTATGAAATACCTAGAGTATTTTTAAATTAAAAAATGAACAAAAAGCTCAAACAAATAATGGAAATTAAGAATCTACATGATCCTTATTCTATTAAAATGGAACAAGCGAAAAAGCTTGTTGAAAGTTGAGAACCTACAGGCCTACTAGACGATCTAGAAAACGAATATGAGCGTAATGGAATGGCTATTCTATTACAAAATCAAGCTAATCAGCTGATTAAAGAAGCAACCTCAACAGGTACTGCTGCTAGCTCAGAAGAATGGTCAGGCGTAGCTTTACCACTTGTTAGAAGAATTTTCGGAGAGATTTCTGCAAAAGATTTCGTAAGTGTTCAACCAATGAACCTTCCATCCGGCCTTGTATTCTACATTAACTTCAAATATGGAAATACTGATTCACAACATACTGCAACTGATAACATTCATGGTACAACTAATACAAAAGATACTGATCCAACTGGTGGTCTTTATGGTGCTGGTAGATGGGGATATTCTATCAATGATAGAACAAGTTCTGCCACTGCAGTAGTAACTGCATCATTTACTGCAAACGATTCAGCATCTTTCAATCAAAGTGATGCATATACTTATGCTAATTACAAGAAAATATCATTTGTAACACAATCAACTTGGAACTTAGATACAGAAGGTGTTAAAGCTTATGGTCTTTCTTCTAATTCTGTATTTATTACTGTATTACCTGAATATACAGATATTAGTGCTTCTAGTGTTATATTTACTGCATTAGGTTCTGATATTGATGATGATCAAACTGGAAGTTTCGTACTTCATTATCATGAACAACCTCAAGCATACGATAGAGGTGATTTTGAATACGGACAAACTGGTGTTGGTTCTATTCCAGAAATCAATCTTGACTTGAACTCAATTCCAATAGTTGCAAAAACCAGAAAGCTCAAAGCTGTATGGACTCCAGAAGTTGCACAGGATTTAAACGCTTATCATGCTATTGACGCTGAAGCTGAATTAACTGCAATGCTTTCAGAGCATATTGCAATGGAAATTGACCTTGAAATTCTTGGTATGCTTATTAAGAATGCTAACACAACTGAATATTGGTCAGCACGACCTGGATACGAATGGAATGGTACTGTTTTTGAAGATCATACCTCAGCTTACTACATTCCTAACAAATCTGAATGGTATCGTACGCTTGGAACCAAAATGCAGAAAGTTAGTAATAAAATTCATACTAAGACAATGCGTGGTGGAGCAAACTTTATGGTCTGTGGGCCTGATGTTGCAACTGTTATTGAAAGTATGCCTGGCTATAATGCCGATACTGATGGTGATAGATTCCAATTCGCAATGGGTGTTGAGAAAATTGGACAAATTTCTAAACGTTGGACTGTTTACAAGAATCCTTATATGCAAACAAATGCTATACTTGTCGGATTTAGAGGTCCTAACTTCTTAGAAACTGGTGCTGTATTCTCACCATATATTCCACTTATTATGACTCCATTAGTATACGATCCAGATACATTCGTACCTCGTAAGGGTGTTATGACTCGTTATGCTAAGAAAATAGTAAGAGCGGAATTTTACGGAATTATTTATGTAGGTCATCTAAACTGGGTATAAACTAGTATAGAATAGATTACAAGGGAAGACAATTAGTTTTGTTCTTCCCTTTTTTTTTTATTCTTATTTTAATGGATTGTATAATATTTATTAATAGAGAAGAGAAGTAAACTAGGGAATTTAAAAACAGATGAAAAAAAGCGAATTAAAGAAAATCATTAGAGAAGAACTATTGAAGGAAGAGAGTAATAGATTTGGCGAACTGGAACCAGATAAGAAGGGTAATTATAAATTCTATAAAAATCCAGAACAATCATCAATTAAACAACTAAGTAAAGTGGCATCAAATTTAATAAAGGCAATTAAAACTGGCGATGGTAAGATTATTGACAATGCTTTTGATGATTTAAGATCTACGTATAGTTACTACTTTATGGTTAAATAAACTAAGGAAACTTAAATAAATTATGAAAAGATCGGAATTAAAAAGAATTATACGAGAAGAGTTGGGTAGAGTGATTACTACAAAGCCATTGAAGGAAGACACATTAAAGTATTGAATAGGAGAGTATGCAACTCAGGTTGAAGATAGACTTATACTGCTTCGAAAAACAATAGAAAAGGATAATAAGAGTACAGGAAAAGAATTTAATAAAATATTTGGTAAGATAACAGATATGCTAAGTGAATTCTACGAAACTTACGATTATTAAAAAAATAAATCAAGGCAAACTAATAAATGTCAACAACATACGCTTTATGAGATGGAACCAGTGGACCAATATCAGGCTCAACACCTTTTGGACTATACGATACCGATGTAATATTTCAAGCAGATGGGCCAAAGGTAGCTAACTACTGCGCAAGAAAACTTGGATATCCAATAGTAGATATTGAACTCCAATCTGGTAGCTTCTTTACTTGTTTTGAAGAGGCGATTACAGAATATAGTGCTCAAGTAAATCAATTTAATATTAAAGATAATTTACTATCAGCTAGAGGTGTAGATACTGGATCTAATTTAACTCAAACAAATATAGCTACTAACATGAGCTCTATTGTTCAGTTAGCTGAAGGATATGGAAATGAAGCAGGATTATATTCTAATATTACTATGTATACTGGTTCCATTGAGATATCTTCTAGCGTACAGGATTATGATATTAAAACACTATATACAGATGTTTATGAGCCAACTTCAGATGGAATTGTTATTCAAAAAGTACATCATTATCAAGTGCCTGCTTTAGTAAGATTCTTTGATCCATATGCTGGAACCGGTGCCGGGGCTTTTAATATGTTATCAGAATTTGGATTTAGTGGAATGTCTCCTGCTGCGTCATTTGTTCTTATGCCAATGTTTGAAGATATATTAAGAATGCAATCAATTGAGTTTAATGATACGATTAGAAGAAGCGCATATAGTTTTTATTTGTATAATAATAAATTAAAAATATTTCCATTACCAAAATCATCTTTTAGATTATATTTTGAATATTATAAAAAAAGTGATATTAATGATATTACCGGAATTTATAAAACGAATACAATGTCAGACTTTTCAAATGTTACATATAATAATATGAACTATTCGAAGATTAATGATGTTGGTAAGCAATGAATTAGAGCATATACTTATGCTTTGACAATGGAATTATTAGGAAATATAAGAAATAAATATTCTTCTATTCCAATTCCAGATGGTGATATAACATTAGATGGTGGTGATTTAATCTCTAACGGTCAATCATCAAGAGAAATATTAATGAGTCAATTAAGAGAAATGTTAGAGCAAACAAGTAAAAAAGCATTGATGGAAGCTAAAGCTGAAGAGGCAGAACATTTAGAAAGTACTCTTCAGAGAATTCCATTGAAAATATATATAGGATAAAAACAGATGAAAAAAAGTGAATTAAAGAAAATTATTAGAGAAGAAATAGAACTGCTTAAGGAAGACAGTACTCAATTTGACATACATTTAAAAGCAGCTAAAAAATATGCAGGTGAATTAAAAAAATCTCTCAAAAGGATAGGAAGTTACGAACTCACGGGTCGCGGATATTATCTTAAATTTAAGTTTAAAGATTCAAAAAGAGATTTTGAATATATAGAAAAAAAAGTGATACCAGTTATCAGGAAAAGTACAGAAGAGTTTCTTAAAGCATTTGGTGCAAAACCTCATTTTGACTCTCTTAAGATAAATAAAAATCCGTATAATGATAGATTTATTATATCAATAAACATAGAGCAGTATATGGATAGTCCAATGATTAAAAATCCAAAGCCAGAAGAAGCTGTACCTGTTATAAGTGTTCTTACAAAAATGCTTTAGAATAAATAAACTATGCCACTATTCTTCAAATCAAACGACGTTAACCTAATCAATAGCTTAAACGTTGAAATAATAAATAACATTATAGATACTACAATCAACCTATATAAAACAAGTGCGTACGATACTGAAGGTAATCTATATGGTGAAGCGCCTGATAAATTATATTATCCTGCAGTAAATGCTGCTGGTCTAATAGAGCATGATGATGAGTCATTTGAAGATGAAGACTTTGGGCCAGATATGGAGCAACCAATTATAGTTAAATTTCATAGAAAAACACTTCAAGATATCAGTTTATATCCAGAGATTGGTGATATAATAGATTACAATGATAGATACTATGAAATTAGTGAGGTAGTTGATAATCAGTTCTTAGGTGGTCAAGTAAGCTTAAAACATTCAATACTTTGTAAATGTCATATCACTAAAAAAGATAGAGTTGATATAGAAGAAATAAATAAAACAATAGATACTGAACATTCTGCTGTTGATATGGTTGATAGTATTTATGATTAAATAACAAAGGAACAAGCAAGATTAAGTTAAGATAACCTATGACAAATACTAAAGAAAATAATATAAGAGCAAAACAAATAAGCCGTAGAAACGACACATTTAATGATGTCAAAATAGGCTTATATAATATTGATGCTGCATTAAAATATTACTTCGACTCCGTTATTAAACCTGTAGTATTAACAAAAGACGATCAAATATCTGTACCACTTAAATATGCTTCACCTGAGAGATGAAAATCTATTCTTAAAGATAATTTTATTAGAGACAAGTATAATCAAATAATGCTTCCTGCTATGGTATATAAAAAGAACAACATTGCAAGAAATACTGATTTACCTATGAACAAAATTAGTGTAGCTAATCCGCAGATTTTCTATACAGTTGCGGAAAAATATAATATTAAAAATAGATATAACTCTATTTTTGCTAAAATAGCTGAAAATGAAAAGCTTAGAGATAAGCATGTAGTTGTAATGCCGACTTTTATTACTGTATCTTATGACATAATTTTATGAACTACATATTTAGAACAAATGAATTATTTAATAGAAACTTTAATGTATCATAATAATGATTACTGAGGAAATGAATATTTTAAATTTATGACTTCAATTGAAGACTTCTCTATTGATCACACAATCTCAACTGGTGCTGATAGAATTATAAAATCAACAAGTACTATAGAACTCAAAGGCTATATTCTTCCAGATATCTACTCTAAAACATTGCCAAATCAAGTTAAGACTACTGTTAAGAAACTTAGTGTTGACATGAGTATCTAGAAGAAAAAAGTTGATGATTCCACAAGAAAAAAGTGATTTTGAGTTTTCCCGACCATATTTATAATTAAATACATTTAAAAAAGGTTATTAAGAATCATGATTATTAAAAATAATAATAATAATAATAAAAAAGAAATAAAAGATAATAATAGTAGTAACGCTAACGAAGTTAGTGTCCCAGGAGTAAAGCTAACGCAAAATTATATTGATGATATTCATACCTTTCAGGTGGAAATGCAAGCGTTTTTACTAGAACTGGGTGATGTTGAATATAAATTAAATGCATTAAAAATATATAAGCAACAGCTTTTAAATGAAAGAAAAAAAGAGCTAGATGAAAAAGAAAGGACTATCGCAGATAGTATATACAGTGAGTATGGAGAAGGAGAAATCAATCCGACTAACTGAACTTTTACCTCATCAAAGTAATTTTAATATATATAACTCACTTAGGAGAAGCTTGTGATTTGTAAAATCTGTAATAAAGAATTTAAGTCAAAAAGAGCACTAGCAGTTCATATAGCGCGGAAGCACAAAGATATTTCATCAAGAGAATATACAATAAAATACTTTTATAATAATACAATACCAACTTGTAAGTGTGGCTGCGCCGGCAAATCAACCTTTGTATCGTTTGGAAAATTTAGAGAATTTATTTCAGGTCATAATACACGACTCAGAGAGAGTGCATATATCTTGCCAATTGAGAGTAAGGCATGATGACAGGATATTTATAAAAAAAGATACGATGAGAGCGGGAAATGAAGCAATCCAAGAAATCAAGGTTTAATAGAGAAAATCTGTAAGAATTGCGGAAATATTTTCCATGTCAAGGTGACATATAAGAGTCAGTTCTTTTGCACAAAAGAGTGCTATTCACAATATAAATCAAAATCAATCAGTAATAACACTAAAGAAGGTATAGCTTTTAGATTAGGCTGTTCTAAAGGCGGAACAAATTCTCATCCAAATTGAAAAAATTCAAACTTAGAATTGATGTTTAAAAAATATTTACAAAAGCAAAAGTTGCTATTTAAACAGCAAAAACAAATAAAAGTAAACGATGGCTATATATCTACTGACTTTTTTCTTCCAAAGTATAATTTAATAATAGAAATAGATGGTGACTACTGACACTGCAACCCTAAAAAATTTAGTGCAAATTATTATCATTCTAAAATTAAATTAACTGCTAAAGAAATATGAGAAAGAGATAGTAAAAGAAATAAAAATATAAAACAACTTGGTTATGAGTTAATAAGAATATATGAATCTGATTTAGATGATTACATAAGTAAAAACAAGTTAATAGAAGAAGAAATAATGAAATAATACATTATTAAGAATAAAACAAAGAGAGAAAATTTATGGAAAAAATAGTAAGCCCGGGTGTATTCACTTCGGAAAATGATTTAAGTTACTTGCCAACCGGTATTGGAGATATCGGTGCTGCAGTTATAGGTCCAACTGTAAAAGGACCAGCTATGGTACCAACACAAGTAACTAGTTATTCAGAATACATACAAGTATTTGGAGAAATATACGAATCTGGTAGTAATTCATATCAGTTTATGACAAGTCATTTAGCAAAAGAATATTTAAAAAATGCAAGAGTTCTTACAGTAGTTAGAATTCTTTCAGGCTCATATTCACCAGCAAGCGCAAGTATGGCTTCTTCAGCATCTAACACTTCATTTGATATCTATACGATGGGAGATGGTATAATTGCAAATAGCTCATGTTCAGAAGATAGTAATGGAATATTAGAGAGTGGTTCAGTTGACAACGTTCGTTGAGAGATTACAGGATTAAATGAGAATAAAGGTACATTTACACTTTTAGTAAGAAGAGGAAATGATTCAACAAAGAGAAAAGTAGTTCTTGAAACTTGGAACAACCTATCACTTGATCCAAATGCTTCTAATTATATATCTAAAATTATTGGTGATATGAAACCAACTTATGAATACAATGCTGGTGATCCATATATTGATATGAGTGGAAGTTTTGAAAATAAATCTAAATATATTAGAGTTACAAATATAACTAATACTATCAATTATCTAGATGAAGCAGGAAATATTAGAGATACTAATGCCACAGGAAGTCTTCCAATAGAAGCAAGTGGTTCAGTTTTCGGTGGAACAGATGGCGACTTAGAACATCCAATGACATTTTATGATGATATAACAGCAGATGATTCACAAGGATACATACCAACATCTTGTACAGAATACACAATGGCAGTTGACTTATTAAGTAATCAAGATGAATATGATATTAATATGATATTTACACCAGGTGTATTATCTGGCGGATCAGGAACTGCAAATACACTTGTAGATCATACAATTGATATGGTTGAAGCGAGAGGTGATTGTCTTTACATATTTGATACAAAAGTTAAAGATACTGCAGCTCTTAGCTCAGTAGTCGCAGATGCAGAAGCTTATGATTCAAGTTATGCAGCAACATATTGACCATGAGTTCAAATTAGAGATAATACTAGTAACAATTATAGATGAGTACCGCCTTCTGTAGTGATGGCTGGAGTATATGCTTATAATGATAAAGCAGCATTTGAATGGTTTGCACCTGCAGGATTAAATAGAGGTGGAATCGAATCAGCAATTAGAACTTCAAGAAAGCTAACTCATTCAAATCGTGATACTCTATATGAATCAAATATTAATTCATTAGCGTCATTCCCAAATACTAATGTTGTAAGTTGGGGACAAAAAACTCTACAAAAGAAAGCATCTGCATTAGATAGAATCAATGTAAGACGTCTCTTAATTAATTTGAAGAAGTATATTGCATCAACAAGTAAATACTTAGTGTTTGAACAAAATACAGAAAGTACAAGAAAGAGATTTCTTAACATAGTTAATCCATATATGCAATCAGTTAAACAAAATCAAGGTCTTTATCGTTTTGAAGTTGTAATGGACGAAACAAATAATACAGCTGATGTAATTGATAGAAATATTCTTAAGGGCGACATCTACATTCAACCTACAAGAACTGCAGAGTTTATCGTAATTGACTTTAATGTATTACCTACAGGAGCTACATTCGGAGCTTAAAAGAAATAAATATAAGGAAAATTAATTAGATTATAAAAAAATTATGGCACAAGTAATATACACAGACGAATTAATGTTTAAGGGCTGAGAACCAAAATATAAAAATAGATACGTATTCAAGATAGATGGTATTCCATCATTCATGATTAAAGCAGCAAACAGACCTTCACCTTCAAGTGATGAAGTTGTATTAGATCACATTAATGTTCAGAGAAAGTTGAAAGGGAAAACAACTTGAGGAGATGTTTCAATAACATTATATGATCCAATTTCCCCATCAGGCGCTCAAGCAGCATTTGAATGGTTTAGATTATCACATGAATCTGTAACAGGTAGAAATGGATATGCTGATATGTATAAGAAAGATTGTACTATTCAGATCTTAGGTCCTATTGGAGATGTTGTTGAAGAGTGGACTTTGAAAGGTGCATGACCTAAAGAAGTAGATATGGGTGATTTGGACTTTAGTTCTGCTGAACCAATGGAAATTGCAGTTACATTAGCAATAGATTACGCAATACTTCAATACTAAATTATAAAAAGGAACTATATAAATGGGGCAGCAAATTAGTTGCCTCAATTTTTAAAAACAAATGAAAAAAGCGAACTAAAGAAAATAATTAGAGAAGAGTTGCTGAAAGAAGATGAGGAAATTGTAGTAATTAAATCTCTTAATAAAGGTGAAAAGCTTTTCATAAAAATGTTTGTTGGAGATTTACAAGCATTACTAAATGGAGATACTTTTCTAAAGGATTCTAAAGAGCTCGAATACTTTAGAAAGCAAGCAAGAGCACTAGCAAAAATATTTAAATAAAAAGAAGAGTTAAAAACAGGAGTTTACAGAAAATGAATAAAAATGAAATTGACAAAGAAAATGTCAGTATTTTAAGTGAGGTGGTAGCCCTTCCGTCGAAAGGATACTTATATGACAATGAACATCCATTACATAGCGGACAAATTGTATTAAAGTTTCCTACAGCGGCTGAAGAAGATATTTTAACATCAAAAAATTTATTACAAAAAGGCTTAACAATTGAGAAATTTTTAGAAGCAATCATCTTAACACCAGGCGTAAGATTAGATGATTTGTTTATTGGTGATGAAAATGCAATTATGTATTCATCAAGAATCTTAGCGTATGGTCCAGAATATGAAGTAGAATATAATTGTCAAAATTGTGGACATAAATCTAATGTAACAATTGACTTGGATAAATTAAATAATACAGAAATTGATGATGCATTATTTCAAAATGGAAATGAATTTATTTTTACTTTACCAAAGAGTAAGGAAGTAATAAAATTTAAATTATTGACTCATAGAGATGAGCAAGATATTCAGCAAACAGCAAAGAATATTAGTAAATACGATAAAAAATCAGATCATATTGGAACAACAAGATTAAAGAAATCAATAATTGCAATTGATGATATTACAGATAGAAGTACAATCAATAGCAAAATAGACACTATGCTAGCAATAGATTCTTCAAAATTAAAAAAATATATTTCAGATATTTCACCAGATGTTATAACAAAATTTAAGTTCGAATGCGAGAATTGCAGTTATGATAAGGAGGTTCAAATCCCGCTAGGGGTTTCCTTTTTTTGGCCTAACTCCGAGCTATAAAAAAGTTATTCATGATGAGATTTTCTATTTAATATATCATGGTAAGGGTGGATTCATTTGAAGTGAAGTATACTATAAGATGCCTATTTTTCTTAGAAAATACTACATACATAAAGTATCAGATATAATTAAGAAAGAAAATGATGAGATTGAAAAAGCTAAAAATAAGAGCCCAAAAAGAAAATAAAAAAAAAGTTTAAAAAACAACTAAAATTAAAGCGGGACCATTCCCGCTTTTGTTTTTATACACATACGATTTAAGAAAAAGCGATTAAAAAAAGATGAATATAGATGACACAAATATTTCTTCAATAGCTCAAATGCAAGCGCAGAAGCTCTATACTGCACAATATAAGGTGCATCTTCAAAAAGCTCAAAGAATTGAGTCTCAATATAATGCTCAGCGAGATAGATTGGGTAAACTTACATTAGTACAGCTTAAGAAGAAGCAAGAGCTAATTTCTAGTGAAAGTAATCATTGAAAAGAATTAGAGAAGACATATAAAGAAATCGGATTAGCAACTACAGATTTAAATAATCAGCTTTTAAATACGAGATTTAGTGTTATAGAAGAATCACAATTAAGTAGAATAAATAATTTAAAAGAAGAAATTATTAATCTTAACTCATCTGTAAATAGTGGAAGTGAAGAGTCTATTGAACTTTTAAATGAAAAGCTTCGATTATTACAACGAGAAGAGCAATCACTTGCAAGAGTAACACAGCTATTTAAAGATGAAGGAATGCAGCTCAATAAGGTAAAAGCGGCAGTTGCAGAGCAGGGAATGCAACAAGCAGAAGTAAATAAGCAAGTCAAGTGAACAGCAAAACTATTTTCACAACTTAAAGAAAAAATAGTTGATATAGCATCTGAACCCTTAGTGTTTGGAGCAACGGCAGCTCTATCTCTAAGAAAGAATTTAGAAGGCGCTTACGGTACTACTAAAGAAATGTTTACAGAAATGGGCTTAAGTATTGGTAACGTTATTGATTTATCAGGTGAATTATGAACTGGCTGGAAAGCAGGTCTAAAATTTGGCGCAAGTTGAACTGATAATTGAAAGATAATGAAGGAGATAGGTAAACAATTTGGTAGTCTTAAAACAGCGCATATGTCTCTCGTTACGGACGCTATTGAATTACAGAAGTTCTATGGTATGTCAGAAGATAGAGCAGTTGAGCTATTAAAGACATTTAGTAATATTTCCGATGGAACTTCTGAAACAGTCAAATCATTAAAAGCATTTACAATTGAGTTTTCAAATATATCAAATGTAATACCATCAACTGTTATGGCTGACCTTGCTGCAAATTCTGAGTTTATTGCAAAATATACTTCTGATGGTGGAAAGGATATGATTAAGTTTGCAGTTCATGCTAGACAACTCGGATTAGAGATGTCAGATGTAGCATCAGCAACAGAAGGTTTATTAGATATAGAATCATCTATTAGAGGTGAACTTGAAGCTTCGGTATTACTTGGTAAACAGATTAATTTACAGAAAGCGAGAGAGTTAATGTTTGCAGGTAAAACTGATGAAGCTATGGTTGAGATGGTTAAGCAAGCTGGCTCACTTGAAGAGTTTAATAGTATGAATGTTATTCAGCGAAAAGCTCTAGCTGGAGCAATGGGATTATCAGTTGATAAATTACAAACTATGGTTGCAAATCAAGAGAATTTAGGTAATCTTACTGGTGAATATAATAAGAAAAATAATATGACTGCAAAAATAATGACAGGGATCGGATCAACGATTAAGAGATTTGCTACTAAAGAAAATATTGGATTCTGAGTATCATTAGCAGGAAACATATCAGAAGTTACTCAAGGCCTTGGCGCCTTTTCAGTAATGGCTAAGAAAAGCGGAAGCTTAATTTTAGATTTTGTAACGTTTATTCCTAGAATGATTGCTAAACTTATTATGTGATCTGCAGCTAAAATGGGATTAAATGCAGCTACTGCTGCAGAAGTCTCCTTACATAGTGCAAATGTTGCAGCAATAAATTCAGAAACCACTGCTCAAATGGGATTGAATGTTGCTAAGGGCGCCGGTAAAAAAGGTGGATTAATGAGTATGAATCCAACGAATTTAATTAAGGGCGCAGCTGCTTTAGTAATTATGTCAGGTGCATTATGAGTTACAGCTAAAGCACTTCAGGAATTCGTTAAAGTTGATTGAAAACAATTAGCATTGGCAGGAGTAGCAATTGTTGGTTTAGCTGGTCTTATGGCAGGAATTAGTTTGCTGTGAGCACCAATTCTTATAGGTGCTGGAGTATTTGCAGCAATGGGTGTTTCTCTACTTATATTTGGAACGGCAATGTCAGCAGCTGGATATGGAGCAATTATGCTTGCGAATGGACTTAGTCAATTAATGAGTATTAATTTCGGACATTTATTAACAATGTCATCTGTTTTTACAACTTTAGCAATTAGCTTGGCAGCTCTTTCTGCATCTACGATTGCTATAGGTACAGTAGGCGCAGTTTTATCTCCACTAATAAAAGCTATACAGCCAGAAATGATATCAAGTAATAAAATAAGTGCGACAAAACAAAGTAATAAAGAATCCACTAATGTGGTAAATAAAGAAAATATTGATTTATTGAAAAGCCTAAATAATAAACTTGAACAACTAATCGTTGTAACTTCAAAAACTAAAAATATAAACATAGATGGTAAGAAAATAAATAAAGCTATTGCAGATTTAATACCATCATATAATCAGGCATAAAAAAGATGAATAAAAATAAAAAAAATATAGATAAGAATTATTCTAGAGTTAGCATATTAAATTTGTATAGTACTAATACTTGAAGAATATATAAGTACAATGAAGAGTTTCCTCCAACGTTTAGTGAACTATATCCAAGATTTAAAACAAGCGGTTTTGAACTTCCAATTGAATCATCTTATAAGTCTGGAGTACTACCTGGAGGGAAAAAGTGAGCTGGATTATACAGTTATAAAGATGAATTTCCTCCTTCATTTACGGATTTGTATACTCATCTAACATATAATACTACGACATCACCACTACTTACAATACATGAGAGTAATAAGTTACCTGACGGAAAACCTTGAGAATCGTTTTCACAGCCAGGTACGTCACTTTGAGATTGAGAGGATGCATATAATACAGGTCCAGATTATGATCATAGCATATCTATAATTAATGATTCATATGACAATAGAAAGACTCCTGATGAAGATATTAGACATTCAATGCCGTATTGAAAATTTGCTTCTAAATATAAAATTAGAGAAATGTCTCAAAATGATTCATTTTCTGGCTGAACAATAGATACGTCTGATCCATATATAATAAGTACTAATGAATCTACAAAAATTAAAGCATATGATAGTAGGATGCTTCCCTTTGGCTCAACAATAGAAGACATTGAACGAGTAGGAAAGTGACTAGTAAGTCCTAAAGGGTTATTATGGGTTGCAAAACAAGTTTTGTGACAATCATTTAATACAAGACATAATACTAGAGCATATAATTTAGCTTCAGCAATCGGCTCTGCTGTGCCAGCAATACATATAGTAAGAACAACAGGTGAAGGTTTATTAGGATTTAGCTTAGGATCAGGTGAAGGTATTTATTCTAAGTGAATAGAGACTGAAAGAACTAGTTTAGCAAATAAAGATCAAGACAGAGTAATTGAGGATTATAATAAACATAATACAAATGATTCTTTAAAATCATTTGCTGCAGGAACCGATATTAAGAAGGGTAATGCTTCATTACTTGAAGCTTTCATCGGCACAACTAAAAGCGAAACTGGAAATCCTACCACTGGAGAGGTAGGAATATCTACAGACGACTCTTCTGGAATAAGATATATAGATAAAGAATACAAAGGAGTATATCCGAGAAAATGAACTCGAGCTGAATTAGCTTATGGAGATAATATAGTTTTGCCTAAAATGTATGCTGGAACACTTACTTCAGAGCCTCATGATAAGACTGAAACAAATGCTGATTCTCAGAGTGCTGTAAAGAACTTTGGATTTGCCGACTATGGAGTTGGTGCCAGTGATAAGATTTCTTTACATCCATATGGAAAAGATGATCTTACAACTGATTTAAAAGATATTATTCCATTTAAAATTTACGATATTTATAATAATATGTATATTATATTTAGAGCAGCAATTACTTCAATTACAGATTCTATTTCTGGAGAATGGAATGATATAAGCTATATAGGAAGACCTGAATCATTTCCTGTTTATACTGGAGTAAAGAGAACGTATAATATAGCATGGAACGTTTACATCGGCTCTAAGAGTGAATTTAAGCCTATTTGAACAAAGATAAATTACTTGATGGGACTACAATATCCAAATTATGAAAATGGTATTATGACTGCTCCTATAATAAAGCTCACTTTAGCTGATTTATTAATAGATATGCCAGGATACTTTTCTAGTTTAACAATATCATATCCAGACGGCTCACCTTGAGAAATAGATACCGGAATAGATATATTAAGATTACCAAAGCATATTGAATTCACAGCAGACTTTACACCATTATATCACGAGATACCAAGATCAATAATGTCACATATCGACGGTGTTACTGAAGAATGAATGAAGGAGTCAAATTAAAAAAGAATTATGATAAGTAGATATAAAAATACTAAAGTAGAAAATAATGGAAAAAGTTATGCAACATTTAATATTCCTATAATAGAAGAGAGCGAATCAGATGTTTATATAGTAGTTAGAGAGGGAGATAGACTTGACTCTTTAGCTTGGAAATACTATAAGAATCAAAATTTATGATGAATAATAGCTCGCGCAAATCAAGAGTATGTCAATTGTGATTCTATATTTATAGAACCGGGATTAAGAATAAGAATCCCAGCTAATTATATTGATATATTATCAAAGTTGTAGGAGATAAATTATGGCAATATTCGGTTCACACGTATCGACAAAGGTTAGAGTTGCACTTGACAAAAGAAAGAGATTACTAAATTACAATAATAATGAAGCAAGATTAGAGTCTGCTGAGATGCTATCTCTATATTCAAAAACACCCTGGATATCAATGCACTCTTGTATAGAGTATAGAAATGATCAATTTAATGAGGAGCCAAGGATTCAATATCTTTTCTTAGGAGCAATTAATAAAGGGCTTGGCGGCTTTGAAAATATGCTTTCTCAAAGAGATACTGCACAGCCATTTAGACCGGTACCTGGTATAGATTCTTTAAGTGTTGCGTTAGAAGGTACATTTGGCTCTATTAGAAAAGCAGATATATCATTAAAGTGCTGAACTATAAGTGATTTGGAGATGATAGAAGCTTTGTTTATGAATGTTCAGGGTTCTATAGTCATACAGTGAGGTTGAGCAACAGAAGATGGTATGAGTAGTTTTGTAAAAATAGAAGATGAGAGAGAAGAAATATTTAATTATGATAGGCTAAAGGAAAAGAGAAGAGATTCTAATGGCGATTGAGATGCTTTTGTTGGAAGAGTTGTAAATTTTAGTTGAACTGGAAATGAAAGCTTAGGATTTGATATATCTTTAGAAATAATGTCACCAGGAAATTCTATATTAGCTCAAAAAGTGGAAGATACAGAAGATACTGATGAAATAGATAGATCATCTATTATAGATTATATGGAAAGTGAAGCTTGAACAAATTTATTAAATAGAGAGCTAGCAAATAAAGATGCGGAAGTCTTTGGTATTGCAGATAGTAGTATTATACCTTTTCTTGGAGGAACAGATAAATACGTAACTCTTAGATGGTTTGAGAAAAATGTAATTTCAAGATTCTTCGAGACACTTAGTTATGACAAATTTGATAGTGAAGATGTTCTAGTAGGATCACATCCACTATTAAGATCAATGCAACCAGATATTTGTATCTTACCGGGTTTTTTAGAATATCAAAATGTTGTATCAACCACTGATAAAAATATAATTATACCAGGGTTTTTTTTAAATAGAGAAAACTTATCTACCGGAGTTGTTTCAAATATATTAATTAATACAAATGTAATTAAAGATGCTATTTTAAACAATGCAACGCTATCTGAAGCTATAGATTATATTCTTGAAAAAATTAACTCTTCTTGTTTAAATTACTTTGAATTAAAATATGAAACACCAGAGGGAAAAAATACAACAAAATTAATTGATATAAAGAAAATACATAATGACGCTGAAACTGGCGAAATAGATGAATCGTTAGTTTATGTTTTTGAATTACTAAAAAGAAACTCTATAGTTAGGAGCTATAGTATGGCATCTAATATTCCAGATAGCTTTAAGACAGCTGCAATGATGTCAAAGAATATTGACAATAATAAATTTGGTCTACATATTATTAAAGGGCTCTATGGTAGTAATTACGATACCTATGATGAGTATATTAGTGATAAGAGTAGTACAAGTGATAGAAATAAATATACTAAAAAGAAAGAGAATTGGTGAACAAAAACTTTGAATAAGGCAAAATTTGCAGCAGGACTTTTTGATGGAACCACAGAGCAAAGAAGAGATTGAGTAGATAAAAATATAAAGTCTAATACTAAGAAAAAAATAAATCAAAGATTTTATTCCGAATGGAAAAAGAGATTGCAAAACGATGATGATAAAAATCATACAAAATATAATCAGGAAATGAATAATAGATTAATACCAATAGAGCTTACTTTAACAATGGATGGGGTATCAGGGTTTGACTATGGTAATATATTTACAGTTGATTATCTTCCATCTAGATATAATATCGATAATGATGATTTTAAATTATTTACATATTTTCAAATTACAGATGTAAAGCATTCAATTGGTAAGGATTCATGAACAACTGAAATAACAGGATTAATGAGAATAAAATTAATAGTTAAAAAATTTGCAAGCTCAGAAATATCGAATGCTAAAATACTATATGAAGCAGATGACTCAGTTGAAAACTTTAATGCATATACTGGTGCTTTATTAGGAGATAATTAATGAAACAAAATCTATATACATCTGGTAATGAGTTTAAGATAATATCTACACGTGAATGATACATAGGACCATATCATGTTGATCTTATTGGATATTGATTTACAGGCAAATCATTTATTTTTAATGTCTCCGAACAATTAGTTAAAGTAATACCAATATCAGATTTGTATGATGAGCAAATAGAAATATTAACTTATAATAGATTAGGTAGTAGTTATTCATTACATAATTGAGTTGACTTAAAACCGTCAACACCTATTGTTAGTAATAGTGATATATCAAATGGATATATTAATCGATACTTTGCAAAGCCAGATAGTGATATTCAAGGAAAGAAAATTACTGAAATAGATGAAACTAATTTTAGAGATTTAGATCGTCATCCATACTATACGAAGTGCGAATTAAAGTGATATATTACTGATGATATTAATGAAGTAGAAGATACGGAAATAAATAGTATAGTAGTTGAGGGAGTTACTACAAAGAATAAGAGAGAAATTGATAATGCTGAATTCAACGGATTAGAGTATTTATATTCAAATTTAAGTCAATATTCCTTAGTTCAAGAGTATAATGATGTAGTATATAGTAACACAACTATAGCAAATAATGAACTTAATGAAGATTGATATACAAAAATAAATGACTTATTAAATTCTGGATATAGTCTATTCAATGATGATAGTAATAAAAATAGAGCTGATATATTAAAAAAAAGTTACGATTTATTCAATTTACCTTATATTAATTATAACGTAGGAATTCTTACAGGAACTCAGCATGAAATGGATTTAGGAAGAATTGCTACTTTGTATGTGATAGAATATGATAACAATAATATAGATGACTTTCAACGGTTAATTATTGATATAGTTAGAGATGGATCTAATTGTATATATTATGATGGAGAAAAATATAGTTGTTTCATTTTGTCTACTGATGAATTGGGTGATTTTGAAAAGAAGTTAATATATTTTAATAGCTTTAATGATTATGCTATATTCCATTGCAAAGCTTCGGGCGTTATAGTTAATATTGAGAATTGAGAGAATCTTGAAAATTTAGTTAATCTTACAATACCAGTAATACCAGTTAATAGACTTAAAGAATATATACAAATTTAAAGGAAGTAGTTTATGATTTTACATAATCCGATTTCATTAACGGATACAATTGCATTTCTAGAGGTTTTTAGTAGAGATGATCCACGTAAAATCTATGTATTTCCAATCTTAAAATATCTTAAAATAATCAATCCAGCAGAAAAATCAAATAATATGACGTTTTGTTTTATTATAGATATTGAAAATCCAGAACTTAAATATGTTGTGTTCTTTAATTATTATGGAGTTAAAGGTGTAGATATAGATGTATTCAATAATGTCTTGTTTGATGGAGATTATGAAGTCTATGTTGATGAAAAGAAACTATTAATGCATGCAATAAAGAGATATAGTGACGTGGATTCAGTATATGATTTAAATATAAAAAGACCAAGCCGTGATATTGTAACTACAATTAATATATGTTATGAGTTAGTATACAGTGAGTATCGCATGTATAAATCTTCTTATTATCTCTCATTAGGTTCAATAGCTATATTGTTTAAAGAAGTGAAAAATATTTTTAATCTTGGTTTGAGTTGCTTTTGCAATGAACGTTACAAACAGAAAAGCAAATTCCATGATGATATTATGATACCATCCTTGGCAAATATAGAAGCTAATGGAATATTTAATTCAGATAAAGACAAATTTGATTATACTTCATATAATATTCATACTACAACAGGAAGGCCTTCAAACAAATGGAATGGAATAAATTACGCCGGACTTAATAAATCAGATGGAACAAGAGATAAGTATATTAGTAGCTTTCATAATAGAGGACTATTAATAGAATATGATTATGAAGCTTATCACTTACAACTAATTGCGGATCTAACAGGCTATAAATTTCCAGATGACATATCACCACATAAATATATGGCATCTCAATATTTTAATATAGATATACCAAATGATGAGCAAATAAAAGAAGCCAAGCAAATGTCTTTTCAATTAATGTATGGAAAAGATACTGGGCATAATTCATCTGAAATAGAATTTATAAATAAAGTTAAAGGTTATGAGCGTATGTTGTGGGATGAGTTTAACGTCCATGAGGGTGTCAGGTCAGTAGTATTTGATACTGATCTCTTCCAAGGAGTTAAATATTGTAAAATTGAACGAAACAAGTTATTAAATTATTTTATTCAATATTTTGAAACAGAGAGAAATATGATAATTATCAGTGCTTTATTAAAGTTACTTAAAGGATATAAAACTAAATTGGTACTATATACATATGATTCATTTTTGTTTGATTATAATCTGGATGACGGAAAAGAATTACTTGACAACATAGGTTTAATTATTAATCAAGGAAACTATTCTTATACTACTAAATATGGAATTAATTATGGTAGTCTAAAGAAAATAAATTAGAATTATATAAAGGAGTGAACGACTATTAAAAATAAATGAATAGTGATAAACTATTATGTACATTTTCTAGCTTAAATAGTTTAGAGAAGACAATTGAGAGAATAAGAAGTATATATCTTATTAAGAATAATAAAATATTAGTAATTGAAAATGTAGATGATACTCAAGAATTGTATTGTATATATAATGCAGTGGAACAACTAACGCCAGGATGATTAAGTGATACAATATTAATCCATCGTAAGAGAAACTATAATGTGTTATATACAATTAATAGTTTAAATAGTTTAATATGCTTTTTAAATAAAGGTAAAGAAAGCAAGGATTTTAAGATACCGTGAGATAGTTTTGAAAATACGATATTACTAATTAAAAACGGAGAGCTAAATATTATTTCAACCAAGCTTAAAGAAATAAAATATGATTTAAAAAAAGGATATAGCAAAAAATGTCAGAAGAGCGAATAGAGATAGATTTTAAAGAAAGAGAATATAATTTTAAAATTGAACAAGTTACCAGTAATTTAAAAGATTTATTAATAGTATTCAAGGCAATGTTATTTGACGCAGATATGAATAAAGAAACAATTAAAAAGATGTCAGAAGAGCATGGTTATTATAAAGGGATACATACGAAATTAGAGATACTCCAATACTTGACTAGATTGATGAATAGTAGAAAATTAATAGAAGAGCATATGGCTACATATCCAATTCCAAATTGTATTAAAACTAAGCAATTTCACTTGGCAGCAATATATAAAATATTTTCAGATTTAAATATGGAGCCTAAATAAATCTTGCTAAAATGTAAGAAAAATGTTACATTTTTTCATTTTTTACCTATATTATATATAAGAATAAAGTATACAGCTCGTTAGACCCAGCCATGGCTCTGGGGATGGTCTTCAAAATCATGTGAGGTGTCCAAAGCTTCACCAGAGGGTTCAAATCCTTCACGGGCTGCCGGTTAAATATCTGCTATAACAAGCGGTAAAATAAAAACAATTAAGTTACGTCTAATTAAAAGAAAAAGACAAACGAACAAAAAACGAACAAAAAAACGAAGAAAAGGAAAACGAAAAAAGCATGGAAAGTAAAACTCAAATTGCTGGTATCGATTTAGATGCCATTAAAGCTACGCTTGCGGGCTTACAAAACAAGAACTCAAAGAAAAATTATTTATGAAGACCAGAGGATGATTCCTCAACAACAATCAGACTATTACCTTATAAACACAATCCATCTATGCCATTTACGGAATTGAAATTCCATTATGGTAAAGCAAAAGGCAACCAATATTTCTTATCACCAGCAACTTATGGAAAAGCAGATCCGTTTGTAGAAGCAGCTGATGAATTAGCTTCAGCTGGAGATAAAGAAAATTGAAAATTATCAAGAAAACTAATGCCAACACAGAGAACATATGTACCTGTAGTTGTACGTGGTGAAGAGAATGCCGGAGTAAAGATGTGGGGTATTGGAAGCACTGTATATGAAGAGCTTCTTAAACTCATTAGCGATCCTGACTATGGTGATATTACACATACGGAAACAGGAACTGATATAGTAGTTGAAAAGCAATCAGGTTCAACTGTAGGAAATATATATGGTAAGATTAGTGTTAGACCTAAGAGAAAGTCTAGCATATTAACAAATGATCCAAAGCTTTTGGAGAAATTGTTAGATGAGCAGCCAGATCTTACTGAAATTTATCCTGAAACTAGTTATGAAAAACTAACAGAAGTTTTAGAAGCTTATTTAAATCCAGATAGCGATGATGAAAAAACTGCCGCTGATACGAGTACAGAAGCTTCTATTAAAGCTGCTCCAGCATTTGATAAAGAGAAAATATTCTCTGAATTTGATGAAATGATGAAGGCTGAAAAGAAGTAAATAATTAATTTAAAAAAAAGTAGGAGGGAGATTAGTTTCTTCCTCCTTTCTCTAAGAAAAAGGTTATAAAAAAAATAATGAATGAAAGCTTACTAAATGCATTAGTGGAGACAATAAATACTACCGTCAACGGAAAGAAAAAAGCCCCAGATACAGCATATATTTTAAATGATGCTAGCAAAGAAATAGTTGCTGCAAATGTAAAGAATTGAATTTCAACTGGCTCAACTTTACTTGATTTAGCTATATCAAATAGAAAAGATGGTGGGATAGCATCTGGTAGAATTTGCGAATTACAAGGAATGGAAGCTACAGGTAAATCACTAATTGGAGCACATATATTAGCGTCAACACAAAAACTTGGTGGAATAGCAATATATATAGATACGGAATCTGCTATTTCTACAGACTTTTTAAAAGTGATTGGTGTAGATTTAGATAAATTAATATATGCACAACTTAATTTGGTTGAAGATATATATGAAACAATTGAAAATTTAATTAATAGAATAAAAGAATCTGGACATAATAAGTTAGTTACTATACTTGTAGACTCAATGAGTCAAGCAACAACTAAAGTTGAAATGGAGTCTGATTTTAATAAAGATGGTTGATCTACAACTAAATCAATTATTAATTCAAAAGCAATGAGAAAGATAACGAATTTAGTTGCTAGAGAAAATGTAGCTTTGATTATGACAAATCAATTACGCTCAAAGTTAGGTGCAATGTGAGGAGATGATAAAACAACTTCTGGTGGCTTTGCAATAGGATTTGCAGCAAGTACAAGAGTTAGATTTACAAAAGCTCAGAAGCTTAAGGATAGTGAAGGTGATGTTATAGGATTATATATTAAAGCAAGAATTATGAAATCAAGATTTGGACCAAGTGAGAGAACAGTTGAATTTCCGCTATACTTTAGTTCAGGAATTGATAATGAAGGTTCTTTGTTACTATATTTAAAAGGAAAAGGACTCGTAAAATCTGGCGGCGCATGGTATACGCTATCAGTAGTTGATAAGGATACTGGCGAAATCACAGATATTAAATTTCAAGCTAAAACTTGGATTGATAAGTTAAATGAAATTCCTGGACTTAGAGATTATGTATATGATTTGGTTTGTGAAACTTTTATAATGAAATACATATATGATAATAGAATTGATATTGATACCTTGAGTATAGAAGTTGATAAAGAGAAAGATGATGAGTTTACACCGCTAAATGGAAGTAGAGAAGGTGACGATGATGAATAGAGAAAAAATAGAAAGAATGAACAAATATGGAATTGAGAACATTGATTATATTGATAACATAGACGACATAAGATTTATAGACGATATTAATTATTATTTTTTGTTATATAATTTTATTAAAAGAACGAAGAAGCACATAAACCTAGTTCAAAGGTGCTGGTTTTATTTATGACCTAATCCCAATGCACAAATTACAAATATTGTAAAGCAATATGATGGTATTAATAATCATGATGTTGATAAGTTTAAAAGTCCAGAGTTTAATATATATCCATATATTAATGGAGTATATTTAATTAATAGATTATATGGAAAAAAATTACATGCATCACCTAAATTAGAACTATTAATGACTGAAATGACTGATTATCATGTCAAGCATAGCTCTCATCATCCCGAATATTGGGATAAGAATTTAACTGGTAATTCAATTAATCCATTAGATAAAGATACTCCATTGTTATTAGTTGATGCAACCGAAATGACAGATCAAGCAATAATAGAGATGGTTTGTGATTGGAAAGCAGTATCAATTGAGAGAAAAACAGACATTAATACTTGAGCAATGTTAAATATTAACAAGCGCTGGAAATTTAATAGTGAACAAATCAAACTCATCTCTATGGTAATTCACGAGTTGAGACCGGTTAGTATATTGTGAGAAGATGTTAGTGAGGATTTGTGTCTTTAGTTAATATTAATAGTATTCTAAAGAAAATATCTGAAAATCACGCAAATGATATAAAGTTAGGTCCAAATTCTAGAATATTAGTAGTTGACTTATTAAATCTATTTATTAGAGCATATGCTGCTAATCCTGCAACTAATGATGATGGAGTACATATTGGAGGAATTACCGGTTCGTTAACTTCTCTAGGATATGTAATTAAGCGATTTAGTCCTACTCGAGTTATTATTGTTACTGATGGTGTAGATAGTATTAAGAAAAGAAAAGAAATATTTGAGGGCTATAAAGCTCAACGAAAAATGAGAAAAGAAGCAGATGTTTATAATCGAAAGTTTTATTATAGTTCAGCAGAAATGGAAGAGAAAATAATGAAAATGGAGCTAGCAAGATTATTTGAATATTTGTCTTTTTTACCTATAACAACAGTAATGGTTAATGGTTATGAAGCTGATGATATTATATGGTATATTACAACACAAATTTTTGATGATACTACTAATCATATTATATTATCTATGGACAAAGACTTTTTACAATTATGCGAAACAGATAACATTAAGGTTTTTTCTCCTATAAAGAAAATTTTATATGATAAAAAGAATGTACAAGATGTCTTTGGAGTGCCAGCGCATCATATATCTTTACTTAGAGCTATTGATGGTGATAATTCTGATAATATTCCTGGTGTACCAAGATGAGGTATAAAAACAATACTTAAAAAGATTCCGATACTTTTAGATGAAACTGTGAAATGGAATTTGGATAACATATATGAATATGCAGTAGAAAATAACATAGGAAAATTTTTAGAAAACTTTGAAAGTATTATAAAGAGAAATTACAAATTAATGTCTCTCGGTGAAATAAGAGTAGAAGAAAAAGATGCTCTAAAGATTAAAGAATTAGTTACTAGCACTCATATTAATCAACTAAACAAGTTTAAAATACAAAAAATGCTAATAGAAGATAGAGCAACTTCTGGTATTAGAAATCCAATGGCTTGGATGGATGATTGTTTCTCTAGACTTAATTATCGTGCTACTTCTTTTAATGATGAAATAGGCGGTAAGAATGTCAAATAATTTAGGTACATATGGATATGACTTTCAGATAAAGCTATTAGTTACGCTAATATCTGATAAGCCATTTATTAAGCAAACTGCTGATATTATTCGATCTCAATATTTTACATCAGATGCTGCTAAATGATTAGCAAATCAATCACTTGATTATTATGCGGAGTACAAAGATACTATAACATTCGATGTAATAAAAATGGAGTTATCGAATATTGAGTCTCAAGAACTAAAAACTGACGTCTTAAGACATATACAAGATATAAATAAGCACTTTAAATCTAGCGATCTAAGTTATGTTAAAAGCAAAACTCTTGCTTTTTTAAAGAATCAAGTACTCAAAAAAGCATTGTTAGATTCTATAGAGCTTCTTCAAGATGAAAATTATGAAGAAATAAGACACGTTATTAATGAAGCTAGTAATGCTGGAGTAGAAAGAGATATTGGTCATGACTATTTCGAAGATTTCGAAGATAGATATAATGAATCTCTTAGAAAATGTGTACTAACATCTTGACCAGTAATTGATGATTTACTATCTGGCGGCATTGGTGCTGGTGAACTTGGAGTAATAGTAGGCGGTCCTGGTTCTGGAAAATCATGGTTCTTAGCATATCTGGGAGCGGCAGCAGTAAAAGCGGGAAAGAAAGTATTACACTATACTCTTGAACTTAGTGAAAATTATGTAGGATTGAGATATGATAGTATAATATCAGGATATCCTTTTAAAGAATTAAAATATCATAAAGATGAAGTAAAGGAGTTGGTTGATCAATATGGGAAATTACTAATTGTTAAGCAATATCCAGCTACTATCGCAACTGTTGCAACATTAGAAGCTCATTATAATCTTTTAAAGTCATTAGGTTTTGAACCAGATCTTATTATTATTGATTATGGCGATCTTCTAACTACTACCTTATCAAAGCATATGCAAAGTAGTTATCATATAGGTGGTAGAATATATGAAGAAATGCGTGGTTTCTTAACACTAATTGGAAAACCTGGTTGAACTGGAAGTCAAAGTAATAGAAGTGCACAAGAACAAGATGTAATAGTTGCAGAGAATATTGCAGATTCTTATAAAAAAGTAATGACTGCAGATTTCGTTATGTCAATATCAAGAAAAATTGAAGATAAGTTAGCAGGTACTAGTAGAATACATATTATTAAGAATAGATTTGGCGCAGATGGTATGACATTTAAAGCCAGCTTTAATGCTAATAATGGTGCAATATCTATTTACGATGTAGGCACTAGAGGTGATCTAGAAGAATCGAAAAAACAAGGTAATGGTAACGAATATGTAAGAAGATTGATTGCTCAGAAATTGGGTAATATGAACAAAGAAAAGGAAAAAGAGTAATTTTTATATGTTTACAAATGAATTTCAAAAGACAATATGAGAGCAGAATTATAAACTTAGTATAGATAATGCTATTGAAGATACTTGATTACGAATAGCAACTGCCGCTTCTGCAGTAGAAACACAGCCTGATATGTGAAGAGACAAATTTTATGATATTTTAGAAGATTGGAATTTTGTGCCAGGCGGAAGAATAATGGCAAACATTGGAGCACCTGATAAAAAAGAGACAACATTAATGAATTGCTTTGCACATTCGCCTCAAGATTTAGATAATTTTTCAGATCCAGATTCAATAAATGGAATTTATACTCTACTAAAAGCACAAGCAAAAACATTAGCATCGGAAGGTGGATATGGAATGAATTTCAGCTGACTTCGTCCAGAGGGGACTTATGTTAAAGGAACCGGAATAAGAACTCCTGGTGTATTAAAATTTATGGAGCTATGAGATAAGTCTTCTGAAATTATTACTTCTGGTACGACTAAAGTACTTAAAGATGGTAATGAGGGAAAAGAAAAAAAGAAGATAAGAAAAGGAGCACAGATGGGTATTCTAGAAGTCTGGCATCCTGACATTATTGATTTTATAGAAGCTAAACAAACTCCTAATAGATTAACTAAATTTAACTTATCGGTAGGAATTAATGCAGAGTTTATTAAAGCTGTTATTGACGATGCTGGTCGCGGAGAGATACTCTGAACATTATCATTTCCAGATACTTCCTGTCCTCAATATAAAACAGAATGAAAGGGAGATTATCAAAAATGGATCAATAAAGGTTATCCGAGAGTTAATTATCAGACAATTAAAGTTAAAGATCTCTGAGATAAGATAATGACTGCAACTTATACCAGAAACGAACCTGGAGTTTTATTTCTTGATTTAGCAAACAAGTTGAATCCTGTTAACTATTGTGAAAATATAGCTACTTCAAATCCCTGTGTAGTAGGAGATACTCTTGTCTTCACTAACGTTGGGTGAATTAAAATTAAAAACTTAGAAAAGCAGAAAAATAAGATTAAGAATTTAACTATTATAACAATAGATAAAGACAAAAAACTGTATAATTCAGAGTTAAAGAGAGTGTGGATGACTCAAAAGGATGATGAAATATATAAAGTTTGCTTTGAAAATAATGAATATATTCTAACTAACTACAAACATAAACTATATGGAAAGTCGTTCAATGAGTTGTGTGTTGGTAATATATATGACCAGTACAAAGCTGGTAAAACAACAACGCTTCCGTCTGTTAATGGTGCTGATGGGAAACTAAAAGCAATTGTTAGAATAGAAAAGACCGAAAAGAAGGAAGATGTATATGATTTAACAGCTGTTCCAAATTATAACTTTTTTAGTTTAATAAATCGCGACGAATATATAGTCACGGAGCCTGTTTTGGTAAATAACATAGAAAGATTTTACATATATGATGTAGTAGATGTTGACAATGGACAACAAAAATTTGCTATAGATTTAGATGAAAACGATGAAATTTATTAAATAAAATAATTGAGTTACTATATTTATAATAAAAGAGTACAGGCTCCAATAGACATTAAAATATCTAATGAGTGTACTAAGGAAAATTAAATATGATAATTTATAAAACCACAAACTTAATTAATGGTAAAATTTATGTTGGCAAAGATTCTAAAAATAATAATAATTACCTCGGCTCCGGTAAGATATTAAATCTTGCTATCAATAAATACGGAATAGAAAATTTTAAAAAAGAAACGCTTTGTGAATGTTTAAGCTCTAAAGAGTTGAACAAAGCAGAAAGATATTGAATTAAAAAACTTAATTCTCAAAACCGCAATATCGGATATAATATTACAGCTGGCGGGGACGGCGGTGACACAATTACGAGTTCGCCAGACTATAAAGAGCGGTGCTTAAAATGCGAAAGGGTTGGAAAAAATAACGGAATGTATGGAAAAAAACACTCGTCTTCAGCTATTAAAAAAATGAGCAATATTAGAATAGCATATTTTCAAAATAGCGAGAACAGAGAAGGTCTTTCAAGAAAAAAGCTTGGAGTTAAAAATCCAAAACACTCTATTACTATGAAGAAATACTATAGCAGCATAAGAAACAGAGATAAAACTAAATTTGCTTTAATTAAATTTTATAATAATAGAACAGAAGAAGAAAAAGATGCTCACTCAGAGAGATCGAAGATAGCAATGAAAAGTCGGAAAGAAGATAAAGAGAGTTGAGAGTTGTATATAAAAAAACAATCAGCCTCTCAGAAAAAGAGATGAACAGAAAGCAAAAGAAAGGAGCACGGAAAATCAGTTAAAGAAGGAATAAAATTTATTCCAATTAATTTCATAAAAAGAAATAATATTGATATTAATTATTTTATTTCTTTATTAAAAAGTAACAATAATGAGAAAGTGCTAGATTTAAAGAAAAAATTTAATGCAAAAAATATACAATTTTCAATAAAATCAATATTGAAGAATTTTGAAACAATTGAAAATTTTAAAAAGGAGCTAATAAAAGCAAATGAAAGTTAATAATATTTCAAAACCAAAAATAACACATAGAAAGGAGGATTATTATATGCAGTCGACACTCAACGTCGATTGCGGTTAGGAGAAATTCTCATGTCAACTGGCGTATGCAATTTAGGAAGTATAAATCTTGTTAAGTTTTATGATAATGGATCATTTGATTTTGCAAAGTTTATTAATACAATTATAACTGCTGTAAGATTTCTAGATAATATTAATGATATTTCAAATGTACCATTGCCTGAATATAAAGAATCAATGCTTAAGAAGAGACGAATTGGATTAGGTACCATGGGATTAGGATCATTACATTATATGATGGGTATTAGATATGGCTCTCCGGAGTCATTAGATATGGTTAGAGACATATACAAAATAAAAGCCGGGGTGGAATTACTCGCTTCAGCAATGCTTGGTGAAGAAAAAGGTTCATTTGAGTTATTTGATAGTAAGGAATATTTTAATACTTATTGGTGAAAGAATATTGATATATCAGAAGAAGTGAAGTCGTTAGTTGAATCAGTTGGAACAATGAGAAATAGCTGTCATTCAGCAAATGCTCCAAATGGGAATTGCGTTAGAAAGAATACAAAAATAAGAACAGCAGAAGGTGTAAAGTCTATTTCTCAAATTTTTAAAGAAAATAAAATAGATATTACAAAAGAAAAAAAGAACCAATCATTTATTCCAATTAAAACTTTGGAAGTTCCTACACTACAAGGTAATAAGAGAATTACAGGATTATATATTAATGATAATAGAAACGTATATTCAATAAAAACAGATATGAACAATAAAATTGATGGCACAAGTGAACATAAGCTTTTAGTTAAGATAAGTGATACTCGAGCAAAATGAATTGAGTTACAAGATTTAAAAGTTGGCGATAAGATTTTGATAAAAAAATAATTAAATAAAATTGCTCCTACATTGATATTTATATTTATAATAAAGTAATGTAGGAGCAATTTTAAATGACAAAAAGAAAATATAAAACTTATAAAACTAGAATATATGAGGAAAATTCAAAAGAAGTCGCAGATAATTTGTGGCAAGAATACTTATTAAAGGTTGATCAAAGTTTAGATGGATTTATTAGAAGATATGGTGAACCAGAAGGTATAATAAAATATGATATATTTAGAAATAAATCTAAACATACAAAAGAAAAATATATTATGCAACTTGGTAAAATTGCAGGCGAGAAGAGATGAGATGAATATATACAAACTAAAAGAGAAACAACAAAAAGGGCATTTGCGTATTGACTAAAGATATGTGATGGAGATTATGATTTAGCAAGAAAACAATATGCAGATTATCAAAGACGAGATATGGATTACTTTATTAACAAATATGGTAAAAAGATTGGTATGGAAAAATGAAATTCTAAAAATAAGAAACAATCAATTAGTATATCAAAACATCATAAAAATAACAAAAATAAACAGCTTCATGCAGCAACACTTAGTAAGTGAATTAAAAAATATGGACAAGAAATCGGTGCCCAAAAATGAAAAGAGCTGTTATTAAAAAAATCATCTAGTGCTAGTAAAACGTCTGTTTCAGAAGTATCACAAAGTTTTTGTGATTCTCTTTTAGATATGTTACATGATGACTTTCATAAATATATAAAATATGCAAAAAAAAATAAAGAATGATGAATATATGATAGAAACAAGAAATCATATTTATTTTTTGACTTTACATTAATAAAATCAGGAAATAAAAAAATTATAGAGTTTAATGGAGATTTTTGACATGCAAATCCGCTATTATTTGAATCAGATTGAAAACATCCGATATTAAAAACTGATGCAAAAAGACTTTGAGACAAAGATAGATATAAATTAAGGGTTGCAAATAATAGCGGATTTGATACATTAGTCGTCTGAGAAAAAGAATGAAGAGATAATAAAGAAAAAGTGCTAATAAAATGTAAAAAATTTATAGAAGGAGAAAATAATGAGTGTAGTTAATATAGAAGGACTCGAGCTAATTGAAGAAGTAGTAACAGAGATCAAGCTTATAAAAGATGATACGTATGATATAGAAGTTGAAGATGCTCATCACTATATATTAGGTAATGGTATTATTTCACACAACACTTCAATATTTGCCGGCATTGTGTCAGGTGGAATAGAACCTGTATTTATGAAAGAGTATACTAGATGAGTTATTGTTACCGACGAGGAAAAGAGAGCATTAGCAGAGAGTGAATTTATAATTCCAGATGTAATGAAGAGTGAATGGTTTGAAACAGAAAATCTTAAATTCATAACTATCGCAAATGAACAAATATTAGAAGGCGAATTTAATGGAGAATCTTATAGAGTTGATAAAAGTAGAGGCTTGGTCAAAGCAAATTTAGTTGAAGACTATGGTTGGAGTTGAGTAAAAGCAAATATATTTTCTGATGAAGATATAACCTGGACACTTTTAAATAAGGATGAGGATGTTTTTTCAACTACAGTTGATTTATCAGTTGAAAATCATTTAAGTGTGCTGAAAATAATTGCTCACTATACGAACATGAATTCTAGTAAGTGTGTTGAAAAGTCTTCAAGTATGATTATTATAAATGACGAGGTTGTGTATTTAAGTGAGCTTGAGTTTAATAATAGTGGTGAATTTAAGTCTATAGAGTCTGATAAACTTTATACTAAAAATCATATTAATAATAAAGTTGAAATAAAATCTACATATAACAATAAGATAGATTCTAAATGTATAAAGATTAGTTTTAGTGATAATTCGACAATAATTGGAACACTAAATCATAAAATATTTGTTGAGAACTCACATTGAGTAAAGTTAATTGATACAAAGATTGATCAAAATATAGTAATACGGAAATAAATATTTGTAAAAGCCCTGTTGTCTTCATATTTATATATAAAGATAAAGAGAGGTTTTATGAGATTTAGAAAATTTAAAACATTGAGTGATGATAATAATATCTACTTAAAACAATTATATAATAGAGGTGTTAATAAGCAAGTAATATTAGCATTAGCAAATATTATAAAAAGAGATCACAGCATAGTAAGTTTCTATCAAGAGCAGAAGCTAATAAATCTCTTAAAGCAAAATTATATTAATACTAAGCAAAAGCATAAGTGAGAGGTGTCAATTTGATTAGCAAACAAAAAAGAAATTGATAAGATAAATACAGAGGAATATTATGCTTTTTTTAATAGATATAATAAGAGTCTATCACACAAGATGATTACAGAAAAAAAAGATAAGTGAGAGGGTGATCCTGGTTTAGCTAATACAATGATAGTTAATGCGCATAAATCAAGAATACGTATTGCAAAAAAAAAATATCCACTAATACATGATGATGCTAGACTGTTGCACTTGTCATACGTTGATGGAGTAGCGACCACAGGAAAAAATATAGCAATAAAACTAGGACTTGATACTAGTAAGTTATCAAAACAAGATTTAATTTCGCTATCTGGATATTCTAAAAAAACAAACTACAGACTCAAGTCTGTAGAAGAGAAAGAAAAGTATATATTAAAATGGAAACAAAGTAATATGCTTAATTTAAAAGTTAGAAACACCATTAAGTCAAGTTTTCCGGAGTTTAGTGTAGTGGATGTAAAGAATATGACTCCGCAAGAGACAAAAATGTGATATTCGGCTTATATAAGTATAAGAAGTGCAAATTATATTGCAAATCATCCTGAGAGATATAACAGAGGATATAATATACACGCAGTTAGAACAGGATACTTTTTCAGTGAAAAAAACAATAAAGATATTTATTATAGAAGCAGCTACGAATTGCAAGTTCTACAATTATTAGAATTAAATGAAAAAGTTACATGCTTTGAGACAGAGCCGTATCATATGACTTTTGAGACAGATAAAAAAAAGAAAAAATGTTATGTTCCTGATATAATATTTACAACAACTAGTGAAGAGCAATTTATTTTAGAAATAAAGCCAAAGATATTTTTAGAAAGATTTAATGAAGAAAAAGGTAGATATATAAAAGAATTACATAGTAATTTTTTTATCATAACAGAAGAGATAATATTTAATAAGGAGAAATTTTATGAATATTTTAGAATCAATTAGTCAGAACAATAAAAAGATTCCGCTAGACTATAGACAAATAAAAACGCTTGATGAAATAAAAATAGACTTAAAACATCTAAACTGAAATGAAGTAACAAACGAGCATCTTTTTAATCTGCGCTCGTTAATTATGCCAGAGTCAAAAAAGATTATTAAAATAGAGCTAATTAGTGATGTTGATACAGGTGATTTAGAAATAGATGATATGTCTCACTCATATTGAGTAAATGGAGTTCCAACTCATAATACGGTAAACATTCCTGAGCATTATAGTTATGATGATTTCAAAGAGCTCTATTTAACTGCTTGGAGAAGTGAAATTAAAGGCTTAACTACATATAGAGCTAATACAATGACTGCAGTACTTGAAGAACAAAAGACTCATGAATATCAATCTGAACTTGAAGAAATGTTTGTTAAGTCAAATGGCGATGTAATTAAAGAAGATGTTAAGTTACCAAAAGAATATTATTCTAAGGGATACATAAGAAGAGATAAAAATAAGAAGAAGTGGTATATCAATATCGCATTCGCCGATAGCAAATATCAAAAACCTTATGCCATGTTTGTACATACAAACTCTTATGAGTCGACTGAAGTTGCAGGTAAAGTAATAGAAGATATGGAATCTTTATGTAGAAATAAAGGTATTAAAGAAGAATTAATTGAAAGACAACGTAGTAAATATTCAGGTCAAACAAATGTAAATAAGATAGCTAGAGCTATTGGATTAGCACTAAGACATAATGTTCCAGCATTTGAAATAGTAGGAATATTAGAAGAAAATCCAGATGGATTCTCATCATTTTTATTTCATGTTAAAAAATTATTAAGTAAGTTTATTAAAGATGGAACAAAGATAGAGAATGAAGTTTGTCAAGCTTGCAATACAAAAAATATCATATATCAAGAAGGATGTAAAATGTGTCTTGAGTGTGGATGGAGCGCTTGTGGATAAGACAAAAGAAGAAAGCTATAAAATGTATGAAGAAGATTGGGAATTCAATAAAGCAGTATGAGAATTTCATAATGAAGTATGAAGGACTAAATCCGTTGCATACAAAAGAGTTATTGAAGAAAATTGTCCAGAATTATTAGAGGTTGTAGGAAAGGAAATATTAGAGAAAGTTATAAAGATAAGAAAAGAACTTATGCAAGAGCAAAAAAGAATAAAAGAATACTATAGACAAGATGTGTAAATTTAAAGTTAAACACCAATATGATGATTATATTGAAGCTTGAGCTCAGGCTGTTTATGATAGTAAAATCGCCGGGAAATTTTAAGTTACTATTTTTATAAATTACCTTATATTATGTATGTAGGATAAAAGGAGGTTATGAAAATGAGAAAATCGATAGAGAATGTTCAGAGAAGAATTAGAAATACTGAAGGTGAAGAGAAGAGAGAGTATCAAAAGCTATTGAAGATTTACGTCGAAGAAGGATTAGATTTTTTCCCATATAATTATGTAGATGTTTACGAAATGGCATGTGGACATTATGAAATTTTACAAAGTCCGTTTCCAGAAGAGATCAAGGATCGTCCAAAGTGTAGTAGATGTATGATGGGAACACATCCAGATCAGTTAAAGT
>Ga0207997_1000071_pt1 | contig 44655 bp, 61 predicted proteins | sample AntAceMetag02UKN_FD_184777 | JGI IMG/M metagenome (GOLD analysis project Ga0207997, IMG submission 184777) | Saline lake microbial communities from Ace Lake, Antarctica - Antarctic Ace Lake Metagenome 02UKN (SPAdes) (version 2) | ecosystem: Environmental > Aquatic > Non-marine Saline and... | reverse complement strand
TGTCGTATCATTGACAACCAAACTCTCATGTTCTAACAATTTATATTTTTGATTGTGTTGTAGCGTGTTATTCATAAAAGCACCCTCTACTGATTAGTTACCGAACACCCATGCGTTACCGGATACCTGTGCGTCGCCGTATACCCGTGCGTTACCGAACACCCGTGCGTTATCGTATACCCATGCGTTATCGTATACCTGTGCGTCGCCGGATACCCATGCGTTACCGAACACCCGTGCGTTATCGGATACCCGTGCGTTATCGTATACCCATGCGTTATCGTTGTGTGAAAGATTGGATTCTTTTTCTATAAACCCACCTTTGTCACCTTTGGTAATGTCACCAAACGACCTGATGGCGATAATTCTGTATAGTGTCGTATCATCGACGAGTTTACTCTCATGTTCTAACAATTTATATTTTTGATTGTGTTGTAGCGTGTTATTCATAAAAGCATTCTCCATTGCTTGCTCTACCGATTAGTTTCAGGCGGCTGGAAAACAGGCGTTCAAAGCTGCTGGCTACCCGTCTGCACCAGGGCTCGGCTAACGTACGGCCTTCATGTGGCACAAGACAGATAGCCACGAGCCCACAATATTCCGACACCGTGACGAACACGTGTTCGTTCTGTGCAATCACGAGCATCTCATTGCCCTCCCATCGAGTCGTTTGACGAAACGACTTGAAGTGGGTATGTATCGTGTCAAAGTAATACTGTACATCATCATCCCAATCTTCGGAGTCGTTCCAATCTGACCCCAGATAAACCGTTGCTATCGCGTTTCGATGTGTCATCACTGATCTACCCATGTTAGCCCCAAGAAGGTTCTATTCGGTCCTTTGTTTTCATCCAAGCCTCAGTATACTGAGACTCACAGTCCCCATAAATCATCTGGGTAGGTGAAGTAGGGTCCTCTATTCCCTGTTCCCGTTCATACCCTTGTAAGTCACTAAAGGTGCGATCAAACCCCTGGTCCGTTATTATTGGTTCTCCTTTGACATAGTACCAATAGCAGCATCGGATCAAGTATCTTTTCAATGCTTCTACTAACTTCATAGCTACCCCCTCCCTATCACTTCTACGGCTCTTCCTTTTTCATTCAGGCGTACCTTGAGCACCTGGTCTTGGCCGAAGGCGGAAACGTCCATTCTGGCCTTATTCCGGGTCGCGAACACACGGGCGTGTGTTATACCCCAACTGAGTAAGCTGCCTGCATACCGCCCCGACGCTGTGTTTTTCAGAACCCAACCATGCCTGAGGTCAACGTCTGTCACCTTGAACCCGTTTTGGTTTCTGGCTGTGACATTGCCATAAGTGTCCCGTGTCGCTACTTTTTTGTCTATGTCAGTTCTCATTTTCGTTCTCCACAAGTTCGTCGATTACGTGATAGGCTTCCTTGACGGTGCCACATTTGTGAATCAATCGGAGGCTGCTTGGCTCCCAAATGAAGCAACAACCAATCTTCTCTTCTACTTCATAACCCTTGTACTCTGTCATATTCTTTCCTCCTACAATAGTTCCTCTGGATTAAGACCACACGCCTTAATAAAACGTTCAGGGTCGAACCGTTCGTTCTCAAGGGCGAACACCTCGGCAAGGTCTTTGACTATTAACTTCGTGGAGCATGTGCTCTTCTTAAACACTTTCGCTATCACCTCAAACTGTCGTTTTTGCATCGTCTCTTTTCCTCGCCGATATAATCCCATGCAGGGACGAGTCTATTATCCCCAGATTATCTCTGGTACAGTTGAACGTGTCACCATTTATGTGGTGGACGTGTTCACTGGGCAAAGGGTTCATAACAAGCCTATGCAAACGGATCGTCCTTACACTCTGACTGTCCCTTATCCCTGTACAAGCATACTCGTGTGTTGCAGACTTCTTGACGTACCAACTAAACTGGGACAAATATTCATAGTCTCTGTCTGATACAGCAGCATATCCACATTCTCTGTTTGTTAGGCTTATAAACTTCATAACCTGTCCCCCAGAATATACGGGTAAACCCCGTAAGATTCGCCCGTGCCTTCTGGTTTAGAAAGGATGTATTGCTTTGTGGCAAGCGTCGATAAACTCTTTGAACTCTTCGACGGGCAAGATGAATCCAGCACGGTCTATAATCGTTCCACGTTTGCCTATGCCGTCGATTACGGCTGTAAACTCGCCGATACTCGCTTCGATTCCAGTTATGTTCCATGTGCCGTTCCGCCCTACAACAAGGGCACGTTGTGCGTCTGTCTTTGTTCTAACTACCATAGTTCTAATCCCCCAGAAAATACGGACGAATCCCGTAGGGCCCGTCCGTGCGTTCTGACCTACCACAATAAGTGCATGTTCGTCTCCTTCCAATTAAACACTCTTGTATACTTATAGTATACACTATTTTTCTGTCTGTGTCAAGACTGAATATAGTTTTCTTGTAGTATTTTTGCCCTTGCCAGTTCTTGGCCAATATAGGAAGCGTGTTCAAGGCTGATATCTATGCGTTCCTGTTCCAGCCAATCCAGTACAGCCTTGCGGACAGCATCATCGGTTCCCTGAAACGATTGCAGTTCCGGCCCATTCATGGCCATAACGTCAAGCCTAACATCGGCCCCTATCCAGTTTATAATCATCCATTTGCCACTGGGGTCCTCAATCCATTCTCTGTCTTTCGCTGTGTTCAAATTCCAAGCCATATCAGTTATCCTCCAATATAATTTCTGTTAGTGCATCGAGCAATGCCCTTGCGTCGCTCAATGCCTCAAACTCCTGTTTGGTCTGTTGCATCCCGAACCCGTGTTCATCTTCTATTACAATCTTGACTGTGTACATTTTTTACCTTTCGATTATATGTCGTCTTTGATATTAGACCCGCGACCAACTGAAAATACAGATCAGCTATCTGTTCTTGTTTAGTTAACATAGGCTTGCTCCTGCTACGAACATCGAATACCACAACAGACCGGCGATACCCAGTATCAGGGCGATTCGCCATGTTTTCCCGAACAGAGTATGTTCTCTATCGGCATAACCACAATACCGGCAAACATACGCTCCGTCCAGATCACACGTGGTCAATCTTCCACAATAGGCACATCTTATCATAGTTAGTCTCCTTAAAGTAAAGCTATAAACGCCCAGAACATTAAAACCCATACTTGTCTTTCCACGATTTTAATCTCCTAACTCAATAACAGCTATTGGCCAAAACTCATAGTTCCCGTCTTCGGGACTATCCAAACCTTGAAACTCTAAGAACTGTTTTTGTGCTTCTTCTTTTAGATCATCGAACATTATCTCGAATGTTTCCATAGTTTTTGCTCCCTTATTAGTGTCAACTTACCGCCGGTGAATCTGTGTTCCTTGCCGTTGAACGTGACATACCACACAGATTCACGCTGCCAGACAGAAAAACCCAAGTCGAATTTATTACTGGCCTGGTTCATTCGAGTTTTAGTCGTACTTGTGAACCAACCGCCTGTATCAAGCCAGATATGCTCCACGTCGAAGGATACAACATCTGTTGTGTGATAGGTTACGCGAGTAAAGCCGTTTTCTGTTTTTACCTTTGTGGCCATTCTGCCAATTCTATCCTGCCTTGCCATAGTTTTTACTCCTTAGTATAGATTTCTAAACCCACAAGCTGGGACTCCGTAGAGTCCGAGCCTACAGGTTTAGTCGTCAAAGCCTAATCCGATACTGTTCAGATAATCTATATCCTCTTGACTAATTGGCTGTGTCTCGTGGTCTTCCATTTTTTAGCCCCATGCTGCATAGACGAATAATCCCGCTATCCCTAAAGATAGCCACATTGCCACCATGATATAATCCCACTGTCTCATATTCAGTCTCCTAATAAAGTTTAGAGGCATACTACATATACCCCCGCTATGCCTAAAAACAGCCATAGTATTGTAAATATCACTATTACCGTCTGGACAATATAATCCCACTGTTTCATATTCAGTCTCCTGATTTAGCCCTAATTATCTCTTGCCACAACAACCATTTCACTTGTTCCGTGTTCGCGTATCCGATTTTACCTGTGTCGTACCCATATACCGTGTTCAATGTGTGTATCATCTCTTGTCTCTCGCTACGCTTTCTTTCCGGCATAACGCATTTTTTACACGTTATTTTCGTGGTCGAGTCTGCTATATGTAGGCCGCCTTGCCAGTTAGCGGAATGGCACACACTACAACAGGTTGCTATTTCCATTCCACGATAGACAGCACACAGGGAGTGAACCACATCGCCACTACCTATACGCCCTCTGAGCATACCCCGAACGAATCCGTGGTGTTCTATCAGATAATTCGCGTAGTCGGTGAACTCTATGCCAGCGTCTTTCAACGCTTGTTCAGTCAAATTTTTCGGTACGTTCATATTACAAGTATACCACATTTCTGTTAGTGGTGCAAGGGAAAAATTGCGAAGTTTATAGTTATGCCTGGTATGGTTGAATTTGTCCTATACTGGTCTATGCGTGTCCTACGGTAGCGGTTTTTGTAGTTTGGCTTCTCGATGCATTATAATAGCCTTAACCTATATTGTCCTATGCAACCTAAGTAAAATCAATAAACTATATAGGGGAGAATAATCACAGTTATTGTGAAAGAGAGAAGTGAATATCGGTGAAAAGGATGAAAAAGAAAGTGTATATATAAAAGGTTTTCTAACATCTTGGGACAGGCCAAATGCTGTTTTCGGCGTTATTGGTAGCGTAAAGGCCGTTTTTGCGTTTTAAAGGGGTTTTTGCGGGGGACAAAGCTGATTGTCGCAATAGGCCGGCGATCTGTGATAGGTAGCAAACAGAATTTGTTTTAGAACCCATGTACGTATGTACGTATGTACGTATGCACGTGTACGAACACGACACCCGGTATGTGCACACGTGCTTGTGTGTGACGTGGTCGAGAAGGCCCCCCACGTGCCCTGTAGTGGACGAACTATTGCCATTCAAAGAATGTGGCCTACATCAGGCGTTAGGCCACTGAGCGGCCTACTGGCCCCCATTAGGCGTTAGGCCGCGATTTTACCGAACCCCCGGTACTACCTTTGAAATTCCAGGCAGGTGGGACCCGTAGGCCCTTTCTTAGAAAAAATATCACAACAATTTTCAGAGTATTCCCGACACGGAGGGTCTTGTTTACATAGTGCACGCCCTCTACCCACTGGCACAGTTCCAGTAAGAAAAACCACTTCTTTTTCCTTACAAAGGCATAGTAAAATAAAAATAAAAATAAAAAACATCCCGTCAAAACACTGGAATCTAACCGGTATAGTAGCAGGGTACTGGTTAATTTTTAGGAGACAGGACTATGAAAGAGGTCGAAGAGGCGTTAGAACACCTGAAATCGCGGTTGACAATAAGGGCATACGCGGAAGCGAAGGAATATCTACAGCGGCTCTGCGTGCCAGAGCACGAGATTACGCTGACCAAAGTGGGAGATAGCTACGAGGCAAACTTCCGCCCCTGCATTCGGGCAACATCTATCCCCATTTGTTTCAAGGGCGAGAAAATAGGGTACGTTATCTGGGGTGTACTATGAGCGTAGAATCGGACGAGGCGGGTAAGATATACGACAAACTGAAGAGCAAGGATATGCCTAGGGCTGCGTTCGTAAAACGGTATTGTGAACTCACGGACCCGACGAGACTGGCTCAGGAGGCCAAGGGGGTCGTAGAGAAACGGAATATTGACAGGGCACTTAGGAATTAACCGATGACAGAAGTAGAAAAACTAACAGAGGCAGCTAGAAGGCTGACTGGTGAAAGATCCATTGAGGCCCACCAGAGCTCGCACGCTCTAGACGTCGTCGTGCTGCCAATTACCACCACCAGCATCACATATTTTTCAGCAAGTGAACTCCAGGGCAACATCGACCACCTGGTTAAGCGTAGGTTGGAAAGGGCGTTAGATGACCAGATACGTATATTGGAAGATACGAAGAGGACATTAACCGATGGATAGGTGTGCGTGTACTGGGCAGCCGTGTGAGCATTGTAAAGAGAACTGCGTGAGCAGGTATAAAACCGAAACGAAGGCCAGCGGTCGTAGGAAACGTAGGAAGAAGCGGCGTATACCGACCTGGTCGAATCTTGGAGGATAGATAACGTGAATTACGTTGAACACAACATTAAGGCAACCGAGTGGTTTAAGATCACAGACATCACCACAGCACACGCATTGCTGGCCGTGACCGCACGGATGGTTGGTGCAACGGGGCTCGTCGCTGGCGAGTTCGCGGTATTGTACGTCGATGAGGGTCAGACGGCGTTTGATCTCCGCGTGGTTACCGATGGCAGCGAGAACGACGCGAATACGATCCAGATGTACGCGGCCCGTGGTGCTGATAGCTGGAGCCTGGTGGCCCAGTTTGCGTCGGTGCAGGGTAAGCAGAAGGCGAACGCGGCGGGGACGAAGTTCTTTGCCGATTCGATTACCGTGGTGGAAAAAGACGCCCTGTTCGGGAATACCGAGTATTGCACGGCGATTAACCAGATGTGCCACGTGGTCGTGAGTACGAAGGGGTATGATCGGTTCCTGTTTATCGTGTCCGTCCTGGCTGCGACGACCGTGACGATAGAGACAGCGAAGATGAACGTAGCACCGTGATAGGAGATAGAGTATGTTGGTGATAATTCAATAGCAGCATGAAAGTTGAGACCGTATAAGGGCAGATAGATAGAAAGGTAGGCAAGACAATGTTTGTAAAGATAGTTAGAGGCAAATTGAATCCGGGGGCTCAACATATATATGAGCCAATGAGTTTTGAATTTCACAGGTTATCAGAGAACGAGAAAAAGGAAAGCAGTGAAGGGGCCGAAGAAACCCTGACTTTAGTTTATGAGAATGGGCGTGTTGCCAACCTTGTATTATTTGAAGGTGACGAAGTTTGGCTTACAAGTGATACAGGGCAGACAGCGGATAGGTGGACAATGTAACTATAATTGCCCTTATACGGTTGTAGTTTTGTGGTAGCCGGTATTGTAGCGTGCTTATTGGCATTGACATAGTCAAATAGGAGATAGAGGATGTTGAAGGGAATTGTGTTGGCGACTATTGTAATAATGGCTGCCGTAGTCGGTATTACAGCGTTGGTAGTACCACCCGCCTACCACTACGGCATAGCCGACCAGGTGGAGCGGGTATTGCCATCTGTGGTTCACATTAGTCACTCGTCCGGCTGGCAGGGCTCTGGCTGTATCATAAGCGAGGACGGGCTCATATTCACGGCCAAACATATCACCGATGGAGGTGGGGTATTTACGGTGACGCTGAATGACGGGACTGAGTATGAAACTGACCTATGCGTGGAGGACTCCAAATATGATGTTGCATTTCTTAAAATCAGTCTGCCTGATGGCGTTGTCCCCAGTTACAACCGCCTTGCTGATATTTCACGGAGCAGAGTTGGCGACGGGGTGTTTATTGTCGGTAGCCCCTTCGGTTTTGACAACTTTAATTCTGTCAGCTTTGGGATTTTATCTGCTGCTCAGAGGGGCTTAGACTACGGATATGGCTGGCAAGTGACATTCCAGATCGACGCGATGGCAAACCCAGGTAACTCGGGTGGTCCGGTGTTTAATATGGCCGGTGAGGTTATAGGCGTGTTCGTTGCTGGAGTGTCAGAGTGTGTAAACTACAGCGTGCCAGTGGCAGTATTTGCTGATGATATTGAGACTGTGCGTATGATGTTCAACGCTAGTAGGTTTAAGGTAAGAGAGTACGGCTCTGAAATCTAAATACGAACAAGTCTGGGATGATGAGTGGCAACCGTTGTTGAATAGGTTTCATTTACAGTGCTGCGATTGCGGGTTAGTGCATCGAGTAAGCATACGAATCAGAAAAGGGCGACGACAGATTCAGTTTACACGAGATAACAGGAGAACAGGTCAGGTTAGAAGATGGCGACGAAAGCAGTAAAAATAAACAACATGCTGTCAGCCCTTATGGAAAAAGTAGCTTCTGAAAGAACAGAAGCGACTTACGACGAGTGTACTGACGAGATAGGTTTGATAACCAAGGCTGAGGCATTGGTACGCCTGATGTGGAAACTGGCTCTTGGGTATGTAGAGCGTGACGCTGAAACGAATGAGTTTATAGCAAAGCACGCACCAGACGCAAGGGCTATTAACGCTATATGGGAACGCATGGAAGGCAAGGTAGCGGCAGCCAAGTTACCAGGATCAGGCAAGCGTAAAGCAACTATAGCTGATAAGGTGTCAGAACAGGCCAGAAATGCGGCGAACGAATTAACTAATGAATGATATACGCCCTGAGTTACCTACTCCGTTTCCTTCGATGCCCGAGATATGGGTGTGCCCGAAGACTGGTTTTAGGGTGCCGAAGTTACTAAACGCCAACCTTGACTACAGAGCGAAACTATTGGCTAGGGCCGAGAATGACCCTGGTATGCAGGATGATTTGATGTGGGCCTGTAGTGAGTCGTTCCTGTTTTGGATTAACGCGTTTACCTGGACCTACCATCAGTTCGATGTGGCTGTAGGGCAGAGGATACAATCCAGGTCTTCTCATGTTCCGTTTATAACGTGGGAGGTACAGCATAGTCTGTGTAACCTGTTGCTAAAATGTCTGGAAGACGCCGAAGATATACTGGTAAACAAGTCCCGTGACATGGGTGCGTCGTGGTTGATACTGGCGTTTATGCACTGGTTGTGGCAGTTTAGGCCAGATAGCCAGTTGCTTGAAATATCACGCACCGAAGACTATGTAGACAAAACGGGCAACATGAAGGCGTTGTTCCAGCGGCATGACTACATAAATCGCTGGCAGCCTGAGTGGATGACTCCACCAGATGTGCTACCTGGACAGAAGCAGCGTACCAAGATGCACATGCAAAACCAACTTAACGGGAGTTGCATAGATGGCGAGTCAACGACAGAACATGCTGCGTCCGGCGACAGACGCCTAGTTATAATGCTAGACGAGTTCGCTAAGGTAACTAAGAACGCAAGCATGATTCGATCCGCCACCAGAGACGCGGCCTTAATGCGTATAGTAAACTCTACAGTGGTGGGTCCTGGAACAGAGTATTCCAAGTGGAAACACTCTGGTAAGATCAAGGTGTTTCCGTTGATGTGGTGGGATCACCCGGACAAGGGGCTCGGAAGATATGTCAAGCAGGACGAAGTAACGAGAGCCTGGAAGATAAGGGCACCGTGGTATGACCACGAAGAGACCGTTAGGTCGCCAAGTGAAATGGCGAGAGAGATTGACGCTGATGATATTGAAGCTGGATCGACCTTCTTCAATGGTAGTGGCGTAGACAGCCATAAAGCACTATTCGTGCGTGACCCTGATAGCCGTTGGAACATCGACATGGCCGGTAGCGTTCCAAACGACGACATGTCACGTATCCTGAGACAGAAACAAGTAAGCAAGATAAACGTATCACGCCACCCAAAAGGAAAACTACGGTGGTGGGGCAAACTGATAAAGGGCCGACCAGACCAGACCAAGGGCTATTGCTTTGGAATTGACCTATCGAGGGGGCAGGGTGCCTCTAATTCTGTGGTGTCAATAAAGTGCGAACAGACGGGAGAAAAAGTAGGAGAGTGGCGTGATGCCATGACGCCCCAGTATGAAATGCCGAGAGTGATGTCGGCGTTAGCCCTGTGGGTAGGCGGGAAAAAGGGACTGCCCTACGTGACGTGGGAGATGAACGGACCTGGCTGGGACTTTGGAAAGATTCTAGTAAAAGACTTTCATTATCCATATTACTACAGAAACACCAAGGCTGGAATAGTCCGTGATAAAGCCTCCAGAAGTTATGGATGGCACAACCACAAGGGGTCAAAGAATGAGTTGTTGACCGCTTACGAAAGGGCATTGTCCCACGGTGGGTTTATAAACCACTCGAACTGGGCACTGGACGAGGCCAAGATATATGTGTATTTCCCAGACGGCAGTATTGGACCAGCCGTTATGATTGAAGAGAATAAGTCTGCAAGAGAGACACACGGGGACTGCGTTATAGCGGACGCCCTCGCCAACAAAGGATCAGGGAGAAAAGCTACAGAGAAGGGTGATGGACAGAGACAGCCCATGTCGTCCACGAACATGCGGTGTGCTGCCGGACGGTTACACGCACTAAAACAGAAACGTAGAGAACTAAAGAAAACTGTGAGGTTCGATCTCAGATGAGTACAATACCGCAGTTAATGGCACAGTCTGTAAGATTGAGCATGGTGCGTAGCAAACATTTTCGTCGTGCTCGTGCTATGTACATACGAGAGTACGTTGGAAAATACTACCGTGAAAAATATGGTCTCGTTGGGGACCAGCCTACAAACATGATCTTTAATACCATACGTGCTATGGTCCCGAATCTTATAATGAAGAACGGGAAAAACGACGTAGAGACAGAGATAGTGGAGTATGACACATACGCCTATCTGCTAGCCAAGGCTTTGGACCAGGTAGACAAACATATAAAATTCAAAGACACTCTTAGGATGGGCCTCGTAGATGCGTTCTTCTCAGCGGGCATATTCAAAACTGGTTTGGCCGACGCCTTTACCGTAGTGGATTTTGGTGGGCAGTTTATAGACCAGGGAGAGTTGTTTACTGACTGGGTTGATTTTGATGACTTTGTGTTCGACCCTGAGTGTAAGGAGATACGAAAGGCTCGTTGGCTTGGTGACGTAGTTCGTGTTCCACGCCAACAGCTACTTGACAATGATGAGTTTGATCACGACCTGGTAGCAAAGTTGCCATCGTCTAACGCATTACAGGCAAGGAAAAAGGTAGAGGCCCTGACCAAATCAGAACTGAGCATGTCAGAGATCAACGAGTTAAACGATTTCGTAGACGTAGTGGAATTATTCATAGCGGGCGAGAACATCAAGGTCACGATGCCCGACCCAAACCAGTTGATACTGCCAGAGTTTTTATCTGGTGCAGATTTTTATGGGCCAAAAGAGGGGCCGTACGATGTGATGTCCCTGACACAGCCTGTACCTGGAAACCCATATCCGATAGCACCTGTTGGAATATATTACGACTTACACATAATGTCCAACCGCATGATGACAAAGATTCTAAACCAGGCAGATAGGCAGAAGGACCTTGCCATAGTTGATCCCGCTGGGCAGGACGAAGCCGTTGACATGCAAGAAGCCGGTGACGGTGATACGGTCCTTGGAAACCCGGACTCTGTTAAAGTGGTGTCGTTCGGTGGGCAGAACCAGGTAAATGAGCGTATGATGGGGAACCTCCATCAGTGGTTCAACTATATGGCTGGAAACCCAGATCAGATAGCAGGCACATCATCTACCGCAGAGTCGGCTACCGAGTTTCAGGGTATGCAGGCCAACGCAAGTGTGTCCGTAGAGGATGCTCGCGGCATGATAAGGGACTGTGCTTCAGCTATAAAGCGAAAGCACGCCTGGTATCTGCACAACGATCCGTTCCTGGAGGTTCCAATAGCCTATAGGAAACCTGGAGGCAAGCGTGTACAGATGACGCTTACGCCAGAACAAAGGCGTGGTGATTTTTTAGATTTCAATTTTAGCATAAGATACAGGTCCATGCTTGCCTTGGACCCGGCGATAAAGTCGCGTAGGCTGATGGACTTCGCTGTGCGTGTCATACCATCTATGATAAACTCTGCTATGCTGGCGTCACAGATGGGGTTAGAGTTTAATCCACAGCAAGCCCTGAAGGACATGGCTGAGGCTATGGACATAGACGAAGAAGTTATAGACTGGTTTAACGATCCTTTGTTTGTGCAACGTATGAAGCTGATGTATACGCTCGGGTCAAAGTCTTCCGGCAAGGCTAAACCAGGTATGCAACAGAACGGTCAGCCCGCCAACGTACAGGCGTCTGCTCCTACCGACCAAATGGAATTTAATCAGAACGCTCAGGTCGGTGCTGCCGAATCCCAGGCTGAGTTGAAAGGCGGCTTATAATGGCACGCAAACGCAAACGAAAATTAGAGAAACCTACCCAAGATCAGGCTGATGAGATAAGACGCAGGCTACAAAAACAATACCCACAGATGTTCGAGAGTGTTGAAGTAGAGGGCAACAAGCCCAAGTTAGACCAGGCTAAGGGCCTTGATCGTAAAGCTCTGGAAAAAATGGTGGCCAAACGACTTAAAAAGGTATACAGGAGTAAGTAATGCCTACATATTCATTTATTTGTGATAACTGCGGTGCAGTAGATGAACTGACGATGCCCATGCGTGAGGCAGGTGAAGACATCATGTGTGCTATATGCAAGGCAGAAATGCGTCGTGACTTTCAGGCCGACCTCCCATTGAGGTCCCCCAGCGGTAAGGATTATCGCAGGCCAATTATATCTGATTCGCTGGCCGTTATGCCACACCAGATAGCAGAGCACAGGAAGGAGTTTCCAGACATACAGGTAACACCCACAGGACAGCCGGTGTTCGACAACTACACAGACCATGAAGCGTATTTGAAAAAGACAGGGTTTCGTAAGGCAAGGCAGAAGATAAAACGAAAACCAACAAGCAGCGGTAAATAACCCCTACCCTTGAAGGAATCTAAAATGAGAAAGATTGAAGATCAAGATAATACAGACGGGTCGAAAAAAGTAGACCTGGACGCACTAAACACTCCAGAACTATTATCTTCCGTACAAGACAGATTAGACAATGTTGGTGGCGATAACGCCGAGGGTGACGACGATCCCAAGACAGATGATTTGCACGAAGACGACGAACCTACCCCTGACGGCGATCAGGCAGGTGAAGGCGAGGAAGGCGATGATTCTACCTCTGAAGACGACAGCGATCCTGAAGGCGACGATGATAACAAGGATGAACTGAAACTGCCCGAAGCGTATCTTCGGTGTGCAGTACACCAAGGATGGGAAAAAGAGGACGCACTCGATTTCTTCAAGAGAGAACCCGAACATGCGTTGAAAACTTTCGGCAATATCTACAACAGCACGAACAAACTTAGTGAGCACTGGGCCGAGTTTGGAAGGACAGCCGTAGACGCCAGGAACAAGAAGCTCGAAGCAGAGGCTTCCGGTAACGAGGAGAAGGGCAGTGACGTCGAGAAGTTACTCGACGCTGCCGAAGACCTCGATCCGGCAGTAGTAACTGTGTTGAAGGCTCTAGACGCCAGGAACAAGAAGCTCGAAGCGACTGTTCATAAGATGGCTAGTGCTCCGGGCAAGAATGTAAACGCGGAATACGAGCGTGTAAGGGCTACAGCCGATGACGCAAAGACTCGTGAAATTCATGGGTTCTTCCAGTCCAACACGATGAAGTCGTACGACAAGTTTTATGGTGTGCTCGAAGCCCATCAGGAACCTGACGATCTAACTGCATCACAGCGTAAGCACCGTTGGTCAGTGATGGAAAAGGCTGACCTTATGATAACTGGTGCCCGGATGCAGGGGCGTGAACTCACGGCAGCAGAGGCTTTAGAAGCGGCACACCTGCTTGTAACAGAGCCCATCCGTGAACAGGTGATTGTAGAAAAGCTAAAGGCCACGGCCACAAAGCGGAAGAAAGGTCACTTGTTCAGACCGTCAAACAGTCGTAAAGCATCAGGTGCAGTTGGAGATAAAAACAGTGGGAAGCCGGATAGCAGAAAAGAAATTTTAGCAAGAGCAGAAAAACGTTTAGCCAAAATACGCTAATGCGTAAAAAGGAGAATTGACAATGTCTGTAAAGAACGCGGATTTGGTAGATCTGATCGCTACGACGCTTCCTGATCTACCCAACCAGTATTTTGAAGTTACCTGGGATAATACTGACTATGAGTTCAGTCGTATCTACCAGTCGGAACGTATGGAGATTGATGGCGGAACGCAAATCGAGCGAGTAGTTCAGTTCGATGAGAGTGGTAACGCCCGCTATCGCAAAATGTTTGATACCGACGAGCCGAACATCGCAGATACGTTGCACACCATCAAGGTTCCGTGGACCCAGATAGGTACTCACTATTCGTGGGACGTCCTTGAGATCAAACGCAACATGAACAGTGCCAAGGGCTTCATCCGCCTGATGGAGACACGTCGAATCGACGGCCTGTGGAGTCTTGCGAACCTGATCGAAGACCGTGCCTGGAAGACACCGACTAACTCAACTGACGACCTGTACCCGTATGGCGTTCCGTACTACCTGAACTGCCTGGATGCAGACGCGACTACGGCTGGTTTTAACGCCAAGACTATTCGGTATCAGGACGGTACTACTGGTACGGCCTGTGCCAATATCGACGCCAACGTCGAGGCCAAGTGGAAAAACTATGGTGCCACATACACCAGCATTGACAACAGCTTGCTCAAGACTATGCGTAAGGCGTTCCTGTTGACCAACTTTAAGGCACCGTTGTTCGTCAAGGACCCGGCTGATGAGCGTGTAGCGTCGAAGCGTATCTACACTGATTCTGATAACGTGTCTGATCTTATGGAACTCGCTGATGCCAAGGACGACAACCACAGTGGTAGAGACGTTCTTGGGAACCTCACTATGGATGATGGTGGGCTGGTGTTCATCAACCGTATTCCTGTTGTCTTTATCAGCGAACTTGAGGGTGTCACTGATCCTGTGACTTCCACACCGTACAAGCCGATTTATTACATCGACTTCAGAAAGTTCGTTCCTTACGTTCAGGATGGTTACTGGATGGAAGAGGGAGAACCCCAGACAGATCGTGGACAGCACACCACGTTCACAGTGTTCCTTGATGGTGCTCATAACAACATGTGCCTCAACAGGCGTACTGCTGGTTTCGTAGTCCACAAGCCCATCGTAAGCTAATAACTGTCATATTGTGACAGTAAGGAGAATATATCATGGCAGAAGGAAAAGCAAACGTAAACATTCTTGGTCGGGAAGGGCTTGTTGGACACCACTCTGCCCCTACCTGGGATTTCCTCTACCAAGTGTCATCGGTGAAGGATTCAAAGTGGGACGTTGGTGATAGAGTTATATTGCCTGACGGTCGTGAGTTTCGTTATGGCCGCTCTACTGGTGCAGCCGCGTTATTTGCCGCTCATGGTTGTGAGTTCACATATACTGGTTTAGTAAGCTATACGGCATTTGCAACCGGCCACGCTGTCGGCGTAAACGAGATCACCATCCCCGCTGCAACACACGCCGCACTTACTAAGGACGAACTTCGTGGTGGCTATGTGATAATCTTTGATGGTGCTACCGATTTAGGTACTTGCACGCGGCGGATCATTGGTAATGACGTTTCCGCTGCGGACGTGGCATTTGATGTTAGACTCGATGCATCCATTACAAATGCTATTGTGTCTGGTACTGAGGCGGTTGAGGTTTATCGGAACCCGTATTATGCCCTGACCGTTGCCTCGGACGCTGCTAAACCCAAAGCTGGACTTCCAGCATCATACGTCAGTGCAGCGGCACAGTATTTCTGGGTACAGACGAAGGGTATCTGCTGGATATCCCCGCAAACGAACGTCGGTGAGAACGGTGGTTTGGGCTGTTACTGGCGGCATGATGGCAGTTTGGAAGGGGCCGAAGTTACATTAGGTGGTCTTACTGTACCTGATTATGACACTTCTCAGTATGCTGGGTATGTGATAGCAGGTTCACAGTCTGGAAACGGTCCGTTGTTCATGCTGGACATCTAAGCATTACAGCGTATTAACTACCTGGCCCCTGTGTGGGGCCAGGTTTCCTATATTTTTGAAAAGGGCAAGAGGCATGAAACAATTTAAGTTAGATATGACGGCGTGGACGGTTACTGTTAGAAAACCGGATATGTCGAGTGACGTACCTAGGCTTATGGGTGCAGAAGAGGAATACCCGTTTCGCAACAACCTATCAGAGTGGTTGCGTGCCGGTGGCGTGTTCAAGACAGGCGAAGAGATAGTGGAAGCTGTCACCCTGGGTAAACGGCTTATACGGGAAGAGGGAGATGAGTCCATCCTCGACGAACGTGAAGCCGACATACTAAAGAAGTGCTTTAATATACACATAGGGGCATCGGCTGGTGGTAAAACCGCCACGCCTCTTGGTGGTGCCATACACGAGGAAGCAATTCTTCGCGTGTTTGGTATGGAAGAAGTTAAATAAGTCCCTGTCTCTGGACCCAAGTGGGTCCTATTGTCCGACCAGTCTGCTGTCAAGGCGGACGGCAGGCTGGTTTTTGGAGTTGATAATGGCTGAACCTAACACAGCTTACCTGTTTGAATATCTTATCCTCGCGGTGGCGGAGTATGCCAGCATAGCCAACTATGACAGCACAGACGGCGATAGATATGTTCCTACTGATAAATTTGAGTTGAACTACTGTAAGCGTATAGTGAACGCTGGCATTAAGATGTTCATGGAAGATCAGCCACGCAAGGGCTGGCGATGGATGCGAAGGATAATGTCAGTCACGTTTGCCCCAACGTATACAGGGACAGCCAGTGGTGGAACAGCAGCCACGCTTATTGATGACGGTATAGAAGACGAGTACGATGATGACTATTTCAACGGGTATCTTATATACATAACAGCAGGTACAGGCAAGGATGAGTCTGCTACCATCACTGACTATACCGGATCGTCCGGTACGTTTGCGTTTACTGCTCTGTCGGGCGGGAGCACACCGGACACTACTTCAGAATACACTATAGCTACTTCAACCAACGCCATAAACGGGGACGGTGCCAGGTATAAACTCCCTACTAACTTCGGCGGGACTACAGATGGAAAGATAGCTTACAGTGCTGGCAGTGCTCACGGTACACGCATCGAGTGGGTAGATGAGTCGAGAATACGCAGTCTCAGAGAAGTAAGTGTTAATTCCGGCTACCCCAGTCTGGCGGCGGTACGTGCATACGAGCCCACGAGTGCAACGCTAACAGCGTCGCGTAGGTGGGAACTGATCGTTGACCCGAGACCGAGTGCTGCTCTAACTGTAGAGTTTCCATATACCCTATATTTCGACGGTATGAAGATGGAAACAGGTGTAGCCGACAGTACCTCGGACACCACCCTGGTAGATGCTACCAGGCTTGAACCAGATGACTATTTCAATGATTGGGTCATAACAGTAGTGGCGGGCACTGGTAAAGGCAGTTATGCTACTGTCACCGACTATACTAAAGCCACTGGTACATTTACCGTGGCTGACTGGCTAGATCAGGAAGGCAATGCTGCCGGAACTAACCCCGCTGCCAGCAGTATCTATAGGGTAGAACCCGCTGCTAACCTTCATCCGTGTGGGCATCAGTTCGACAACGCAATATATGCCGCCTGTCTTGCTCGTGCTGAAATGGAACCGATGGGCGATGATCTTGGCGAGAAGTGGCAGAACATATATGTCAAGAAGTCACTGCCTGGTGCCAAGGCTAAGGATCAGCGATCCGCTCCCAGGACTATGGGATACTTTGGTAACGGCCCAGTACGTAGACGTGAAAGAACGTGGTCGGATGTGACTACGGATAATGATGTTTAACCTTTGCCGGGTATCCGGCATAGAGCCCCCAGGGGGCAAAGGAGAAGAAACATGGGAATGAATCCAGCAACGCACCTGAAGAACCTAAACAGAGTCATCACTGGCCAGGGGTTCAAGAAGTCAATTCCAGTAGCCCTGGGAAGCTGTCATAAGTATGATGACGGTGCCCCACTCAGCACAGCTATTACTGCCGTTGGCTATGACATGCTCGACACTGGTAGCAAGGCACGAGTTATCTTCATTGACTACGACGAAACCTATGGTCCGGCATTTAACTTCCCTGTGCCCCAGGACTACGATGAGACCCTGGACAAGCTGCGTATCCGTGCTTTGGTATCTATGGACGGCGGGACGACTGACACCGTGTATCTGGACGCCGAAGTATATTCCAAGCGTGCCGCTGCTGTCCTGTCGGCTGACAAAGACCCGACTGTCTCAGCAGTAGCTATCCCCGCCACTGTGACGGGTGCTGCCTGGAGTGAGGTTGACTGTGATGGCAAGTCACTCCAGGGTGGCGATCAGCTAACGATCAACCTAAAGACCGGTGCCCACACTACAGATGGCATTATCGTCTACGGCATCGAGGTTGTGTACGCTGCCGATATTGTGTACTACGACGTGGATGATCGTTCGATCCTGGACTAGTAAACTGTCTTATAACTGGGGCACACCAGTGGAGAAACACCCTCACAAAGGAAAACACTCCGCTGGTGTGGGCACCCCAATCCTGGGTGGCACATGAAATTGAAATTCCCATTAGCTGGCTTGTTTAAGGGCGGAAAGACCGACGAACAACTCCCTACCACATCGCCTAAACTACTTAACGTAAGACCCGCCGACACCCTGGATAATAGACTACGTGGTGGTCAGCGTCCTGCGTTGGATAAATGGGGTGCCGGAACTCAGATCGGTGCGGCTGAACAACCCGTAGTTGCTATGTGTTCTGTAGCTACACCGGAGGTATAAATGGCCTACAGCGTAAAAGATAACTTTGAAACGCTGATTTCTACTGGTGTAGCTATGCTTGCTGCCTGGAGTAGGGCACAGACGTTTACAGCCAGTTCCACTTATACAGCTACGGCGGTGAGTGTTAATTGTTCAGTGTTCTCGCAGCCCGGCACGTTTACAGGCGGTATTTATGCTACTGACGGCGGGGGTAAGCCAACTGGTGTGGCCTTGGCCACGTTTTCTATAGTAATTACAGCCGAGACAACATCACCTACTTGGAGCACTATATCGACACTAAGTCCCAGTATAAGTTTAACAAGTGGTGTTAAATATGCTCTAGTCATAGACGGGACAGCAGATGAGATATTTTATTGGTATACAGACGATGACAACAGTGTAGACAGATACGCCGGTGGTGAACCGTTTGTAGACCTGGGGGCCGGTGCTGGGTGGGTAGCACGGTCTTCCCCAAACCAGACCGACCACTCATTTAGGGTTTACTCTGGGGCTGCATACGTCTTTACCCCACCGGTAGACATAGTGACGTATAGGCGTTTAGTCGGTGCGGCTGAAGATGCTATATGGTATGAGGACATTTGAACATGGCTGTTAGTCTAACCGATCAACAAGCATACAGACGTTTGGTAGCGGCAGGCAACGATCTGCTGTTTTACGAGGATATTGACGTGGCAGCAGGAACGATGACACAACTGGCAGCTTCGGACGGTGATATTGATACCTCCGACCAGCTTAATATATTTGAAGCCTACGGTAAAGTATTCGTGGTAAACGGCAGCAACCTTAAAGTTGCCGACTTCATCAACGTGAAGATAACAACCACTGATATAAAACCGGCTGGCAAAGTATACCCGCTACATGGTGATATACTCACAGGTGGTACGTCCACTGCTAAGATGGTTGTGGACTATATCAACGCTTCGGACAGCACTTGTACCGTCTACGGCAGGAGCATAACCGTGGCCACGTTCTCCAGTGGAGAAACGGTCACCGGCACCAACGACGGTGGGGATGTAGAGTTTACAACTAATTCAGCCGAAGCCAACGGGCCACACTGGTACGACTGGACTGTTTACGCCAACGATACTACTGTCTTCGGGACTATGCCCAACAAAGCCTACGTTGGCTGTCTGTATCACGGACGCTGTTTCATATCGAGTAACCCAGAAGAACCTCAGAACTGGTACGCAACGAGACTTGCTGATCCGTGGGACTTCGCATACGCCTCCAACGACACTGGGACTCCAGTTTATGGATCAAATGTTAAAGGTCCGGGCGAGATAGGTGACGTTGTACGTGCCGTAATACCGATTGACAAGGACCAACTGACCTTTGGGTGTGCTAACTCTATAGAGTATATGCAGGGTGATCCAGCTAAGGGCGGGGAGATAATGAACATGACCAACAGCACTGGTATGTTTGGTGCTAATAGTTGGTGCAGAGATAACAAGGGCATATTCTATTTCTGGGGAACTACTGGTGGTATCTGGGCCATGACTGTGCCAGGTATTCCAGAGTGCATATCCCTCGAACGACTACCTAAGCTGTTGAAAGACGAGGCTGCTGATCCGTCTACACACAGGATCACGATGGGCTTCGACGCCACAAGGTTTGGTATCATCATCTGTATAACGCTGCTGGCTGATGGGACCAACTCGAACTATTGGTTTGACCTACGTACCAAAGGGTTCTTCCCTGAAACGTACCCAGAAGAGTGCGGCCCGTATAGCATCTACCAGTATGCAGCCAACGACACAGCATACACTGATCTGCTCGTAGGGTGCAAGGATGGTTACATCCGTAAGTTTGACGATGACAAAAGTAGCGACGATATAGGTGCTACTGACGAGGCGATAGATAGCTATGCTGTGATCGGACCGTTTCCACTATCGGGAGGGTCCATGCGTGACGGCATGATGGGTCCCTTTGAGCTCATATCGGCTGGCGGTGAGTCCGGTGGTGGCGAGACCGACCCTGACAACGTGACATATTACGCATATGCCAACAGGTCAGCGGCAGCAGTAATAGAAGACGTAGCCGGAACCACAGCAGCAAAATTTACTGGCACCATAGTGGCACCAGGGTACAGGAAGGGACAGAGACAACGTAAGAGAGCAAGAGGCAGATACGGGGCGTTAAGGTTTGGTAATTTAACAGCAGGCGAAACTTGGTCTATGGAAACCGCCGATATAACGGTGCAGTATGCTGGGAAGGTGATGTAAAATGGCGTATGGTCTGAGTAACATACCATCAATGAGTAGATCGTATTCGCTCCCATCTGATTACAAATCGCAGAGTGTAGAGGAGTTGCAGGGCCTCCGCAGTTCGGCCCCGGCTTGGGCGGCTGAGTTTGTGACGGGGAAGGTTGACCCCATTATAGCATTAAGGCATAAAGAAGCTGAACAGGCTACAGCTACTCCTGCAACTACTTCGGCCCCTACAGTAAGTGGCAGTATGCTTACCGATGCCTCACGGTCTGCTATCCAGACAGCGATGGACGAGTACGGACCGGAAGGTGGCTTCGGCGAGGGCGTAGAGGCTGCACTTGATAGGAGCAGGCGTAAGTTCATGTCTTCTGGTATGCAGAATCTTGCGAGTGCTGGCCTTGCTGGTACAAGTCAAATGGGCACCCTTGCTACCAAGTTCGCCGAAGAGGTAGAAGCACCTGCGTTGGCTGGAGTTGAGAGTGAGCGTGCTTCGAGGCTATCGCAGCTAAACTCTCTGTTATCCCAGATGGAACAGACTTCGTTTGAGGCACAATCAAATCGTGAGTTGACAGAACGCCAGGCAGCCGCTAACCGCGAGACCCAAACAAACATAGCTGGTATGGGTAGTGACGCTCAGATGGCTATAGCTGGTATGGGCCAAGCCGGTGCCACAAATTTTGGTAGACCGGAGACATCGTTTCCCTCCCTGTATGACGTACAGCCTACTATGGCGTCTACACCAGCGTCTACTGGGTTCCAACCTGTAAACGTAGACGACCTCATGGGTGGTCTTGATCTTGGTGGCGGGGGTGGCACTTATGAGAGATTTAGCCCTGGAGAACTAGAAAACCTCGCTTCTACTGGTGGTGGCCTCATACAAGGTGGACAGACACCGGCCATGACAGAGCGTTCACTTTACGATCAATTTTCTGCAATAATGGCACTACACTAATGGGTCAAAGACAAGCTGGAATCCAATCGCCGAGGAATTGTGATGCGTCTGTTAGACAGGCCATTATGCAGTTGGCGTCTGTCGTGTTCGGCCTCGAAGCAAGCCCTGAATTTGAGAGCGTTACCCTAAGTGATCTAACCGCCTCTCGGTTGGTGTGGACTGATAGCTCCAAAGGATTAGCGTCGAAGGACCTGGTTGATCTGGTAGCGGGCACTGCCAACGAAATCAACGTAACCGACGATACTAACGGCGGTATAATCATAGGTCTTGTCGATCCCCTCATAGTGGCCAAGGGGGGTACAGGTGTTGCTACATTAACAGATCATGGTATCCTTTTAGGTTCTGGTACAGATGCAGTTACTATACTTGGTGCAGCAGCTAACGGCCAAATACCAATAGGTTCTGTTGGGGCTGACCCTGTGCTGGCCACATTAACAGGTACGGCTAATCAAGTTACTGTGACTAATGCAGCAGGGAGCATTACATTATCTTTGCCTCATATAATAATAGCCAGCAATAATACTGGTGTTGGATTTAACGCCCTAAACAGCCTTACTACTGGCAATAATAATACTGGTATTGGATATGACACATTGACTGCTCTGACAGAAGGCAGCCTTAATACGGCTATAGGGGAAAAGGCGGGAAACCTATTAACTTCTGGCAACAGTAATGTGCTATTGGGTTATAAGGCAGGCAGCTATCAAACAACTAATTCTAACCTACTCATTATTGATAATCAGGTTCGAACTAATGTTGCTACTGAAATAACTAATTGCTTAATATATGGGGTGTTCAATGCGACTCCAGCAAGCCAGACCTTAAGACTAAATGGGGTGATTACTGCTTCTCAGGGTGTTACCATCAATAATATAAGTGGCTCTGATGCACTTACAATTTATTCTGCTACCCCACCAGGTGGTGGTAAGGTATGTGACTTTAGTACAGGATCGGATAATTTATGGATGAATTTTCAGGCCGGTACAGCACAAGCTATTTTTTATGTAGATAGAGATACGGCTGCTGGGTTTGGTACACTAACAGAGCATCCATTCTATATTAGAACCAATAATACAAATAGAATAGCATTATCTGGGGACGGAACTACATTAGCTTATACCGGCACAATGAATGTTACCGGCACTGTTGCCGCTACTACAGTAACAGGTGCAAATGTAACTACGGGGGCTGATCCCGGTCATACCCATACCGCATATCAAGCTGCTGACGCTGATCTCACAGCTATAGCGGCCCTTAGTTCTGCTGACAGCAATTTTATTGTGGGCAGTGCTGCTGGATGGGTAGTGGAATCTGGGGCTACCGCCAGAACTTCTATTGGGTTAGGTACTGGGGATAGTCCTACTTTTACAGGTGATGTAGTCGTCACTGCTGCTGGTGGAGGAAACGCTGCTGGGGCCCAAGCACTTCAGTTGGTTTGCACTGGGCAAAATGGTACAGTGGGCGAGGGCGTGTACATAGGCTTTACCGACTCTGATGGCGGGAATATGCTTGGTAAGATCAGGCAGTTGGCGTCTGCCGCTGGTAATTTTGGATTCCAGTTCGATACATGGTCTGGTGGAGCACGAGTGGGGGTGATGAAACTTGGATCAACTGGCGTCCTAACTCTTACGAATAATATCGTTATGGCCGACGGCAAGACGATCGGACAGGCTGCTGGGCCATTGCTTGCCTTTGATGATACCAATAACTATCTGGAAATAACGGGATGTAGTGTAGGAATCGGAACAACAGCACCAAATGCCATGTTAGACGTTGAGGGTAATATATATCCACACACAGATAACACTTATTACCTTGGTAAAAATGATGATGACGCCCCGTTTGCTTGGAAGGGCGTTATTCTTAAAGACACTACTGATGGTAAATATTATAGAGTAGAAGTAATTAACGGTGTCGTCACCGCAACAGACTTAACTGATTAGGGGTACAACATGAAGGAAACATTACTTGACAAACTAAACAAAGCAAACGATGCTTACCATGAGGCTGTCAACGACATACTCAGTGACGGTAGTTTAGACGTGGAGCAAAAAGCTAAGATAGGCACTAACGCCCACACCATATTTGAAGGCATGAAGATACTCAAAGGCAAATGTGAGATCATGTACGCGAAGGAATAATACTATGCCTAACACATTACCACTGTCACAGTTATCGGAATCCGGTGTCACGCCTGAAAAGATGGTCATGCAGCAGATCGAGCAGGGACAGCAGGCGTTCCGTAACAAGTACAGTATAATATTCAAAGAGATAAACAGACGCGGTCCTGCACTCGGGCAGCAGCAGTATAACAACCTGATGCACCAGACTACACAGAAGGCAAAACTGGAAGCCAACGAGTTTAGACAGCGAGCACAGGCCGCCATGCAGCCGTATCAGCAGGTGGCCACGCTTGAGAGCCAGGGGCTCATATCGCCCGAAGGGGCAAATGAAGCTAAGTGGCGTATGGCCCTCCCGCCTGAAACTGAGCGGGTCATGTTCCCTAAACCAGAAGAAGAGACTGATCCCCTTGATACGCTCAACAAGCAAGACGTAGTCCGTAAGAAAATAGAGAGCCGTATGATGAACTTCCTTATAACACCGCCGGAGACGGAGCGTGTGCGTGGCTCGTTGAAGAAGGCTCTTCCAGCTATGGCTATGGGTACTCCTGGCATGATTTATGCTCTGAAGGAGATGTGGGGCAAGAAGGGAGAGCGGCCCCAGGGTGTAATGATGCGTGATCCCCTGAACGATAAGTTCGATGAGAAAGGTAAACTCGTACCAGCTTGGAAAGAAGCCTCGGAAGCAGAGAAACAGGAGTTGCACCTGCTCATGGCGATGGATGTACAGCTTAGAGAAGCTCAGAAGGCTATAATGGGTAACTCCAACATGGCTGCTCGTATGCGTGGTTCGGAACCACAGTTTGGACTTGGGGAAAAAGTCCGTAAGGAAGCAAGGATGGATTCGCCAGAACGTGGGCAACAGGCAGTGTATGCCCAGAATCCCAAGACAAAAGCACGGCTTGTATCTAATGACGGGGGCAAAACGTGGCAGCCAGTGAAATGAATTTACCAGCAGGGTTTGAATTAGAGAGCACGCCTAATCTGCCGGGGGGGTTCGAGTTGGAAGCCGCCGGTCTGCCCGAGGGTTTCGAGTTGGAAGCACCGAGGGACGTACCTCTTGATCTCTCTCCTGACGGGATCAAGAAGATGTTGTCAAAACACCCAGCAGTACAGGCTGCGGGCCAAATGAAACAGGCCGTAACCCAGGGCTGGGAACGTGCTGGTGTTGGCATGGTCAAGAGCCTGGTTGGTCTTGCCCGTATGGAGTCAGAGATCGGTGGGACGCTGCGTAAGAAACTTTGGTCTGGGTTCGGCAGGGAGCAACCCACCTACTCTAAGAATTTAGATAAGGCTCTTGGTGGATGGGCCAAGGACTATGGCGATGCTGTTGAACAATACTACACCGAGAACGCAGACAAAGCAGTCCAGATAGAGGGTGAGACGTTTACTGAACAGACCCTTGACGTACTTACCAGTCCAGCCAAGATGATACAGTTGGGCCTGGAGTCACTCCCCCTTATGCTGGAGACTGCTCTACCTGGCGGGATCGCGGTTGCGGCCACGGGTATAGCTGGCGAGGTTTACGACGACGCCCGACGCGAGGGTAACGACCCCGCGTATGCACTGATGCGGAGTATAGTTACTGCTGTGCCGGAAGCCGCTATAGAAAAATGGACGTTCGGTAAGAAGGTAGACCTGTTCAAACGCATGGGAAAGAAACAGATAAAGGGCCTGCGTAAGGGCCTATGGGAAATGGGCAAGGCATACTTCCGTGGTGCGGCTGAAGAAGGATCACAGGAATTGAACCGTAACTTCTGGCGATGGGCGTTTACTGATCGCAGCCAGAACATACTTGAAAACGTACAACAATCCGCTGCTGTAGGTGGGCCTCTGGAAATGGCATTCTCTGGTGTGTCATTCGGTGCTGGGTCGGCCAAGGCCAACATGACCCGTCCGGGCAAGATCGCCAGGGTAGAACAGTTTAGGGATACCCTGCTACAGGCGGAAACAATATCGCCAAAGCAAAAAGCAGAGGTAACGGCCACGACTGAACAGGTTATACAGGACGTCAAGGATGGTGTATACGATGATTACAAAACGGTTGATCTCAACGCAGATCACGTGATAGGTATGCAGTTCGGTCTCGCCCCAGTAGATACCGACGCTATGCTCGCTAAGGCTGAGAATAGATACCGCGAATTGAAGTTAAAAGAGACCGAGGACCTTACCCGTAGAGAGAAGGAAGAACTGGCGTGGCTAAGTAGTGCTGCTCCATCTCCTGAAGGTATGCGGACTACACCACAACGACAGAGTATAGAGGCAATAATAGACGACGCCACCAGTGGCAAACCAGTTCTTCGTGGCGTATACCAGCAGGCTAAACCAGAGGTTAAAAGCAAGAAGCGACTCAAGGCAGAGGCACACAAACTAGCCCGTGATGCTGGATTAGATGACGCCACTTACCGTGAGCTAGCAGAGACGGTAACAGGCAAGCGTTCTATGAGTGACATGACCCACACGCAGATGAAGGACTTCGTGAACGCTGTGGAGGATATGACTGGCATTAAGAACGCGGAGATACAGCCGGAAGATTATGGAACCCCGGTTACGGTAGAGAACAAACCTACCACGGTGGAAGCAATTATGGACGAGGCCGTTGACACCATAAAGGCATTGCCTGATACAAAGGCGGTGCCAGCAGTGATTACTGCCAAGTCTGCTAAGGCACCACTATTCAACAGGGCCATGACTTGGTTTGCAGGCCAGAAGAACACGCCGATCTGGTATCTCGCTAAGGTATTAGACGGTGGCAACCCTAACGGTGTCTTTACCCACGTACTCAACAACAACATTCAAGAAGGTGTACGAACACAGAACGCACACCAAAGGGCGGTCACTACAGAGCTAGAACGATCACTAAAGGATGCTGGTGTTACCAGCAACGATTTGGCCAAGATGAGTGTAGCTGCTAATCCGAGGCTACACTTGCTCCAGGCTATATTCCCAGACACTAAGACGGACAGGGTCAATATAAAACTCAACGACAAAACATTTGAAATAACCCCAGCCCAGGCCATAGACCTATGGCTCATTAGTAATCAGAAAGATGGACTCAGGCACTTGCTTGGCGGCGGGCTGGTCATTAACGGCACGGAAACAGGGCCGCTAGACGATCTTCACATAGCACAAATGCGAGATATGGTTGACTCCAACCCTAAGATAAAAGCTGTTGCTGAAACCATGCTTAGAGTTGGTGAAGAGATATGGAAGCCGTCAATCAACAATGTATCGACCCGTATCGAGGGTAAAGAGATTGCTGTAGTAGACAACTGGTGGGGGCTTGAGGTTCAGAAACCCAAAACACTTGCTGGCAAGACAAAGGGGTTCGTTGTAAACCTACTTGAAAACAGGGGCATATTCAAAGACAGGACCAACAGTACGTTGCCACTTGCATTACGTGATGCCTTGAACAGGTTCGTCACGTTTGAATCTGCTATATCTGAATACGTGGGTATGGCTGAACCAACCAGGTTGGCCCGAACCCTACTCAACAACCAGCCTATAGCCCAGGAAATCGAACGCAAGGGCTTCGGTGGTACGCGGGACAACATTATAACGATCTTGGGGCGTGCTCAGTCCACAGCACAGGACTCATCCTGGCTTGGTGGCTGGATAATGAACAATATAGGTGGCATGTATCGTGCTGTATTACACCTTAATCCAAGGGTAGTGGCTTCTATGTATTCGTCGGTGGGTAACTACGGTGCGTTTGTATCACCACAGTTTATGAAACAAGTGGCGAAAGAAAGTTTCAAACCCGACACTATCAGAGAGACTCTACAGAACTCGGATGTGGCGTGGTCCCGATTCTTCATGGGCCGTAGTAGCCTTGAGTTCGGCGAGATCGCCGCCCAGGACGCCACCCTGCAAGCATGGGCTGGTGGCTTGTCAGACAAAAACAAACTTGGGTGGTCTATCAAACTGGCAGACCTTGCCGCCCTCGCTGGCGGTACAGGCATAGCTAAGGCCGAACTTAAAGCAGCACAGAACGGGTCGTTGAGCGGCCTTTCGGCTGAATGGTGGGTAGACAAGAATGTAGATGGGCTCAAAGAAGGCGATCCTGGGTACAGCGACCTCGTCACTGACCGGGCCGAATGGTTGTGGCAACGCACACAGCCGTCGTGGGATAAGTGGAGCCGGTCTGTTGTTACGACTGAACGCGGTGTTGGCCGCCTCTTCTTCCTGTTCAGGTCGTTTCACGAGCAGTCGTTGACCATCTTAAACGACGCCGTTGCTGAGTTTAAGGCGAAGGAGAACAAGACACCGGCTGACGTGACAAGAATGGCACAGCGAATGGGTGCTGTGTTCGCCAGTTATACGCTGAACTTTGCCGCCCGTGCTGCCTTAGCAGCAGTCGCCTATGGTAAGGTAGAAAAACCAATAGACTACCTGGTTGACATGTTAGCGTCCTTTACGGCTCTGTTCCCAGCTATGGGCAAGTTCCTAGAAATTAACATACGGGCCTTTGCAAATGCTGCTAGGGGTGAACCGAAGGAATACAGGGGTGAAGTCTTAGAGTCATTTCCTATTGAACTGGTAAACGAGGCCGCAAAGTCGATCAGCATATTCTCGGAGGCGGCGGCCAAACTCCTGGTGGGTGACGAGGAAGCGGCACTGAAAAGGTTCAAGAAGGCCACGCTTGATACGTTTGAAAACGTGGGGACTGCTACGGGTACTGTGCCCGGTTACGAGATACGCCGCCTGCGTAAGAGTGGATGGTTCGGACCCGAAGAAGCAATAGGTGATAGGAGCAGAGGGAGACGCACACGATGAAGGAATACACCTTAGAAGAACTTGGCACAGACATGCGTTGGGTAAAGAAGATACTTGGTAATCACTTACAGCATCACGAGGTTGAAGCTAAGGCCAAACGACAGCAGATGATGGCCTTGCTCTTATGTCTACTCGCCAGTGTAGTATCGCTCGTCATAGCCCTCGTTTGATGATGGCGGGGGCACGTCCGGCGACGCCTGATCCCAGAGTATCCTTGGCCTGGGCGGTATGACGCAAAGGCGTCTAAACTTGGCCCAATCCCTGGACACACTCAGTTCGTTTTCAACCAGGTCAGCACTTATAAATCTGATCCAACCGTCCCGCATCCATATTATAGGCACCGGCTCGTCTATACCAAGTTTTAGCAGGTCAATAATCCCTATGTTCGACGGTGTTATTAGCCTAATGGTCTGCATACTGGGTCCCCTTCAAACAATGATCCACCTGTTACGAACCGTTTGGTGTGGTCTATCTGGCCTGCGTTTATTTCGTTCAGATATATTTTACGGGTAGCCTTGTTTATTGTTACCGCCATAAACCACCTACGCCCATACCGCGACGCTATGTCTACGATCCACCCAGGATGGGGCAGTCCCGGAACCTCTGTGAACACGCCGAGGTTCAGGACCATCCCGTCATCCTGGATAGCACGCTTGATCGACTCACGCTTTGTGTGACCCACGATCCAATTAAGTAGTTGTGGTCTTGTGTGGAACATAACTCATTTCTGTGTGTCGTATGGTTTTCCTTTTAGCCAGCCCCATCCATCCTTGATAAAACTACACACTAGGTAGAGCAGGAACCACGGTAGTTTAATCAGGGCCTTTATGGTTCGTCTCATATTCAATCTCCGTATATCCCCGTAAACCCGCCAGGTCGCCCCTGTGAATAAAGCAGTGACCCCAAATTTTTATCAGTTGGAAGGTCTTTTAGTGTTGTACGTATAATGTCTGCAAGCTGTTCGCTTGTTACGCCCCGTGGCTCGGGTATATGTTCAGCGGAGTAGTTTTTCCAGTGTACCCATGGTTCTTTCTTCGGCACCATCACTGCCAGGGCAGCAACAGGGGCAGCGACGGCTGCCCCGGCTATCATCTTTAAGAAATTACGTCGTTTCATATTTCATAGCCTCCGTTATAAATCCGCCTTGGTTAGGGCCACGGCCTGTTTCGTGTGTTGCGACTGAAACGTATTCAGGGCGTTTTTCAGGGCACTCAAAATATCTGGGGTTTCGGTCAGGTCTTTTTTGAAAGTCTCTATACCCTTAACTATCTCAACTATTTGGTCTCCCTTGATTTCAACTTCCAGGTCAGCCGCTTCCATAGCGTTGTCTACGTCCTCCTTGGTCCAGTCACCCGGTCTCTTACGCATCAAACCAGCAAGCCCGGCCAAACCACCCATACCGAGCATACCAAGACCCAGGGTCAATATACCCTCTTCACCGAAGATCAGGTCTCTCTGCTGTTGGGCAGACAGCACTGAGCCCATCGTGGCATCACGGTGTATAGTATATGCCAGGGTGTCTTTTTCTACCTGCTGTCGTAGGTCAAGCTGTATTACCTGGTGGGCGGAGTCTACGTCGTTAATCAACTCTTCGGCCAGCACCAAGTTTGGATATGGGAAATTGGTTACGTATTTCTCTGTCGGAGCTACGTCTGCACCAACGACGTACTCTACAGCCTTTGTGTTTATCTTAGCGGGTGTTAAGTAGTCAGCGAAAGACGCACAGCCTACGGCACCAGCCACCATCATAATGCACAAAAGTACAAACGCTATCTTCTTTTTCATGGTTTCTCCAAATATAGTTGTTGTGCCTGTTCATTTAGTTTCAATCCATAGTATACATACTGTCTGATTCCGTTCACGCGTATCCTACGTTTCATAAGAAACGATACAGCTTGCATCAGGTATCGGCCAAAAGTAGCACTGGTTCCGTGGGACTGACCGTTACTCTTGCACCAGCCACGCCAGGCCGCGAACACATCACTAGCCTGGGTCCACGTGTCACCACTTATAAGGAAGTCCTTCGTTAGGTCACAACAATCAGCCACAAACACGCTTAAAGGCGATGACAGTTCCCGGAACTGCACCATAACCTGTACTGACCTTTCTGGTGTGGCAAACTTACCTTTCTGTCTTAGGTGTTTTAATCCTTCCAGGGCTATATTTACGAGCCTGCCCTCACGAGCTTCCTTCACCAACCTGCCTTTCAACGAAAAGTCTTCCCTGCCTACCACGCTGTTGGGGAAGTATAGGATATTCATTCTCGTTGCCAGGGCGGAGGCAAAATCATCGAACGCAGGTAAATCGTTCATGGCTATGGTGAACCTTGTATTAAGCCTAGCCGTATATGCCTGGACGTACTTCGGGTTTATGAGCACGTCATCCTGCCCTACGATACGCAATAGTACATCCATCGCGGCGTTGGCGTGAGAAGCCTTTGGTGCTCTAGAGTCACCAAGGACAGCCGCCAGTTTGCCTACCAGTGACGAACACCCGAACGGGGAAGCCAGGGAAGTAAAGTCTGTTGAGCAGCATCGGCCCTTGCCAAGCATGTTTACCATCATGTCTATGAGAGTACTCTTACCAGATCGTGGCCTGCCTGTGTAAAGCATCATCTTCTCTAATGATGTGTCGGGCACTAAGTTGTAGCCCAACCACTGCTTCGCCAGCTCTATTGATCCTTCGTCTCCGCTGAACGTATCCTGTAAGAACGTCTCGCATAGTTTCGATTTGGCGTCGGGGTCGTAGTCGTATGGTATGCAGTCTATGCTGAAGAGTTGTGGGTCTGGGTCGTGCAGCACGATGTTGCCCTTCATGTACTCACCCACGTCGAGCATTCCGTTCTTGAACAAGATCAGATCAGATAGCTTTGGCCTGTCCTCGATGTCGTTGCCCGTCCACACAGGTGGTGACTCTTTAACTGGTGCCCATGCGTTAAATGCGTCCAGGATGTCACCTACTTTGGCCCGTGTTGCCTTATACGGCGATACTTCAACCCCGTTTTTAGTGGGCCTGATATATTTCTTACTTTCCAGAAACCGATACAGTTGTCCGCGTAGAATATCGAAATCAAGCTCCCTGTACCTGCCGTTGTACCAATGATACCACTTGCCACCATACGATTTAAGTGCCGGGACGCCATTGTGCGTGTGATTCTTGCTGACAAACAATGCGGCTATATTATAGGCAATGTCGTCAGGAAGCATGTCAGGGTCCCTATGCTCTGTCTGGCGGTTGGCTTCAGCGTAACTCAGAAATTCTTCAGCGGTAAGACCACCTTGTACCCAGGTGCGTAGGTCCTTTATACCTGTTGGCGGCATGAGTTTACTCAGGTCTTTTATTGAGTCCTTGAGTGACAGGTAAGCCTTTTCCATCCCTTCGGCACCGGCACCGGCGTCGTTCTCACCAAGCACGATAACCGTGCGTCCTGTAAGCGGCATTTCAATGAGTTCTGCGATACCGCCTTTAGCACTTGGTCTACCCACCGCTACAAAGCCAAGGCTTGCAGCAGCCATTACATCAGTGGCCCCCTCTACTATCAAGATCGGGAGATCGGACTCTGGTAGAGCCGAAGTCGATCCAGTGAGTAGAGCATTACGCTTGATGTCTATAATGTGGAGGTAGTTGTTCTCACTGATTTCTCGTTTACAACCATCCCGTATTCTGCTACATAGAGCAGCCGAAGGGTTATTAGGATCATCAGGGGAAACACGGCACCAGTCATCTTTGCCACATATAGGACAGGTTACACCCGCCTCACGCACTCTAACCCATTCAGGTTTTCTGGTTCCTACACTCGCTCCGTCATGTACACACGGATAGGTGAGACCACGTTTAGAGCCCTTAGCCATAAACTTAAAGCCGTTGTCACGCCTATAGGTAAGACCTATTATGTCACCACGCTTATCACGTTCAGGCAAGACCCATGTGTCCTCTTTTGGATACCACCCTATCCCAACAGCGTTGACTGCTGGGGCGGATAATCCAAGCTGCCTGGCGATATATTCAAGCATGCCGTCAGATACGTTGTCCCTATATATGTCGAAGCTGTTACTAAAACTCATGTGTTATTCCTTATCCAACGGGGCCCTCCCTGGCCCTGTTCTGGTTGGGATACTTACACGGCACCAATTTCGTCAAGGACTTTCGACTTTATTTCATACCACTGTTCGTCCGTGATCTCGGTCTGCTCTACGCCGTCAGCTACGTCTCCTATTGCAGCCTGCCACGCATTAACCCGCTGGTCATCCGTACAATCTGGGTCGGCCAATTCACAACAGGCTTCCCAGGCTTCCTGTTTGGTACATGCACCCACTGGGTCAGCGTCAGATACGGCTGGTTCGGGGTGGTCGGACGGCGGAGGCGGGGGCGGAGCGAGTTTTTTGTCTCCCTGTGCCGGGGCTGAAGCAGCAGCCTTCGGTTTCTTGGCTGAAGCCGCTTTGGGCTTGGGTTTCTTAGCTGAAGCAGCAGCCTTCGGTTTCTTTATACCAGATAGCAGTGACGCAAACTCGTTATCAAGGGCCTTGACACCCTCAGCGTCCAACTTCTTCAGTGATCTGGTGGGGTCAGCGTCGGCCTCATCAAGCCACTCTATCTGGAACGGATGTTTGGCAGCTTCGTAGGTGTTGACACCTGAGCGAACCTGGAATACGAGATCACCAGGGTCGTACACAGCTAGGTCGGCAAACGATTCACCAGACCAATCAAACACCCCCATCACCTGCTCACAACTGAGTGTAGGCTCAAGTTCCTTAGTCTTCTTGTTCGTTCCAAACAGGCAGAAGTACGCGGTCTCCTGCATATCATACTGGCTCCAATCGACCCATTCTCCGTCCTGCTCGTCGTAGAACTCTACGAGTTTACAAACCACGGCAAGCTGTGGGAACCCATTCTTGGTTTTAGCTAAGGCCCAATCCACGGCCTGTGCCCTAAACGTACCTACGCGATCTATTCTACTGCTCATACTGATTCTCCTGTAATAGTTATATTGTCCGATTTCTTTGATGTGCCCACCATGTAGTCTATCTTCTCGCCCAGAGGTTCACCCATGTAGGCTTCCCGCTGTTCATCTGTTATCATTTTCTTCTTGTGCTTTTCCTCCATAATAAGGTGCATCATTACCTGGTTTGCGACCCTCGTTGCGATGCTACGCTTCTTCTCGTCACCGTGGCATCGCTTGAACTTCAAGCCACTGTTACACGGACACAGTTCGTTACGTGGCACTTTCTGTCCACCTATAATTGTCGCCCCCATTAACTAATCTCCTTAGGAAGGTGCTTTCTTGTTAGTTCTAATTCGTCAAACAATTTTGATGATGGGCTTGACACACACCTATACGCCACTAACAGCTTATCCAACGCACTAATACGCCTTCTAAGCCATTTGTTTTCCTCCTGGAGGCGGCAGAGCTCCTGGTTTTCCTCGCCATAGGCGTCATCAACTGCCATTTAACTAGCCTCCCCGAATAAGAACTGCCATAGTGAATCGTCAGCCGGATGTTCAAAGGACACTACTGGCCGGTCCAGGAATGTATCTCCCCGAGACTTGGCAAAGTAGTGTATCTCAGCTTGTGTTCGTACTATACGATCACACCGGCTAGACGCCTTCTTTTCTTTAGCGTGGACCTGGTCATATTCCAACTTGAATATGTGGTCGGTCCAGGCTATAAACTGACGCATGACCGAAGCGTTCTTGCGGTCGAAGAGATCAGGAGCGTCCATAAGGAAGTCGTTGCCCCCAGCGTTCGTCTCGTTGATCTGTTGTAACTGGCACACCATTATAATGTTCTTGCCCCTGCGAACAAGTTCTTCGAGTGGCGGGAACATCAGCCGCATAATATCCACCATATTACGGTAGCCCTTGCCCCAGCCGTACTGCTCTATGTGGGTAGCTGGCTTACCGCTGTCAGTGGGAATAGTGGCAAGCATGTAATCAAGGGCTAGCTCTTGAATCTTGGTCAGCGTGTCGATCACAACAGTGTCGTGTTTGTCGAACAGATTAGTCTGCCCTAGAGCGGCGAGGTAATCGGAGTAAGTTAGTATGCCTGGGATGTGCTTCAGGGCCTCCCCGTTTAGGGCGTTCTTGATCTTCCTTCCGCCGTCATCCACGCCTATGAACACCGGGTTAGGTGCCATAGCTGAGAGTGTGGTCTTGCCTCTACCACTGTGGGCATAGAGCATGATCTTCTCGCCTTCCTTGTCACCGTCCCAGGTCTCTACCTTGAAGGTCTTGCTAGACCTGGGTGCTGCACTCTTCGCCGCAGGGGGCGGGGGCGGTGGAGCGGGCATCATAGTCGCTGGTTTCTTTGCATTAACTTTAGGTGGCTTAATTGCCATTAGCTTTTCTCCTTATTATAGGTCATTTCAAAACCCTGTGGGCAGTGGTCGGCGTCCAGTAGCTCACCCGTATAGCACACAGGCATGTAATCACATTTGAACGTAGCCTTGCAGCTATGCTCGTTACTGTAGATAGCATTGTTGCGGAGCATGAACCGAATGTTCTTGTATACATTCACGGCCTGTCGTTCAGCCTTAGCAAGTTCAGCGTCAGTCTTTACCAGATCACGGCAGGCAAAGTAAGAGCTGGGGTCTGTAGCCATAGCCAGCCGTAGCCGGGCACCGAACAGGTCACCATTCTCGCGTATGGCAAAGTCGCCTTCCTTCTTGCCCTGCTCTACCTCGGCGGGGTTGCCATTAACTAGGATGGACCCGTCGTTTTTTACTTCGACCGCTACGTTCATACTACAATACATGCCTGTATCTATGAGTGTTTTAGTGTCGGCGAACGATAGCTTCTTTGGCCTGATTGTAGGCTTGTGCCACACGTCGTACTCTATCTTGCTGATCGGAGCGTCGCTTGGCTTGACGCCATACTTTTTCAGGCCACCTGTTTTTTGTAGCTGACGTACCGCGTAGAGATAAAGACTTGTCTGCTCGTCTATGTTCAGACCGCCCCAGTATTCTGAGTCGGGTCTTATGTCACGGGACGTAGACTTGTGTTCTCTTATAGCCAGCGTTCCGTCTACTTTACGAACGAGCTTATCAATCTTGCCTACATACCTGACACCAGGAAACTGGCGTCCAGTGTCGGGATCAATCACAGGCAGCCTGAAGTATACCTCATTGCCTATAACCTCTGATCGTTCCTGTTGGCTATAAAACCAACGATAGCCAATCAACGTGTGCAACAAAACAGCCCGTTCTCTAAGCATTTCTTCCATGCTAATTGAAACAGGCAAGCGTTCGTAGACAAAATTGAGGTAGTTTGCCGCCAGTTCTATGGCGTCTGTCTCAGGCATCTTCTGTGTTGTACCACATACAGGACATATAATGTGCTCCCAGTCTTCTCTTCGTTTACAGATGGGACATACGCTCCCAGGTTTAGTCTCGCTTAACTCAAGGAGTGTATGCCAGTTGGTTCCGATCCTGAACACGTCTTTGCTTGCCGCTGGCCTGCATCCCAGGCCATAGTAAGCCCACCACCTGAACGGGCACGCCTTAAACGCAGATATGGCTGAAGCTGATAGATAGATCATAGTGCCTCCCTTAACCGTTTGGCTGACACGACCTCAAGGTATGCCACCTGTGGGTGTGTCTCGAAGTCATAACGCACGGGCACATCCAGCATGTCGCCCAACAATATAAGCAGTTTCAAATCTACCGCACAACCTACTGACGCTTCGAGACGACCAACACCTACCACTGCCGCACCCTTGTGAGCATATCTCTCACCGTGCTGGTTTGCACTGGCCCGCTCGTATTTAGGAACAAAAACACCCCCTGTGTGCCTGTTATAGTTCATAAGTAACCCCTCAAATAATGTTTTAGTTCTTCCAGTCCGTGGACAACAAGGTAGACTCCGTGGTGTTTGCGTACTTTAGCACAGCGTTCCTGTTGCCCCTTGCTCCACGACCCACCCTTACTCTTTTTCATCTCAATTTCAAGGTGCCGTCCGTCTGGCAAACAGCCGAGCAGGTCACCGCCGTACTTAATCCCATACTGGCAATAGCCGCGTTCTTCACCACCCATAATACCACTGCTTGACACCCGGCGTAGAATACCAGCACCCACATTCATCCGGTCAACCATACAGTCCCGGCTCTTGAGCCACTCCAGGCACTCATCTTGGGCCTCGTGTTCAGACAGTTCAGCCACCGAAACTACCGGGCGTGTCGGTAGCGACCCGTCCTTGCGGGTGTTACGCCTAGGCTGTTCGCCCCTGCTAATAGCAGCAAACGCTATCGCCCAGTCATTCAGTCTGTCTGCCCTTGACCTGCTCATTTCTTATAACTCCAGGCTGATTATCTGGTCCTTCAGTTCTTCTTCTAAAGCCATCTTCAGGTGGTCGAGGCTGATAACACGTCCTTTATTTATCATTTTAAGCACCCTAAGCAACGCGGCGTTCCAGCCCTCTTTTTCTCCGAACTCATAGTAGCCAACTGAAGTTATAAACCCAAGGGTCTTGGCCACCCTGTGTTTTTGCCAGTGTTCAAACTCTCTCATTTCTTATACGCCTTTGAAATAAACCCATCTGTAGCAAATGGAAGACCTTCAGACCATTCGGGTCCGTGGGTCATCACGTCAATCATGTCTGCCATGACTGCTTCTGCTCTGTGGTCTGGGACACACGTTATTGTTTCATCATGGCAGTGGTGGACTACCTTATGACCCCTGCGTTCAATCTCTAAGAGCCACCCACCAAAGAGATCACGGCATAGGGCCTGGATAAGGTTCTCAGTGATCGACCCACCCCACAGATAACACCACTTCGGGCCGCCCTTGTATTTTATCTCACCATCAGCGTTGACTGAAGCGTGTCGGTAGTACATAACGCGGCCTGATGGCAGGGTCATCTGCAAATCTGAGCCCACCATATTAAACTTGAGTAACTCTCTACCTTCTACCTCATAACTCGTGGACTGTCCTGGATATTTTATTGGCCAGCGAAACAGCTTTTCTACTTGTTTCCAGAACGCGGGGATGCGATCATATTTCCTACGGTATGTCTTGACCAACTGCTCAATAAAGACCTTGTCGTACTGGCCTGAGTCAAACATGGGCCGCAGTGCGTCGTTGGTATAGCATCGGTCGAAGAACTTATCGGACCCCATCCCGTATCCGCAGTTGCTACACATCAAGCCGTCTGTCTGAAACCTATGCCACCGGCCTGCGTTCAGGATGTCGTATGTGGGAAGCACAGCCTGAGCAGTGTTTGCCACAGAACTTTTGAATTGATGTTTTTCTCGTGAACATTGCCCCGCACCACGCACATTTGATCTGTTCCCCGATCCTGGGGTTTCTCCGGCAAGTATTGAGCCTATTGACCCGTCGTGTAGCAAACCTGATATTTCCTGGTTCATACCCCCCGTCATTATTGGTCCGATCAATTTCAAGTTCTGGATTGTCGTATCCAGGTAGCGTTGCCAGATACTCAATAAAAGCGACTCGATCATTGACCCATTTGGGCCAGACTCTAATACCTCTTTTACCATATCTCTCAAGAGGTCTGGTCTCACATCGGCTAATGATAGCACAAATCCTGTTAAGCAGGCGTGCTCTTGATGGGTTCCCCACATGTGTTTTATAGCTCTGAGTTTTGCCGGATGCTCTTTCAGCACAGACAGTACAGCGTGTAGATTTTCCTGAGACAAGATTGTCTCTTGACGGAGTAGATGTTCTACCACAGGAGCAACTACATTTGACGGACTTGATCCCCCCACAGGTGCCTTTTGGGACCTCAACCACCTTAAGTTCTCCATAAACCATTCCTGGCTGTGGTTGTGCGTGCTTAGTTCTGCTGCTGTAGTCCACCCGTCCCAGGTCAAGATTTCGTGTTCTGGTGTCAGCCATGTTCCGTTGATGTTTATACATTTTTTCTTTCCCTTTGGCACGACGCCCTGGTGGTGTACAAAACTATGCCCATCCCACACCCTGTCATTGACTGTTATGTCCTGTATCGGTTTGTGTCCTGAATCTGTTAAGATGGACGTTCCCTCTGCTACGCAGCCCAAAATCGCATCCTTTCCGAAGCCCCTCTGTATTTTGATGCCCCTCAGTTCCTCTGGGTTATGAAGACTGCTCTCATAGTCCTCTTCTGTAACTTTCCACACCGGCTTGCCAAACAGGTGGGAAGCGAAGGAGGAGTATACATCCTCGCCCTTGGCAAACCCATATAGGAGATCAAGCTGGCCTGCAATCCAAGCAAGAGCACGGGCCTCAATCTGTGCGGCGTCTACAGCCACGAGTGAATAACCCTCTGGTGCCCGGAGGCATCCGCGAACTTCTCCGATCAGTCTGTGCATGGCCGACCCACGACCCGTGCCGCCTAAGTTTTGGAGGTTCACTTTTTCCTCACCTGACCATCTTCCAGTGTGGCATCCATAGTATTTTAGGGGGACCCTCACTAAACCATCTGACTTCTGAGCCGACACTGTTAAACTGTTGACCCGTTTAATGTGGCCGGGCCACGACTGTGCAGCCACCTTAGCCTCAGCAAACTCCCTAACCCCCTTGTCCTTGTGTTTCAATAGCAGCTTCAGGCCCTCGTCATCCTTGGCCATAGCAGGTATCATGCCCTTCTTGCCCTTCTTCATCGGCACTGTTTCGCCCGCTGGCAGCAGAGCTTGCAGTGCTGGCACAAGAACAGTAGGTCTCCTGAAGTCACCTACCTCCAGGCCAGTAGGCCGAAGGGTGTCATCCAGCAATGACTGCATACTCTCTTTGAGCCGACCTGCCAGTTCATAGTCGAACTCCAGGGTAGGTTTGGTGTAGAGTCTCAGTGTGTGGGCTGCCAACTTCAATTCAAATTTCGGGTTGTCAACCATAGGTAACAGGGCGTGGAACAGGTCAGCTTCTATCTTTATATCATCGAGACAGTATGCTTTCAGAGCACGCCGCTGTGTCTCATTCATGTCATGACAGTGCAGACCTTTAAACTGTTTGGTGTCACCCTTAGCCGTAGATAGTTTGAACTCTTTAGCCAGGTGCTCAATGCTCTGTTTCATACGTGAATCATAATACCTGCCAAGGTCCTGTACATCCACCGTATATGGTGGGTAGAGGTCAAAATGATGGGCCAGGATCAGGAGGTCGAACTTGACGTTAGCTGCTACCACTGTACAGTTATGAAGTCCTCTTCCAAAAGTCTCTTTGAGTTTAGCTATGGTCTTGGGCACGCGGAGTCCATCTACAAACACACGACCCATCTTTTCCATAGGGTGATTGAACACCTGGATACCAAGGCCAGTGAACTCGAACCGAGGATCAGCGATATACTCTACAGTGGTCATCTTCTTGAGAGTATAATCAGCGTCGAAGTAGGTCTCGAAGTCGAGGACCAACACTGCCTCTGGAAACTCAGCTTGTTGAAGAATGTCTCCACTCATCCTACGTCTCCCAGGCTGGCGTCACCTAAAAAGTATTCCATTTCCTGTCTCATATCCGACGTCACTTCACCGTGTTGTCCAAACACACAGTGTTCTGCGAACTTCCTGGCCTCTTGCATCAAGGCAAAGTCATCTACGATATTGGCCAGCTTGAAGTTAGGCAGACCATGCTGCTTAGTGTCGAACAGATCGCCCGGCCCACGTAACTTTAGATCGTGCTCTGCTATCTTGAATCCGTCCGTACACTTCTCCAGAACGTCTAATCGTTTCCTGGTCTTAGCATCATACGATCCAGTTACCAGCAGACAAGTAGAGGTACGTGATCCCCTGCCAATTCTGCCCCGTAACTGGTGAAGCTGTGCGAGGCCGAACATGTCAGCACCCATTATAATCATCAGTGAAGCGTTGGGAATGTCAACACCAACCTCTATTATGGTGGTGGAGACGAGTATACTCACGGTGTCTTGTCGAAAGGCTTTTATAATCCTGTTAATCTGGGCTGGCTGCATCCTCCCGTGGACCATACCTACTGAATGTCCTATTGCTGCCAGTCCTTCAAACACTTTTTCAGCCCCATCGTCGCCGTCAATCCTGGGGCATACCACGTATGTCTGCCGCCCATCCACGACTGCACGTTCAAGTACGCCCATAGCTTTATCAAGTTTACTCTTCTCTACTACCTTCGTCACCACTGTTCCACGCCCGACTGGTTTCTTCCAGATTGTGGATACATCCATATCACCAAACACAGACAAGGCTATGGTCCGGGGGATAGGGGTGGCTGTCATCACGAGGCGGTGTACGTTCTGGTCTTCCCCAAGTTTAGCCCTTTGATTAACGCCGAACTTATGCTGTTCATCGATCACCACCAGGCCGGGGTTGTAAAAATCAACCTTGTCACTTAGCAATGAGGTAGTGCCTACTGCTATATTACACTCACCATCAGCACATCCACTAAGGATATGAGCCTGGGCGGTGCTGCTAATGTCACTCGTCAGTAGCCCAGTCCGCACCCAGTCAGGTGTAAACTCCCTAATTTTACTGGTAAGCTGCTCGGCAAGTATCTGCGTAGGTGCCATAACTGCTACCTGATAACCAGCCGACACTGCAAGCATCATAGCTTCTATGGCTACCGCTGTCTTGCCCGACCCCACGTCACCGTGGAGCAGACGATTCATCGGCCTGCCCGAGGCCATGTCACTTGCTATCTCGCACACGCACGTCTGCTGTGACTGCGTCAGATCGAACGGAAAGTTCCCGCCTACACAACTGTCCGGCTTGACACGCGGGGCGTCCGACACCATCCGGTCCTTCTGTCGTAGCATTAGACCCAGTTGCATAAAGAACAGTTCATCAAACTTGAGCCTACGCTTCGCTGATCGTAAACACCGTGCATTACTGGGGTTATGTATCATGTTGTAAGCCCACGGTCTTTCAGCGAGGGTATGCCTGTGCCTGGTTGTAGGGCCAAGATACTCCAACTCCACTATCTCGTTGGCATGAGCCTTGAGTGCCCTTTGTATAATACGCTTGGTAGTTTTGCTTGGTAGGTCGGCGGTGGCTGGGTACACTCCGCCATTGAATTGGCCCAACAGATTTGTGCTCCCGTCAGCTATAATAAACCTGGGATTAACTATCTCTAATTCTCCATTATATCGTATCACATTTCCGGTGGCCACAACACAACTGCCGTTTCTTAGTTGCCGCCGAAGATAGGCTTGGTTAAACCATTTCAGCCTGATAGTATGTCCCTCGCTATCTACCAGATTAAGCGTGATCGTGGGTATACGCCCGCGTGTATTACAGCATACGCTGTTAATTGTGCCTGCTACAGACGCCCTATCACCTTCGATAAGACTGCCAGCAGATACTATGGGCGGTGCTATGACCCAGGAACGAGGAAAGAAATTCAGCAGGTCACGCACTGTGTGTACACCCTTGCTGTTGAACGCGGCCAGTTGCTTCGGACCTACCCCTGGTAGAAGTCTTATGTTCATCCCAATCTCCTGCCATTGCGTGTTATCTTGCCCTGCTTTTCCAGTTCGGCGTACTGCCTGTAGAACTCTTCTAATGTGATCTCACCGTGTGCGTATTGCTGTCTTATCTTATATTCTTCCTGCCCTGTTGATAGTGGGCGTTGCCAACAGCCTTTTCCTGGGAAATCAGACATAACTTTTCCTCACAGTATTGTGTGCCCCTGCTGTGCTCATTGGTCGTCCTCGCAACATTCAAATTCACAGTCTGGGTGCTCGTTTTCAAAAGCGTTCAAGCACGTGTCCCTATCGAAATCGTGGGGAAACTCAGCAATGACCTCACCTTTATACTTGATCTGGTATGTAGGTAACTCGCTCATAATATAGCATACTCCCGTAACTCTATCTTTGGTTTCATAACTTCCTTGCCGTTTATCACGGTACGGTGGAACGGCCACACCACTACCTTTATTGTCATCATAGGCCGGGCCGGATAAGTTGCTCGTGACTCATAGGTCGAGGGTCCCACCCGGTGGCTATACAGCCAGCATCCCCAATTCGCAGCATAGCGATACCGTTGTAATAACTCAGCCGGTAGTTTGCCACGGTTGGGCAAATACATAACAGGCTTCGGTGGCAGGGTTCCAAAAGTGTGTGAGTGCCCACGTAACACTACGTCAGCGTCCTCCCACTCAGATCGTAGTCGTTCAAGGTGATTGGGTTCTGCTCCTGCTGTTCGCCCGCCACCATGACCGTGCTGCATGTATATCTTCATAGTCTGGGTCGTAGTACGGTACTTGAACTTGACGCGGATCAATGCTTCGTCCGTCAGGTCTTCCATGCCCATGGCGTCACAGAACTGAGCTTGCATATCAAAGTTATTATGCTGCATCATGGCGAACTCATGATTGCCCTCCAGCCCACCAATAGCGAATGGTTTCAGGGGCTCAAGCATACTGAGGGATCGTTTCAGTTGTTCCGGGGCAACATTGTTTAGCCGCTTGCGTATTTGAGCAGGCGTACCCTTGTATATCCAGTCGGCCAATACGTTCACATTCCACCGTTTCACATCGCCCGGCTTTACATAGTCGTTGATGTCACCGCCGAACAGAACGCGGATTACTCTACCTGGTTTCTCCGCCCGGCGAACAACCTCTGCTACCTGCTTACGTATGGGCCCCTCAGCACAATTTCGTTTGCCTATGTGCGTGTCGCCGAACAGGAAGAACTCAACACGCCCGCTCTTTTTATCTAATTCTATTGTGTGGTCGATGATCCTCATTAGATTGCCCCCAACTGAGTCTTAACGATAGGCAGAGCATAGTCTTTAAGGTGACTCAGCGTGTTCCAGGGACGTGGAACAAGGATAGCTTGTCCGCCTGAACACACCCACCCCGTAACATTATCATCATTGTCGTCTATAAGCACACGGTCTGGACTGGCGAGAAGGTGCTTGGGTGCCCGTGTCATTATCACCCGGTTTGCATAATGTGGTATGTGTTCTTTGATCCATCGCATTTTACCAGTCCAGGCACCACTGTTGGGCATGGGCGAAGTCAGCAGGTAGACGTCATTGAACGTGGCTTCGACGGTGGCAAGTATTTCCCTGCCGTCAGGCATCCACTCCATACCTGCCCAAAATTCCTCATCACACAGTGGGTCGACGTCCTTTAACAGATCAAGCCCAAAGTATGTAGGCCAGTCCCAGGAACGCAACGCCAGGTGATTGTAGGCAAAATGCAAACCAAGTACCTCGAACGCACGCTTATTGAAGTCTGCGAGCACCCCGTCAATATCACAAAACGCTATCATTAGTTTGACCTCCAATAGATCAGGGCATTAACAACACCCAAAAGGACTCCAGCCAGCCCTATTCTCCATTTTCCCGTACACATGTCACACACGCCCATCAGGAGGAACATTGCTATTATTATTATATAACACAATGTTCTAATCACAATTAGCCTCTGTAAACGGGGGTTTGCAGGTGGGGTATTTCTCTATGATCTTCTCAACTGCTTTTTGAAGATTGTCCCTAAGCCCGTCGAGCTTCATCTTAGGTGGACGATCATCTTTACACATGTCGTTAACCTGTGCGTCACGCAACACAGCCAGACAAGCGGCAGCTTTCACCAGGTGGTTGAGGCCACTGTCTGAGTCTATATCCTCCCCCTCCCACCATTGGTCTATATGGCCTTTCGCTGCATCTACATAAACCGACGCCCGTATACCCGCTTTACGATAGTTGTGCCGCCCATATTTTCTCGCTCCCTCCAGCATTGCAACACCCAATTCCCATATTATAGTTGTTGGGACTGTGCAATACTGCCTCCACTTTTTGGTGCCGAGTGAGTCTTTGGGGTTTGTGTCCTTCGTGCTTCCATCCCCCGTATTATTGTGTGGTGACATATCACCGAGCACCCGTGCGTTATCGGACACACACGTGTTATCGAACACCCGTGCGTTACCGTATACCTGAGCGTTACCGGACACCCATGCGTTATCGAACACCCGTGCGTTATCGAACACCCGTGCGTTATCGTATACCCATGCGTCGCCGAAAAACCGTGCGTCGCCGTATACCCGTGCGTTACCGGACACCCGTGCGTCGCCGGACACCCATGCGTTATCGAACACCCATGCGTCGCCGGATACCCGTGCGTTATCGTATACCTGAGCGTCGCCGTATACCCGTGCGTTACCGGACACCCGTGTGTCGCCGTATACCCGTGCGTTATCGTATACCCATGCGTTATCGTTGTGTGAAAGATTGGATTCTTTTTCTATAAACCCACCTTTATCACCTATGACAACATCACCAAACGACCTGATGGCGATAATTCTGTATAGTGTCGTATCAT
>Ga0207997_1000070_pt1 | contig 45463 bp, 87 predicted proteins | sample AntAceMetag02UKN_FD_184777 | JGI IMG/M metagenome (GOLD analysis project Ga0207997, IMG submission 184777) | Saline lake microbial communities from Ace Lake, Antarctica - Antarctic Ace Lake Metagenome 02UKN (SPAdes) (version 2) | ecosystem: Environmental > Aquatic > Non-marine Saline and... | reverse complement strand
TCAATTAGCAAAACAAGCAGGTCGCATAACAGAACTAGAGGCGGAGCGCAAAGCCATGAGAAATCGCGACTTATATCAATCGAAAAACGCCGTTGTTGACGGTAACAAGGGGAAATAAATGGAACTGTCTAAAAAAGAATTATCGGCTATTGAAGTATTAACCTGGGAGGTTGATGGGCTTGAGGTTGTAAATGGGGCTTCGTGCGAAATAGCTCAGGATTTACGCAACAAGTGTAATGAGCGGATCAAATCCATCAAAGAGTTTTGCAAAGATGCGGTACAGTCGGCTCACAAGGCATGGAAAGCGGCAAAGGCTCAAGAGTCAACCTTTCTCGTACCGATTGAAACTCTTCAGGGTATATTGACCAAAAAACTAAAGCGATATGCTGATGAAGAAATGGAGAAGGAACGAGCGGCGCAATGTAAGCTTGATGAAATGCGAAAAAAGGCCGCTGAGAGCATCGAGGATGCCCCACAGGAGGTTTTACCACAGGTTTCGGTACAATCTACCTTGACAAAAGGTTGGCGTGATAGCTGGGAGTACAAGATAGTAAATCAATCACTTATTCCCACTGAATATTGGCTGTTGAATGAGAAAATGATTGCTACCGAAGTAAGGGCCAAGAAAGACAAGTGTAACATCGCTGGTATTCAGGTAATCAAAAAGAAAATCCCGGTGGCTGGAAGATGAATAATTATGATTGGTTCCGGCTGACCCCGAAGAAAAGATCGTGGTGGTGGGGCCTTCTGCACTTGGCAGAGGTGAGACAGCGCAAGCGTTTGGCTGAGGCAACCGAAAAGTTATTGAAATCAGAACTGGAAAAGATGGATTTTAATAAATTGTGGGGGACGTGGTGATGTTGATTATGAGAGTAACCCATGAATGAGCTTAAGTTCAGGGCGTGGGATGAAGATGCGGGATGTTTTGCATATTCAGACCAAGAAACAGATTATTATGTTTGGGGCTTTGAGGACGGCAAACTTAAGGCATGGGCTATAAATGAAACATGCGGAACTATAGACGAACCGCCAGACCATGAATGTGTTGAGATTGAAGAACCAGAGCAATACATCGGCCTCAAAGACAAGAACGGCAAAGAGATATATAAGGGGGATATTGTTTCGTATACATCTGTACATTTAGACCATTCAAGATATTTCAAAATAGTTTTCGCCGAAGGAATGTTTTGTCAAATAGAAATTACACCACATGGATATATTGAAAAAGGAAGAGAAGCTGATTTATGGATTGATTGGGAAGAAATAGAAATCATCGGCAATGTTCATGAGAATCCTGAGTTATTGGAGGGAAAATGATAGAGTTTCGTGAGTCTGACCACAGCTATTGGTACGATGGAGTAAGAGTTCCTGGCGTATCTGAGATCATAGACGGCGTGGGGCTAATGGATCCTGCTGCAAAACAGCACTATACCAAATTCTATGCTGACAGGGGTACGGCGGTACACAAAGCTACTGAGCTGTATGACAAGGGCACGCTTGATGAATCCAGCCTTGACCCTGAAATAGTGGGGTATGTGGAGGCTTATAAGAAGTTTGTGGCTGAACATGATCCTACATGGGTCGAAATAGAAAAACGTGGTTTTAATAAGCAACTGTTTTATGCCGGAACACTCGATAGGGCTGGATTCTTAAATGAAGCAGGCGCTGTTGTACTTGATATAAAAACGGGCCAAAAAGCAAAATGGCATGTTATTCAGCTTGCTCTTTATGCTATGCTTTTGGTCCAAAACCAAAATCCTAATTTAAAGCTTTACGGCCTCTATCTCAAGGGGAATAGCATATATAAATTAGTAGACTATACCGACCCTGATATATTTAAGGTGGCTGAATCATGTATTCGTTTGTACCATTGGCAAAGGAGTAATAGATGAAAAAAATATGTCCCAAGTGCGGGAGCAAAGCACTAAAGCTATTATATACTAATGAACATTTAACAGGCACCGCATACTGGACCTGTCTTAGCTGTTCATGGGAAAAGCCTATCCGTTGGTGGTCAAAAAAGCGGTATCGGAAATATGAACAAAATCTTTCCTATTGAAATAGTCAAGTGTAACGGGCGTGTATGCGATTTATGCGGTAAACCGCTTCCCGGAGAGGGCCATGTCAAATGGAAAACCATGCGTATAAACGATAAAGACTGTAGTTTCGCAGATATAATATGTGAGGAATGTTTTGAAGCAGATTGATGTAATTGGAACCATAACTGACTACAATTCCGTAACCGGAGAGTTCAAGGGAACCATCGGGACAGATGGGCGCATGTTTATGGCGATGATGTATGATTTTATAGACGGTAAACAGTGGCGCATGGTACTTGGCAAATATTATAAACTGCGTACCACTGGCCCCAAAAGTCAATCACACAAGGCAAATGGATATATCCAGCAGATATGTTACATTACTGGTGAAGATTTCGATGTGATGAAGGCTTGGTTGAAACGAAAATCTATAAGGCGGGGAACACCATTCGCAACAGATCGGGATGGTGAGCCAGTGGCGATGTCTGAGGTAAAAATGTCGACAGTACAAATTCAGCCATTTATAGATGAAATTAAACAGTTTGCAGCAGAAGAAAATATATGGTTATATGAAGGAATAAATTAAAATGAAAAACTACGAAGCAAAAATGACATACTTAATACGGAAGCAGCACGGCAAGTGTCCTATAGCCCTAGAGAGCGGCAAGTTCGAATTTCCTACTGAACTACACCATCGAGTTCACAATACCAAGGTAAACAGAAAGTTGTATCCGCTATTCCTAAATTCTGTTTGGAACTTGTATGCTGTAGATCACGCCCATCACATAATGCGCCCGGCCTTCGGGAAAATTTCATACAGAGAAGCGGCGAAGAGAGAAGAGTTTTTGGGTCGGCACCCCATAATATCTAAAGCAGTAAACATGAAGGAATCAGATGATTTGTAAATGGAGTCACGTCAATGACGTATTCGAGTTTGATGCACGCACAAAAGCCGAGGAAGAAAAGCGGGTGCGGGCATGGGCTAAAGAGCATGGTTGGAAGTTTGGCGAGATGGTTAAGGAGGAATAGAGGTGAGAAAACTATATGTATTCACTAATACAAAGGGTGGCGGGTTCAGTGGTTTTGAAATCTGTTATGCAATGGCTGACGATGGGGTTGTTTTAGCTTCTCATGCCTGTTCTCATATAGGTTTTGCCAAAGGCGATTTGATTACTAATAGGCCGGAACGAAAAGAAATGTATAAAAAACACTTCGGCGGTGAGTTGGGGAAAGCCTTCGAGATTGAGGTACTAACGCCCGGAGAAACCCCGCCAAAAGAAGTAATAGAACTCAACCAAAAGTTAGGAAAAGAAGCTAATGCAAAGTCTTCGAACTGTCCATCAATAAGCATTTCAGTGGAGGAGAATAGCAATGAGTAAAGAAACAGGTGGGCCAGCATTTCCAGGAGAACAGGGAGAAACCCTTGAAGGAACATGGAATCAAACATGGTGTTCGGGCATGACCTTACAGGCGTACGCCGCCATAGAACTCCGCATCCCCGACAGCGGGCTGTCTTGGCTAGACAAAATGATAGCCAAGGCAGAGAGACGGGATATTGCTGTTAAGGCGGTGCAGGGATTGTGCGTGTTGGCGGCAACCGGTGAGGTAGACGATTACTGGCCAGAGAACGTTGCAGGAGACGCATACAGATATGCCGACGCTCTCATAGCAAAAGGCGCAGAGGGGCTATCATGAGAACTTGTTCAATCAAAGATTGCGATAGCGTACATTTAACATCAGAGGTAGCTCTCATCACCCTCGACGACCGTATAACAGAACTAGAGGCGGAGCGGGATGAGTTGGTTGAGGCATTATTAGCCTTTGCGCTTAAAATATCACCTAGTACGCCTGTTTTTCCGAGGGAATGGCTACAGGCAATCAAACTTATTAGCGCAATTAAAGGCAAACCATGGGAAGAAATCGAAGCCGTCGTTACCAAAGGATAACCATGTACATATTGAAGGGCTGTTACGATCCTATCCAGAAAATTACAGGTGATGCATACGAAAAGGTTTTTGGAATAGGCAAGTTCTACGAGGGCAAAGAAAAGGAAGCATTTATTTTTTGGTCTGATAAAGAAGAGGAACAGGTTTGGGAATTACTGGAAGAAGGGTTTAGGGCTACGGGAATAGCCAAGATAATGCGAACCAGGCTATCACGGGTAAAATCAAAAATAGAATATATTAGAAAAAAACAGCACCTTGCGGGAGAAGCAGTATTTGAACGTATTGATAATAGTGATAATCGCAAGCCCGTTCTGCAATTTACCAAAGGTAAGGAATTTGTGAAAGAATATGATTCTACATATTCCGCTTTTGAGCAGACCAATATTGACCGGACAAACATCTGTAGGGTATTGAGAGGACACAGACATAGTGCCGGTGGTTTTGTGTGGAGGTATAAATAGGGGCTGTGAATGGTTTCGACCTGCTGTAAACCTTGTGAGAGGTCGGCGGGGACAAGGGTTTTATGGATATGGTATTGACACCCAGCAACAGCGAAAATAAAAGCGGCGGGAGGTTAGGACAATTAAGCACATGTGGGTTTGGACTCCTACAGTACGTAAGCTAACCTTAAAAAGAAGAATCCCTTTGCAGGTTCGAATCCTGCCCCTGCTTATAGGAGATATAAATGACCATAGAAAAGGCAGTTGATGATATTGTTTCAATACCTTATGATTCTGATATGGTAGACAGAGAGTTTAAAATAACTGCGGTTTTGCGGGAGCTTTTGGATACGAAGGGAAAAGAGATTATTGTAATTGATAAGGATCTGCAAACATGGTTGAAGAATGGGTTCCTTGCCATGAACGATGATCGTTTCTCCAACTATCCAAAAGAGGCCGTGGCTATCAAGGGGTTAATCAAAAAAGCAAAGAATACAGCTAAGAATGGTGATGTCAAGGCTTTGCTCTATGATATGATACGGGTTTTTCTATGGAAAAAGCAAACAGGTAGAACAGATTATTGGCGGGGGTGCCCATCTTTACCCTCAGCACTTAATAACCGATGGGACCAGGTTTTAGAAGCGACGAAGCAAACACGACTAGATCCCGATGTTGATGCGTTTATAGGAGGAGAAGCATGACCTATGTTGAGAAAATGACCATGAAAATCATGGGCGAAATGTTATACAACTATGGCAATCATCCTGAAGTGGCGCAGGTGGTACAACAAATCATAGCAGACACAAAGACGGCGTGTAAAAAAACCATATCCCGAAATTACACAGACGAGCATCGCCAAACAGCTATAAACGAAGCCGAGGTAAAGGAGAGAGAGCATGGATAAAGCGATAAGTAAGGAAATAATAGAGTATTACCAGAGTGAAGCTGAAGAGCCACGGTTGATTGACCTACCCCGTGTCAAGGAACTGGTGAGAGAGGCATGGTTGGCGGGTTGTATGAAGGGCGGGGATTGGTCGACCGAGGCTCAGGAACAGAGAGCCCTTGATAAATACATGAAAGCTTTGGAGGCCAAGCATGCCACAAATAACTCCTGAAGGATTCGCAAAAGCCCTTGAAGCGGCTTATGGACTATATTCTGGCCCTGCTATGAAGAAAATAATAGCTAAACACTACGAAAATACAAGCCCCCAATGGTTACAGCAAATATTTACTCAAATCACCAGGAACCACCAATATTCTTCACCGCCTGTTTTGGGGCTTATTATGAAATATGAGAAGGATATACCATCGAAACCACACTTGTTGCAAATTGAAAGAACTGAAGAACATATTAGCCGTGAAAAATGGGAGAGGTTTTGTCAAGACTTGATGAAAAAGGTAAAAGGGAAATTATAGTAATTACCTTACTTGTTGATAGATAAGGAGATATAGCATGAGTGATAATGAATTCGGGCCAGTAGATTTAACGGGATTGGAGCCGGATAAGTTAATAGCAAAAAAGTGGGAAGATAGACTGGAAGAGGCAAAACAATATTTTAATCCGACTCAGGGCGCAGAGATTACAGAATACATAAGTACGTTGGGGCGCTGGCTCGTATCAGAACTTGATGAGTGCAAGGACGAAAATCTTGCCTTCAATCACATCTTTGACCTACAGCAACCTCGCTTAAAAAAAGCTCAATCATTATGGCAAAAGGAAACGGGCCGAACCGAAACAATACCCGATTTGGGGGAATTGTTGGATTGGTTGATGGGGGAAATGGGGCGACAGAGGAAACACCGCAAATGGGCTGTGAAGGAGGCAGAAATGCAATTGATGCGTGTGAAGATTTGGAGGGGAGGGGGATAATGAATAATTTAATGAGTCTCACCATCTTAGAGCAGGTCCGTATCGTTACACCCTATGTTTTTACTGCTATTTCCTTTTCACTTTTCATTTGGCTAATGTGTTATATCACTGAGATACGTGTCAATCGTAAATGGTTACGTGACCCCGCTAACATGAAAAGAACCGTGCAAGATCATTTGAAGCGAAGAGACGATATAATCAAGGAATTAAGGGCAAAAAATGCAGGATTACAGTCTGATAATGAAAAAATGGCAGCTGTTATCCATAGTGTGCGGAGTAGATTAATATAAGGAGAAACAGATGATAACAATCGATATGTTTTGCAAACGCAAATTTCCCGAATTAGAGGCGTTAAGGGCAATAGCAACCGATGCGGGTTCAGAGATGTTTAAAAAATTAAAGGAAAAATATATGGATGGGTGGGGAGGATGGGATGATCCCATTGTATTGCCATTTTTAAAAGTAAAACTATTAGAACATGCTGAAAAAGATTTTACGCCAGAGAATATGATTGATGTTATGAATCTTGCGGCCATGATCCGTAATTTGCAGATATGAATAAGGAGAAATAGATGAAAGACATTAACAGAGTATTTTTAGTGGGTAGGTTGGTGAGAGATTCCGAACTTAAATATACCAACAGCGGTTATGCTATTCTTAATCTCTCAATAGCCGTCAATCGAAGTGTGAAGAAGGACGACAAATGGGAGGATGAGGCAAGTTTTTTTGATGCTGTCCTGTTCGGTAAACGTGCTGAAGCTCTTGCTGAGTATTTGCTAAAGGGCAAACAAGTAGTAATTGACGGATCTCTCAAGCAAGACCGATGGGAACAGGAGGGTAAGCACAGAAGCAAGGTCAACATACTGATTGATAATATCCAGTTCACCAGCGAAAGAAGTACACAGAAGCCTGCTCCGGCGCAGAAGGTCGATGATTTTGAAGACGACATCCCCTTCTGATGGCTATATTAATAGCGTGTGAAGAAAGTCAGGCTGTCACTATTGCTTTTCGTAATTTGGGGCATGAGGCTTACTCCTGCGATGTTTTGCCTTGTTCTGGCGGACATCCCGAATGGCATTTCGAGGAAGATGTACGGCACTGGGCGAGTGGTAAATGGTGGGATATGATTATTGCTTTTCCGCCCTGTACTCATTTGGCTGTTAGCGGGGCAAGATGGTTTAAAGAAAAACAGAAAGACGGACGACAACAAGAAGCCATAGATTTTTTTATGCTGTTTGCGAATTGTGAATGTGAGCGGTTGGCTATTGAAAATCCAATCGGTATTATGTCAACCGTCTGGAGGAAACCGGACCAAATAATACAACCGTGGCAATTTGGACATGGCGAAACAAAAGCAACCTGCTTTTGGCTGGATAATTTGCCCCCACTAAAGCCAACCGATATTGTATCCGGGCGAGAACAAAAAGTCTGGAAAATGGCCCCCTCGTCAGAAAGAAGCAAACTTCGTAGCAAAACTTTCCCCGGTATAGCAAAGGCAATGGCTACCCAATGGGGGGCAACACTATAATGGACCAAGACTTCGTAATATATTACCACTACAGGGTATTGGATAGCAAAATTATTCGTGGCCCATCTTTAAAAGCAGCCAAGGAAAAGCTACAAAGGCGACTCAACAAAAAGAGGCTACGAGACGCAAGGGTAGATGGTGGGATGAGCGTAGAAGAAGATAAGAGGTTATACAGGGATTATGGTCCGCCAACGCAGTGAAAATCAGATACAGCGTGAAATTCTTGACTATTTGAAGTTAAGAAATATTCCCGCCACTCGTAATCAGTCTGGCAGGGTCAGGGTAGGTAGTTATTGGGTGAACCTTGGTCCTGCTGGCTGGCCGGATGTTATCACAGTGATACCTCCCGATGGGCAATTTCTCGGCATAGAATGTAAGAAACCTGGGGAAAAATTAAAACCCGCACAGGTAAAATGTAAAGCAGAAATAGAGGCTGCCGGGGGGATGGTTGTTGTGGCGACCTGTGTGGAAGATGTGATTAATGCGCTTTAATTCACCAGACAATAACACCTATAGTAATGCCGACTGCGATACCGCCTAACGTAAAGAGTATAGTTTTCACAGCTCCATCAAGCAGCTTATCTTTTGCCTCATCCTGCCATGCTTCAAGACCTTCAATCCGGGCCTGTAGGGGCCTAGCTGCCATAGCTGCACCCTGCATAATGCCCTGTTGATAGGCATGGGCAGCGTAACGATCAGCCTCTTGGAATATCCTCTCTGCGAACTCCTTTACTACCGAGCCAGGATAATATAGACTTGGATCGATTGTGGAATAAAGCTCTGCTATCGTCGGCTCCTTTACTTGCGGTGTTGCGTATATCGTTGGCATTAACAAGACTATCAACAACATCATCATCAGACATCTTTTCATATTTTTCCTCCGCCGCTTTCTCTGCGGCCTTTTGTATATTTTTTAAACCGCCCATCGTTTTGCGATTTTTGGTGAACAGGTGTACGGCAAGCACCACAATCGCCATACCTATCAACTGAACCCAAAACCATATAGATTTGAAAAACTCACCTATCTTTTTAAACATCCCTACTTTCCTAGTTTTAAATTTGACGCAAGTATTTTGGAAATCTCTCTCCCGCCGATCAGCAGCAAAGCTGTCCCAAACCATACCCACTCACTGATAAAAGCATGGTATAACGCCCAAGTGCTGATAACAAATAATGCTACTTTAATACTGAATAGCTTAATAAGAAATTCATATGCTCTTTTTAAAACTTTCATCTTCGATCTCCTCTTAATGCGTATTTGTATATTTTGCGGTAGTCCCACAGCTCCCCCCAGGGAGTTACAAAAGTACCGTTAATAATATTGATTGGATATACGTTGAATGATTTCTTACCGTTCAGGTAGAACAAGGCAAACCCATTCTGCCATTCGTTAGGCCCTGCTATCCAGTCCGGATTACGATCTCTCAGGCAGCCTATAGACCATGCCTGTATCTCTTGATTCTGAGCATGTAATATCTTTGAAGCTTGCTGAAACTTGTGAACATGCCCGTAAATGATATTTCCGCTAAAGGATTCTAAGTGTTTATTGGCATGATATTTAACCGTATACCAGCCGTGAGCAAAATAGGGTATTCCAATTCTTACCGGCTGGTCGGGCTGTCTCCATCGGGCAAAATGCGTACCCTTCAGGTCAACCTGATTCTCCCATTCCATAGACCCCTCAAGCATGGGGTTTTTCTCAATGGCCTTATATACCCGCTCGTCGTGGTTGCCTAGAAGTATATAGGGTTTTTCTTTCGGTAGAGACTTCCAAAAATCCAATTCTCTATTAATGAGGTCATATTCTTTAATATAGGTTTTTCCACTGATGAGCTGAAGTTTCCTTTCGTTTATGCTCATTAGGAACTCCCACTCTCCAAGATCCCCGCCATGCACCACAATATCCGGTTTAAAATACTTAGCAAATGATTTAACAGCAAGATAAGAAGCATGGAGCGGAACATCCTGCTGCCAGTGTGTATCGGTTATAAAAATACCTTTTTTAACCATTATAGCCTCCTGAAGATTCGTTTGCTTATCAATCTGCCCTCAGCCACCGCCCGGCTCACTCCATAGGGATCGTATGTTACAGTTCCCTTACCATTACCCACCGCAAAGTGCTTCCAGGCGTGCTTATGTAATCTGGCAAGTTTAAACATGAGTACCTCAATCTCATTATTCCTGCACTGTCTGATGGGTAATTCGTGTCTTTGTGTGTATTGTACCGGCATCTGAAGGAACTCAAAAATAGCCTCTGGATCAATGATAAAACAATCCTTATCAATATATCCATGTGATATAAACACTTTATATAAATCCTTGATAATCTGTGGAGAGAACATATAGCCGGTATACTTATTGACAAGGAAAAAGATGCACATTAAATAGCACCCAAATTTGTTAATGCTATTATTAAGTCTTAGATCTCTTTGTAATATCATTACTGTCCTCCCAACCTTCGACTATCTTTATTGCCTGTTCTGCTTCCTCCCTTCCTGTTGTTTTACCATTGGCATACGCCCATAATATAGACCTCATATATTTGTTCTGATCGGTAAGCCTTCTCATCCGACTCAACAACCATGCCGAGATCACATTCGGTTACTCTTTTATGCCCATCTTTTGTTATTTACCACAAAACTTATCAAGCCCTGTGTTACTCCATAAATAGAACTCAGTGTTTTTTGAGTTATATTTCCAATATTATACCGTTTCCTTATTTCTATAGCTTTTTCTGTTGTTAGTTTTGTTGATGACTGATGTCTACAATTTTCAACCCCCCCTGCCCACCTGCAATTACCGGGTTCATAATTGCCATTATTATCTATTCTGTCTATCTGCGCTTCAGGGAAGGGTCGTTGACCCATATCTTTCAAAAAAGTCATAAAACTTTTTCGCCAATTATCGCATATAATTATCCCCCGACCGCCATAGCGTTTATAATAATTATGTTTTCTATCATAACATCTGCTTTTCATGGCTTGCCATGTTATATATTCTGGTGTCTTCATCTTGCCGTGCCTTTCTAGCTTCATACAAAATGGATCGCCATGATTTTTGAATCTCTGATAATGTTTACTACAATAACCCTTTGCCTTATGGTTCCTGCCGCAGTCTTCAATTTTACAAATTTTCATAATAATTTAGTATATATTACATTCTATTTTTTGTCAACCCTTTTTTCCAAAAGTTTATCAAGCTTATCATTGATGTCCTCCAGTTGATACATTATTAAAACTTGGTTCTTATCCATCCTCCGCACATCAACCTCGTTTAGTTCTATGCGCTTCAGGGCACCGGCATACATTATGCCCACTATCCCGAAGCAAAGAGTAATTACGGCGAGCAGCCCGCCAATCCACTTAGCTGTTCCGTTAGTAGTCATTTTAACCTCCGTATTATATCACAAAACGGCAAAAAAATCAAGTCTTTATCTTGGCTATTTCTGCTTTCAAATCTTCTATTTCTTTTGTCATACACCTAACTAAATCGGGAAGGGCTTCTATATAATCCTCTTTATCCTTTTTCTCTTTCTCTGCCTTCAGCTCTTCTTTGCTTTTGGGAAGCGGTTCGTTCACCACCTTACCATCTATTACTCGGTGGATAGGTCTGCCATTATCGTCAAGGAAAAGGTTGCGAGCATTAAAGTCTATGTCGACACACTCCCAATCTTGATAGTTCTCGTTGGGGCAACACTTACCACGAAGATAAAGTTTACCTTGATATTCTGAACATATATATTTCATCGTCTGTACCATCCGTGTATTCTGAACTTGAACTCAGCTATCTCATTACTAGCAGAGTATTCTCTAATATTAAATATGCCGTGCTCTGCCCGGAACATTATTGGAACTGCAAATACATAATTCGCACTCTTTTGATTAACATATTTTGTTGTTCTGTCTACATTGGTTTCGTAAGAGCAACTACATCTTGCACACAATATTGCTGTAGTGTCAGTTTGTTTTATATACATCAGGCCGAGAACAGCCTTTGTTCCCGGCGGACACACCAAAGAGAAATCAATTTCTGTCCATGCCGTAGTGGGGTTTATATTGACATCCCATCCCGTGCTTCTTTCGCTTTCTTTCAACAGGGTTAATTTTCCAGGAGAAGCATGATTGGTTTCGTAAGTTTCCCGGAGCATGTGGGAGGTACAAGTATCAATAGTTCCTTCGGTAGAGAACTCTGCTGTTTCGGGGGTATGTGCTGCACCGTATTGGTTGTGACCTATCGTGAGACGGAACTCGTCTACGCCGCCGTTATGCCGACTTCCTGCGGCATACGTCCCAAAAACAACATAACGACAATCGCATGTAGCAACCGATGAAGTCTTGGAATAAACTTGCACCCCATTTAGATAGATTTTATAATAAGAACCGTCCCATTCTAATGTAATTTTGTACCAAGTGTAGTTGGCTATACCCAATGCGTCGGACCCATCTGGATCACTGGCTATGTCCCAATTTGCCCCGTCAGAAGATATATAGACATCAAACTTGTTTGTAGCACTATAACGAACTAGTAAACCAAAGTTAGAAGCACTACTATAATCAAGATTAATAGCTGTTTGTGAATCTTGCGTATTGTCCGCCGTATACCACCAAACTTCGTAAGTAAAGGGTTTGCCCAAGTCAAGTTTTCCTATAGTGTCAGAACCAAGGTCTAAACTACCATAATCACTATTACCATCCATCCAGAGGAACCTATTCCCAAACTTCGGAGCGATATTTCCACCACCATTATCATCAGTATCTAACCTTGCAGTCCCCCCAAAAGTCCACTTATTCCCATATTCATCTATTAGCTTCGTCCAATCGGTAGTATCAGCAGCAGCGTTAAAATGTAGCAAAGCCCCAACTCTTCTATCTGCGTTGGCTTCACCAAGCATTAATCGTTTCTTTTCTGTCCAATCACCAGGATGCCCTTCAAAATATTTCATAGCCTGAGTATCGAACCACTGAGCATCGGGAGTGAGGGCTTCTGTTTCAACAGCGTGAGCAGTACCATAACGGCAGTTACCGACTGTTAGGCGGAACTCGTCTATGTAGCCATCCAAGGCAGCGGTAGCGTGCGTTACAGCATTTCCAATTTGTAGTCCTGTCATTATAGATAACGGAGTAGTATTGGCTACTTCAATTTCTAATACCCCATCTATATATACCCGATAAAAAGAACCATCCCATTCAAAGGTCGTTTTGTGGAACTCATTTATTGATATGGCATTTACTCCATAGACACTATTAGCTATGTCCCAACTGGCTAAATCGGATGAAGCTTGCAATCGTACCCGATCACCTGAAGCTCCACTAAAATCAATAGCAAAAGAGTAAGCATTTTTTGAACCGACAAAATATTGCGTGTCAGCATTATTTGTTGTATAAAACCACAACTCCAAAGTAAAAGGTCTCTGTAAATCTGTTATATCGGTGGTTTCAATGTAGTCATTAGCTCCATCGAATAGGTAGGAATAACTACCAAACTTCTTCTGGACAGCACTTCTCGCCGCTCCCGAAGCAGTCCACACAACCCCACCACCACAAGCGTCATTATCGGCAAACTCGTCTATTGGATTGGTTAGTTCTTCAAAGTGTAGAAGTGAGTGCTGAGAGAATCTATGAGTAGAATGAAAGTGTCTTGCGTATTCAGGATCGCAGGGGGTTTTGCCGTAGGTTATCACACCAGCGTCAAGCTGTGCGTAGAGGAAGTGTTTCTTCAGGCCGGTGAGGTTCTTCCATGCGGCAGGCTCAACATCAGCAGCCACCTGCTTCATAAAATTAACAGCACTATCGCCGTCATATCCGTTAGAAAAGGCCAATAATGCCGGTGTAGTAGTGGCTAGCAGTGTGGCGTTACCTATGTTCTCTTCAGACAAGAACTCTGGATCTCCATGAACATCTACTTTACCGCTTAATACTCGTTGGCCGGTGGTGTCAGCGTTACCAGTTTGTTCTTGCCAACTGTTAGCGGTAGCCATAGTATCAGTGCCACGGTTAGAGAAGTTATCTTCGTTTACATTCGCTATGTCAGCATCAGCACCGTTCGCACGGCAGAAATTGGAATTAATAAGGTTTCGGTTAGCGGCAGCACCAACCGCTATTCCTGTTCCCGAACTATCTACAATATAATTATTAGATATTAGACCATCATCACCATCGGTTAAAATTCCGAAAGCCTCACTCGTCGTATCTGTATTTGTTATAATCTCCACATAATTATTAGTTATTTGTTGCTTATCGGATCTTACCCATATACCACAAACAGCAGCCGCAGTTGTACTTTTTAGATTCTCTATAAAACATCCGTCAACCTTGTTATTGGTACCAGTAACAAATAGTCCAAGTAGACGTACAGCACCCACCGAACTTTCCATATTTATTACTTTACAAGCAGAAACAATCGTATCAGAACAACTTGTTACTCTTATACCCATACAAATCTGATCAGTTGATATGCTTGATCCATTTACAACGCAACTGCTAATAATACCACTTGACAAATAACAATATAATCCCCCTGTTTTGAACCTATTAAACAAACAATCTGTTATCAAAAAACCATCAGAATATAGTATAAATAACCCACGGGTATAAGCAACATAAAAAAGAATATTATCAATTAAAAGATCATCAGTATATTCAAATTTCATTAATTCTTTATCATTTGTGTCAGCACTATTCCGTGTGATTTTAAAATTCTTTAAGATTATACCAGTGATTTTATTGCAGACAGTACCTATCGCATTAATCCCAACAAAATCACCATTCTTCTCTATGATTGTACCCCATCCCCTGCCCTGTAAAGCAACATTGACTTTTGGTACTACCGATGCACCAGTATAAAAAGTACCCTCTGTCAATTCAACAACACCACCACCATAGGTTTCGCTCAAATAGGTTATGGCAGCATTAATCTCCACTTCATCTCGTGTGCCATCACATAGTCTATCGTATTTCAATCCTTTATAAGTAGAAGAGGCAACCACAATAATCTGTCCGGTGTTCTGTTCTAAAGAAGTTGCTATTGCTATCTTGCCGTCAGCACCGACATAGAACTCACCTATATATCTATATGTTAGATCGGGATGGTAGTTTCCATATAGCAGAGCTTGATATTCGGGAGCGGTAACGTCTACCCAAAAGGCCGATTCTTTTGAGATATAAATATAGTACCGTAAGGAAGGTAGTTCCAGTACACCAGTACCGTAGTCTTCATCGGTCATTATATGGATATCGTTACGCCTTACAAATACACCATTAACATCAGCAAATCCAGCACCTATTGTGAGCGCACCAGTGTCGCCGTCTATGGTAAGATCAAACCCCTTGATATATCCGGGGGGTAAGGTCTGTATCCGGGCTTCGTTCTCAAGAGTACCGGCTGCTTCTGCTGCTTTGGCTGCTTCTATTTCTTGCCATGAAAGCATAAATAACCTCTTAATCCATTTAATACACATCTCATAACCCTAACCTCTTCTGGTATTCTTTACGTTTTTGTTTCCATGTTTGACTGCGAGTCTCAGCACCGGGAAGTTTCTTAGTCATCTTCCTTTTGGCTGCCTGCGCTTTCTCCAACAGCTCTTCCTTCTCCCTGAACTCGTAATCTTCCAACTCAAGGTCTTTCATCTTGACACCAGCATAGAAGGAAAGCGTCTGCATGAACTGCTCTACAGCATCATAGTCGTCTACTGCACCAGTGATCTTTCGTTTCCAATCTTCCAGCACGGGGAACATCAACTCCGGGAGGTCAAGGTACTGCGGTATCATTCGTAAAGGTAGGATATTATCTTCCAATACCTTTGCCATTTTAGCGTCCATTATCAACTGGCCTTTCTTATTAACGTCAACTCTCATGCCCTCTTCGAAGCCAGCTCTACGCATCATACCATCCAAAAACCCCAACAATCCTTTCGATTTAGTTAATAGTCTTAAAGCTCTTGGTGCTTTTCTGGTTTCGCCCAACGGTTCCTGGTAGAATATGTCAACCCCTTCTTTTGGAATAACCTGTATAACCGACTTAATTAGTGGGTGAGCATCGGCAGCAATATCAGACACCAAATCCCACGGGCTTCCAGCCATAGGCACGGGGAATCCGGTTTCCTCGTCCATCTGGAACTTAATGGGGATCTTATTTAAATCCTGGTAGGGAAAGTTCGGCCAAAACATCCGGGGCTTTCCATCGGTTTCATCAATCGGGAACATACCTAACTCTCTCATCCAATCGGGCGTTTCTTCTCTGCTTGGTCCACCTTCTGCGGTAAAGGCTTGTGTGGCCTTCGGAATCATGGCATACATCTCTGTAAACTGCAACAACCCTGTTAATTGATTGGCTATATTTCCTCTGATCCAGGTGTAAAATGGTATGATGTTCTTCATGGTTTTCTTCTCAAAGTCAGTTAGATCACCATAATCTATCCACCATTTCCTTGCCTCTCTCTTGGCGTAATCCATTCCAGCCTGCATGCTGCCGCCCTGCTTTACGCTTCGGCGGAGATCCAATAGAAAGGATTGGAACTTTGCGCTTGACTCGATAAAGCTACCCAACTGTCTGCTGCCCTTCATGGCTACATTTTGAGTAGACATGGGGTTAAGGTTTATACTCTCGAACAGTTTGCCTTCCATTTTAACCAGCTCTTTGAAAGACTCTGGCTGGCCGTATCCCTTTGACATACGAGTGATAATACCTTTTGAACCGGCCCAATCAGCCAAATCGACAATTCTTTGATTGCCAATCTGCCGCCCCATGACTTCTTTTATAAGACTGTCCGGCATTATCTTGGATAGCTGTCTTATACCAGCCTCTTTACCATGTAGTCCGATTGCAGTTCCCACCATAGATTCAAGATGTACGTTAGGATTAAACCATTCCATACCGTGCTTGAGAAATCCGGTCATATTATTGGAATAGAAATTACGAGCGTGGAACCCCGGAGATAGGGTAGCCCATCCCCTCCACCATGAGGTGAAGCTACTCAATGCCTTTGCCGCTGCCTTCATGGATTGGTCGTTAGAACCCAAATCAACTACTCTTTGCAATACATCGGCTATTTCACGGTCAAACACATATCCCTTAAGTCCCTTGCCCTGGATCGGCTTTAGCCCTAATTGCTCAAGCTGTCCCCACTGTCCGGTCAACTCACGGTATATATTCTTACCACCGGGAAGCTTCTTTACCTCGTTAAGATTTACCCCAAATTCTCGAAAACTTTCTATCATATTGATACGTTGCTCAAACCTAGTTTGTGCGAACGCACGTCGCATCAACATATCCTGTAGGTCTACGTTAAGATCTCCACCGCCACCCATTAATACTTTCTTGGCGGTTGCATCGTCAACCCCGTACATCCATTTGATTTTCTCTACTTGGGCCTTTATATTTCCAGACCATCCCGCTTTCCTGGGTCTGGTGTACGCTTGCTTGGCAGCCCCCATCTGAGTACCAGCTCTTTTCGCTCCCATGCTACCGACCCGCTGTTCGGGGAGATAGTCCTGCCATTCCCCCACCTTACTAGCAAGTCCCTTCTCATAGGCTTCCACGTTGAACTGCCGCCATTCTTTTGTCATGGTATTGATCTCAGTTATCTTCTTGATAACCTTGTCAACATCTATCTTATCCCCGTATTTCTGCACCAATTCGGAAGCCCTTAATGGTACTTCTCCAGTCTTTTTCGCTGCCTCCTGCATGATCTGAGACTGGATCATAAAGTCTCTTACTGCTTTGTTTTCAACATCGGTTAAATCGTCAAGTGACCGCATTATGCGCTCACCCTTAATCACCATAGAATGAGAAGACTCAGAAATAATATCTCTTTCCATCACTGAAAGAAGTTTCTGGTAGGGGTTCCTTACATGGAACATTTTGCGGATATTCGCCACTGGAGATTTGGGATTATTCATTAATCCCCACCAGGCATCAGAAAACTTACCACCTATTTTGCTCTTAGCCATCCTACTCTTGAGCTTATCCATTGTTTTGAGCCAGTTGGGATACCGTTCACCAACACCAAACTCTGCCCGCATAAACCTGCCGGCTCTCTGCCCGGCTCCTGCGTATGGACTAGCCTTCAATTCTGCGATGGTCTTTTCAAGATAGCTCTTTGCACCTTTGCTTACACCCTTCTCGCCCAACTCTTCCCCGAACTCTTTCAATAATGGATCTGTGAGTTCTTTCCCCGGAGTTCTAAGGGCTTTCTTGTAGGCTTGTTTCGATAGCTTGGAATAGAATTTGGTTACATCACCACCGGAATATTTCTGCATGTACTGAAGGGCTTTTGGTACGCTTTTACCTAATTTCTCAGCAAAAAGTTTCTTGCTAAACCCTTTCTGTACCATTTCAGGAATGGCCTTCTTAGCATCCTTGCCAATTCCCCTAATGGCGAACTTAACAACATCGTCAGCATACCTGGTTGCGGCACCCTTAGCAGCAGTAGAAGGACCGAACCCAACATAGGTAAGCGGATCCAAAGCAACGTTAGCAATAAATCCTGCCGCTCCTTTGCCGAACTTTCCGGCTCCGGTGGTAGGGTCCCAAGGCATAAGCCCTTCATATTCTTCGCCTCCCCTGTGTTTGCCACCGAATAACACTACTTCCCAATCATATTGTACCTTGCCGGTTACCGCTTGCTTAATAGTTTCGGGCATATCTTCCATGACTGGTCGGTTATCTTCTATGTTGTTGATTACTTGCTGTGCGATACCGGCGGTTAAAAATTGACCACGGTTGAGAAGGTTGAATAACGCCTCAACTGGCTGCAATAGCCCTTTCTTTTTGGCCTTTTTCTCCGCCTCAATCTGTAAATATGGAAGTAGTTCTTGCTGAGATGGTGTTAATTGCTTGGGTTGTGGGAAAAAGCTTGTCTGTTTCTTGCGGGCAGGGTATAGTTTTTGAGCATACTTATCTGCAAACGAACCAACATCGAGTCCTTGTATTGTTTGCGAAGGGAAGAAGGGCATATTCTATTAATACCACAGTGCTCTTTTTAATTTTTCTTCTTCAGCCTTATCCTCTAAGGGTTTTGGCTTTAAATTATGTATCATTTGCATTATCTCATTATACCGCACAAGTCCTATATATTTAGGCTCGTTTATCTCATCAATTATGGGTTGCCATTGTTTCTCAATAGCTGCTGTTTTAGCCATCCCCGCTCTTGACATTTCTTCACCCATTCCTGTTTCTGATATTTGTTTTTGCTGAGCTGCCATAATCTTTTGTAACAATTCTTGTTCAAGTCCGGTTTCTCTTTCAGACTGACCTCTGGGTGCACCTCTCACAGCAACAGGAGCTTCGTCTACCGCACCTGTCTCGAAAAGTCTGGGTATCCAAAGATCAAGAGCATCTGTAATTGATTTCCTTTGTTCATCGGTTACATTATTAAAACCAGGCATGGGTTGTATTTCTGCCATTACCCAAGCTCTAAAATCCCCTGCATCACCTTCTACACCTTTTATTTTGAGACCGGCACTATAATCCATAAACATAGCCTTAATCATAGATTGCCCATCTAGCCCATTGGGATCATCCGTTGGTGTGGTGACAGTACCAGTTCTTATCATCCTAAGATAATTTTGTTTTTGCGATTCAGGCAACTTATCAAACCATTCAAAAAGAGCAATAGTAGCCCCCACATCACCGCTTTGCTGGTAATAGGGGCTGTCTGGATCAGTGGCAGCGGCACCATATTCTGCCTTTAGTCTGGCTCTTGTTTCTTCACGTATATTTTCCCATTCAGTATAACCAGAACCAGGAGCATACTGAGCTTCTTGTGTTAATCGTTGCTGCTCACCATGGGCTTTAACTAGCCTACGCTCTTGTACCTGTTCTCCGAATTTACCAAGTGCGCTTGATATTCTTTGTTTACCGGCCTCTCTTTCTGCGGCCTTTCTTTCGCCAAGCCGTTGTTTAGAACCAGATAATGAACGAGCCATATCTGCTATTCTTTGGCGTTGTAAATTTACACTTTCAGTGTAAGGCATATTGTTCTCCTTTATTCCGCTGCTGCTACTCCTGCTCCTGCTGCTACTACTGCGGGATTTCCCACTACGATACCAAGAATAGCTATACCCCATCCTACAATATCAGAAACAAATCCCCACAGACCGTCACCCTCAGCCGCCTTTTCCGCAATCCGCAATTCTTCCGCCTGATACCAAGCCTCCATCTTATCGTAATAGGGTTGCATGTATTGGTTGTAGTAATCTTCGCTCTGCTGCATTAAGTGCTCATCGTATCCTATCTCTGCCATGATGCTCTTATAGGTTATTTCAGCATGAGAAGTAATCCGTTCAAGCTCCATACCGTACTGCTGTAGAGTCTGTGCATTGTTTTGTACTATTGTATTCATTTGAATAGCATAACCCTCTAGTGCTGCCATTCTCTTATTCACAATCATTTCAGCATATTGTGCGGCTGCGGCCCGTCCAGCCTGAGCGGCCTGTTCGCTTCTAGCAAGCAAACCCTCATATTCCATCTGTCTCATTAGCATGTCTTGTTCAAGCAATTTCACATCTGCTTGCAGGGTCATGTTTTGAATGGTGTTACTGACCTCATTCATTTTTGCATAAGCAGCAGCCGAAGAACCCATACCCAGAGATTCTATCATCTGCATATTAGCTTCCACTGTCTGCTCGATACTGGACTGTGTCGCTTTTCGGGCAGCAGTCTCATATTCAGTACCCATTACTCCGGTTTGACCCATTACACCAAGGTCTTTTTGCTCTCGTTGACTCTGAATATAATCAAGATATGCCGCCCCATCTCCCGTACCCTCTGGGGTTACAAAACCATTTGCCATAGCTGCGGCATCTAGGGCCCCCTGTTGCTCATCGCTTAAATCATTAAAATCTTCTGCTATAGCTGTAATACCTGCATAGGGATCTGTTTGCGTAAGGTCTGATTCGTAAGTGGCCCCGGACCCGCCCATCCATTCATCAAAGGTGGGGAATTCAGTATCCTGCAACTCAGCTAGCTGAGAAGTTGTGCTGTACAGACTTTTTTCTGGTGTAAAAACCCTATTCTCGCCCTCACCAGTCCAATAACCAGACACAACCGGCATACCAGCGTATGTAGTAGCTAACTCCTCCCAGTTTTCTCCTTCCTGAAGAAAGGGGTCCCAATATTGTGAGTATTCATCGGTGTGATACTGTGGTGTGAACCATTGTTCAGCGGTTAAACTTCCATAAGTTCGTTCGTCTGGTATTACTGGTTGTGGATTTGGATCTACATATTCTCGGTCAGGATCGGGCGAACCGTATGGCTCATCTCTATCTCTATCATAAATATCTGACATATTAAAACTCCTTCTTCTCGTATTGCAGAGAAATACCCCTCATTCCAGCATCCTGTAATTGGTTATTGCGGATTTGTATTGCTATGTTATATCCATCTATGGTATATGGTATTCTGCTGATACTATTGTAGTAGCGTGTGCCAAGGGCAACAGTTACGTTTGCAGAGGCAGTACGTTCACCACCGTCAGCACTGAGGGTAATAGCATAGATGGTTTCTGCTGTGGCCTCTTTAAGTTTCAGCTTCAATATTCCATAGCGTTTTTCGGTCTGGAAATCTACAAAGGCCAAGTAATTAGTCATTATATTATAGTCGGTATTCACTACAGTAGTATCTCTTATTTCATCATTCGTACCATTTTCAAGCCTTGCCACATAGGGGGTCGTATCATTAACAACAGCTAGAAAGTATCCAGTGTCACCGCTGCCGTTACAGTTGATAAAATAATCAGCCTGGAAGCCGGTGAACTTAAAGAAAGCGACCGACCCATCCCCTGTCTGTTCGTCTACTTTCATCGTGGCAGGGTCAAAGACAAGCACAATCTTATCATCCGGGAAAGATAACCATACCTCTCCGTTGTAATATGTTGCAACAGCACTCGAATTGGTGTATCCGTCAATATCAGTTTGAATATGCTTGCTCACAACTATATCTTTTGCCCCATCAAACATCCTCAAACCGTTCTGATTTAAATAATAAGCTTGTTCAGCAGATACCGGAGAACGTATACCCGTACCGATACCTACATCAGATACCTTTTTACGCAAGAATGACTCAAGCGAATTGCCATAAAATACATAGGTGGCTGCATCCTTGTACACCACAAGATAGCCTTTGTGAGATACCATAGACCTAACTTCTGGCCCACCCTCAAGAAAGTATTCGGATTCACTCAAACCTCGCCAACCAGTCACCGTGTTGGGTGGCGAATAGAACACAATATATCCTGTTGCCAACCATATCCTGCTATTATGTGCCAAAACAAAGTGTGGCTGATCGGTTCCGGTTATCTGAGTAATATATTGTGTGTGGTAAACAGTCATAGAGTCAGCCGTTACCGCTCCGGTGGGAGCAGTCGTGAAGCGCACCCTTAGCAAGAACCTGTTAGCCAATACGCTCTCTGCACCATCATATCTACCCATATCACTAGGATAGTTAAACTCAATAGTTCTATTTGCTTCAGCAGCGGTCCAGTCTGGTGTAGTTACCATCACGGGAGTACCCCATGCCCCAGCATCTGTATAATATCTATACTCTATTGCTGGCGCACCGGCGGCAGCCGTAGCGTCTACCACGATCACTTTGTTGAAGGTATGCGTACAGGCTACAAAGAACCCATCATCATCGGTTGCGGTTGTTATCTGGAAGTCATTCACACCCACATCCTGAGCGTCAGTAGTGTCGTCTCTCCATACCGGACCGACCTCCGTATACTGTCCAGCATTCCAGGTGGTAGTGCTTCTTGTCCGAACATCATGGGCTTCAAGATTCTGTATTTTATACGCACCATCATAGTAGATCACAGCAGGTTTGTCCTCTCCGTTCACCGCTACAATATGGCCATCAATTTCTGCGAAGTGCACCTCTAAGCCGGTTGTCCATTCAAAAGTATTGTCTACAGCAGTCAGCCCGGTAGTTGCCCGCCAAAAGAATCTAACCTTGCCCGCAAGGGCAACATCTACAGCCTCGAAGCTTACCCAAGCATCATTAATATAGTATCTTTGTGATACACCACGGACCACATCATTGACTGCGTATGTTGCGGTGCCATAGGGCTTATGTCCACCTCTTTGCTGTAGGCCATCTCGCCAATAGCAGTTTTCAGCCGTGAGGAGACCATTCCTCGGAATAAGCTCGTAAGCTTCATCTGTATAATATCCCGATCTTCCGTCGATTAGGCTCGTTGTTTTCATTGAGATGCCTCCATGTTCGGCCATAATAGGCATCTCTGATAGTTGCTTCTGATACATTTAAAAGACAAGCAAGATAGGCAAATATTCCTGGTGCTTTTTCTAACTGCCGAATAAATCGTACAGAAATTTCGTTTAATTTTGACCAAGAAGCTTTTTCGCCATATTTGTGGCGTTTTCTGTTTATCATGTCTTGTGTATTGTCTTGCTTGGTTCCTGTTAAAAGATGATCGGGATTGACACATTTCGGATTGTCGCATCTGTGTCTTATTATTAACCCTTCGGGGATTGGGCCTACCTCTCTTTCGTAAACCGCACGATAAACCAATTGCCGTGGGTTGAAACCAATAAAAATATAACCATTTCCACATGGCACATGACTGGTTACTACCCAACAAGAAGTATCGAGAGGGCCGGGGCGTTCCTCTGCTACAAGAGCCTTGCTGTTCGGATGTACGCTGAATATCCATGTATGTTTCATAGTTAATCATTATATCACATCCATAATAATTTGTCAACCCCTCCCCGGAAACCAATAATAATTTATCAACCCCGCCCCTGCCGTCAATGATACTCGAAGTTTTCAAACTATTACCCGGTAATCCTTTCTAATTGTTCCTTTCGTATAAGTCCGGAACTTTGGGTTCTGATTGCCTAATTGTTGTTTATACTCATTCTTAGCCACAACATATCTGGCCCTGAAGTAATTGGCTTTTGCTAAATCTGCCGCATCCTCATATAGTAAAGCCGTTGCGTAAAATATTATTGCATCTTCTATTTCTGCCTCTATCGCTATCTCATCTTGAAGCTCCGAATATGCAGTATCAAAAGCCGCCCAACCAGTAAGAGTAACAAATAAGTCAGTTCCCGTAGTACCAGCAGCCAGGGCTATAGAAGATTCGGGACCACCAGCAGATGAAGTACATCTCAAATCTCCGCCGGTAATAGTAAAAGTACACCCCAAGGCTTCTGCGTTCAACAAAACTATAACTGGAGCAAAAGTTGTTCTTGCACCAGTAGTAATGTCATATTCAGTCTCAGCTCCGCCATCAATTGTGATTTTGAAATAGTATTGGGTTGTAGCCGCAAGCCCTGTTTCGGTAGCTGTGGTTTTGGAAGATAACCCACATTCTTGATATGCGGGAGTAATCGTAGCTGGTAAATATTTATAAAACAGATGAAATAACTTTTGAGAAGTGGGTATAGCATTTACCCTCATTTTCTTGTTCATTATCTGATAGTAACACGGTACACCGCTTGCTTGCGGTGAGACAAACAGATCAAATGGAGCCGGGCTTAAGGGGTTCCTGTCCCATTCTACCGCCTTGATCCTTAAAAAGTCAGATGGGAGATCTACCTCAAGCATACAATCTTGTGGAATATTGCTCACCCAGGTTAGGGCTGTTTCTGTACCAGTTTTGGCAAATAACAGATCCGTAACATCCGCATAATTCGCTCCAACGGGAGCTGCGATCGTCATCGAAGTACAGTCATCACCATCTATCGTGAACTTATAGGTAGACGCACTCCATGCTACCGTCAACGTAGTAGGGCCTGCTGCCCGTATTCGCTCCTGTAACTCGGTGGCTGTTTCTGCTCCGGTCTGGTCGTTCACGGAAACATCAGTTACCGGAATATCTGTCGCCACAAGCGCATTTGTTCCACCCACTATTGTGATATTAAACGCATGATGGGTGGATAGGTCAAACTTTGGTGTAAGTGCGAGGTAAGCTTCTTTAACCAGCCCGCCCATATCTTTGGATAATTGAGTCATTGCTTCGTTAATTCTATCAACAATAACAGCAGCAGGAACAAAATCTTCACCAGTCCGTGAGCGTTGCCGTATCCTTGTAATCATTTTTGTTAAGGTCATGTCTCTCCCCTTGCTTCAGCCACAGCTATTGCATAAACAAATATTGCAGGGCCGCCTTTTGTTGGCGGAGCTTCTATCTTCAGAATAATGTCATTCCCTGCTCCCCAATCGTAACCATCGGGGAAGTTTAGACACGGTGGTTGTTTCAGCTTTCCGGCCTTTGCCTCCCACTGGAATATGGTCGTGGTGCCGTCTGTAACCTCCACCGAATAACTCACCAGCACAAGAGAGAAAGTTACCACCAATGTTTTCAGCCTAAGCCTATCTCCATAGTCGGAGCAGTCAATGATGGTCGCAGAACCGTCTCCCTGAAGGTATACGTTACCTTGAGCCACACGATGTGCGGGCATTATCCCCTCACTTCCGCCACTACTATGCACCACATTGTAATGGCATTTGTGGTCTTTAGAATCACGTCAAGACCATCACCCCAATCATAACCATCGGGGAAATTGAGGCATGGCGGTTGTTTTCCCGCCCCCTGATTGTCGTCAGCACTCCACGAAAAATGGGTGGTAGTGCCGTCAGTAATTTCTATCAAACCCTCATTGGCGAACACGGCAATAGAACAACATAATGTTTTAATCCTTAGCCGTGAGCCATAGCCCGAACAGTCGATCAGGGTAGCGGTACCAACACCTGCCCCACCGACTCGGCCCTTATTCCCTTGTGCTACTCTATGAGCGGGCATTTTACCCCCTCACTTCAGCCGTACATACCGCATGAACTGTAATTGCTCCTGTAGTCGTGAGGATAATGTCTTTGTTAGCTCCCCAATCAAACCCATCAGGAATATTAACGGAAGGAGGTTGTCCTCCCCCCGTTGTTATTGCTTCCCATGCGAAGTAGGTTGTAGTACCATCGGTAATTTCTACCTTTCCTGAACCTGCAAACACCGAAATCCCGACCACAAGGGTTTTAAGCCTCAGTCGAGTGCCATGGTCAGAAATATCTATCAAAGTAGTACTGCCTGCCGATGTCCGTGTCTCATTTCCCTGTGCCTCTCTGTGTGCTGGCATCTTAACCTCCTTCTACAAACTTCTCGTAGAGCGAGAGCTGGTGTTCAAGTAGCTTTTCTTCTTTTTCTAATGCTTTTAGTGCATCTACCATAATGGCTATTTCCCCACCAGTGAACTCAATATCTTTCTCTTTTGCCTTTTCGGGGTTCCAAGCAGTGCTGCCGTCTTTTACAACAACCTCAAACTCTTTGATCTCGTCAGCCGACAACCCAACTTTTGACACAATATCTCTCTTAGCCTTAAGGAAAGCCACGCTCCCCTCTTGGCCTAAAAGTCCCATGATTCCCAACCGTTCTTGAATTTCTAACACCATCTCTCACTCCTTCTTATTTATTTACGCAACACATGATTTCTGGTCACAGAGTCCAATCCAATACTCAGTTCCCTTCACATTGATCTTCAGTGCAGCATCCGCCGCAAAATCAGCATTAGCTGGCGTTGTATCAAATACATGCCCATCACCAGCAGTTACTCCTTCTATGTGGAAAAGCACTCCATGATCGTCAAACTCACCCGCTGCACCACCCCACAACCCGAACCTGATAAAACTAACAGGCAGGGCTGTATTAGCAGCATGCGTAAAACTTGTTGGACAATTCATCTCTACATCCAACGAACAATACACGCCGCCAGTCTGTGCGGCCGCTGGCATATTCATCTCGCTACAGATAGCAGCAGCCATACCACCATCAGCTTTACCTGGAGCAGTAAAACTAATCCTACCAACAATAGCATTAGCCCACTCCCCCGTGGTAACGGCAGACTCAAAACTTACATAAAGAGCCTCGTTGACTATGCTGACATCAGCCACCGTCTGTGTTTGCACAATCTCCATGCTTCTTACTATTCCGGCCAATAAAGAATGTGTCGTATGAATCTGAACTAACGGATCTGAAGCATTTTTTATAACAAGAGGTACTGAAGAAGTACCAGCCTCTATTATGCCACCACCCGTAGAACCCCATTTGAACTTGTCAGTCCATCTCCTAGTTCCAGCCATTTAAAACTCCTAAATAGGGGGTGAGCGGTCCCACCCCCTCTAATTCTCTATAATACAGGCTAAGAGCAAGTAATTTTCATACTCTTCCGCTACCCTTGCCTATATAACTTACGAAGACGAAAGTATTAATCTTGGTACAAGCATCAACTCATGGGTCGTGCTTGCGCCAGACGCTTCCGTACATACTGCAAACTCTGCGTCTACGCCTGAATAATCGGCTGAAACCAGAGCAACAGTACCATCATGTATTTCAATCCCATAGCCCACAACTGTAGTAATGCTTGCAGTGACTACATCAGTGATATAACCACCATGCTGCAACCACACGCTAGCATCAGCAGCAGCACCGGCTATCGGAACCCCAACCCTGTAATAAAGTGTAGTATCCGCCAAGGCCAGAGTTACAGCTCCATACTCATTATAAATCACCCCCACAGGGGTCTTCGCAGTAAGCGTATCTCCGGCAATGGCATTTATGAACACCTTCCCATTTGAATCATACCTTGGCTGAAAGGAGGCATAAGTGTAAGCATCGGGTACAAAACAAGTTAATTCACCCATATCATCCTCCTTATATAGTTATGATCTGTTCGGGCACCAGTATCATTGCGTGAGTTGTCGAAGCACCCGCAGTACCAGCATTTACGGCAAATTCTCCTGCCGCCCCGGAATAAGCCGCTGCAATATCAGCCACGGCTCCTGCATTTATGGTAAAACCATCACCAAGGGCCACGGTCAACGCCGTACTTATTACTGCTGTAATATATCCACCGATCTGCAACCAGCAGTTAACACCGCTGGCAACAGCTTCTGTTGGTACACCCACATAGATGTACTTATCGGCAGCAGGTAAAGCTTCTGACACGGGACCATACTCATTCGCTATGATTCCATAAGGAGTCTTAGCTGTAAGAGCATCATGAGCTATGGCATTGTGAAATACTTTACCGTCTGAATCCCACCTTTTTTCAAAGGTTGCGTATGTATACGCATCGGGTACAAAATGAACACCCATATTATCCTCCTTATATGGTATAGTCTAGTGCAGTCGCTTTGAAACTAGATCTCCGCATCCTGCAAGTCATATTCCCCGCCCAGGACATTACTTTGCCCATAGCACGAGGAAAGCCAGCCTGAAAAAGGTCCTGCCAATCCGATACGTCAAAATTGAAGTCTTTATGATACCGAAGCTCTAACTGCTTAATATCAAGACCCAACCACATCTTGGCGACACAAAAAGCATCACCAACAACAGGAACACCATGAAAAGTAGTATTGGTGAAACCTGCATCTGCAAGAGTCTTCTCTTTATACCTTTTCTGCGGTTCAATAAGAGACTCAAACTTGGAAGCCAAATCTCTGGTAGTCATGTGTAAGGTCGGAGAGTTCTTGCCAAAAGTAGCCGCATTAACAAAGTAACTCAAAGAGTTTGCACCGTAAAGCACTAACTCAGTAGTGGTAGTATCTTCTGTAGATTGCCACTCCGGTACATCCGCTATCAGAATACCGGCATAAGTGTCTGTCCCTACGATAACGGGAAGAGAAATAAAACCTAACCCATTCGGGTTGGTTGTGTAAAGGTCAGTTGCAAACCTGTCCATCATATCTTCACGGATTTCATCGGCTTTATCAGCCAATAAATTGACAATCTTTTCCTTCCCTGAGTTCTTGACCCTCTCGTCCCAGGAAATCATATTGTCACAGTTGTAATACTTCCATGCAATGTCGCCACCAGTACGGGTGACTTTTTGCTCGAAAGTAACCTGCTCATGCGGACCAACCGCATCAGCTCTTGCGAACTTCCGGTATCTTACCGGAAACTGTATAGAAGTTCCACCATCCACAGTAATTGCTCTGTTGTCTTTTAATTTATATAAAACAGCAGAATCCTCATACACATTCTGTGTCATGGTTTTGTCAAAATATTTACGGCTAACCGTATTAGCTTCAACTATGGCAAGTGCCATTTGTTAGCTCCTATTGCGCTTCTTGGGCTGCCCTCCTTGCATCTGCAATGTTATCAAAGCTCTTGGCTTTGCCGGGTTTACCTGGACCAGGTACGACCCCCGGCGTTTCTCGGCGTTTTCTTTCTGACGCCTCTGCAACCCTGCGCTCCATTTCTACGGGATCTAATCGACCACGTTCCGAAAAATACCCCATTTCAACTAAGGCTTCGGGATTATCCGAAAGACTACCAAGAACCCTTTCAACAGCATCAGAATCAAAGTCGCTGTACTTGCCTTTCATCTTTGCGTACAACTCTTTCTTTTGCGTATCAAACTCCTGGTCGGCTCTGTACTTCTTCATCTCATCAAACATTCCCCTAATTTCCGTCAGTTGTTCATCTACATAACCTTTTGAACGACCGAAGGCTTCTTCAGGAGAAGGTGGAGATTCTACCATGCGCTTGAACTTAGCATAAGTATCTGGTCTGGCGTTCATAAAGTTACGGAACTTTCCGTATTCTTTTCCAACACCTTTCAAATCCTCAGCCTGTTTTTCAAGCTCTGCTTCCCTTACCTTTACTTTTTCAGACTGTTCCCTTAGTGCCGTTGTCTTCCCGGTATAATCCCTTTGCATCATAAAACTCTTGCCAAAAGCCTGTTTAAGCTCATCGGCATCTTTGAAAGACATCTTCTCGCCACCAGGTTTGTCATACTCGAAAAAAGCCGGTTGTTCAGGTTCAACTACTGCGTCTGCGACAGCAGCTTCTCTTGATTCCGGTCCGCCAGCGGGTTCTTCGATAGGACCTTCAGCGGGTGTTTCAGCAAAATGCTGAAGTCCGATCTGGTCAAACCGATTCCCTTGCAGATTTTCCATAATTAACCTCTCATTAATTTATCAAAGTCGGGTGGGGGGGGAACATTAGCTCCCTGCGACCCCATACTAGTTGGCGGAGCCATCCCACCACCCGCTAATCCCTTCATCTTATTCAAAGGATTGGCGTTCTCATGTTGTCTTTTCGCAAAATCTGTAAACTGAGAAGCCGGACCCTCTGGATCTATACCCAACTGTTCCAATAACTGTATTACAGTCATGTTCGGATCAATCTGCCCGTCCTGCTTCATCATAGAAGCATCGACCGGGTTCATAATTGATCTCATATTCTTTACTTTGTCTTCTATGCCACCACCCTGCGGTGACATTCCGCCTGGCATCTGTGGCGGTCTCATTCCACCTTGCGGTGGCATCTGTGACATTGGCATTACATTCCTCCTGCTAAATTAGCCGGGGGTGTTTGTCCCCCCATAGGTACTTTCTTCGGTCCCCCGGTGGGGGCTGCCGGTGGCATCTTTGCCTTCATTTCTTCCTTTCGGAGTAGTTCCTTCCTGTGTAGGATAGCCTCTTTGTCCGGTATCTGTAGCGCATCCATAACCGCCTCATCGTCTATAATGCTCTGCGGTGTGCTTCTTACCTCAGCCAAGCGCAGATACAAATTGGCAAGGCTCTGTTTATCCATCGGCAAAGTGCTGTTTGTTTGTATCTCTATTCTAAACTTAAAATGTATCGGGTCTACATCACCAAAAACTTCTTCAATCAACCTCTCGGTTTCCTGGTATATTTTATCTTCAGATAATCTCTTTCCATAATCTTCTTCAGATTCCTTCGTTCCGGCATCGGTCTCCAACTGCTCGGGCTTATTGGTCTGCCTGAATACATTCGCACTATTACCCACAAGACCAAAATCAACCCGTTCGCCCTGCTCGTCGCCGGTCTTCATGGAAAAGTATTTTGGTGCTGTATAATTCTGTATCATCAATGAGGTGTGTAAATAATTAACCCTCTTGAGAGAAAACTCTAAATTGCGTACCTTCTGCCGTACTCCGGTATAACTTGACTCAATCATTATGGACACTTCAGAGGCCGACTGCCTTTCTTTCTTGGCTGCCCGGCCCTTGGACAGTTCAGTAACCCTACTGGCCTCTTCTATCGCCTGAGGTAGAATACCAAGCAAATCGAGATGTATTCTATCCATCTTTCCGGTCTCGATCATTTTGATCGGTTCGTTGCTGTTCATGTGGCTTGCAACCCACATATTGCCGCCCTCTGCAAACTTATCTTTTACTTCGTCTTCGTCCAATCCGGATGCACTGTCAATCGTGTAATTGGGATTCTCGGTCAGTCTTGCCCACTGTACAGCGGTTTGAAGCTGCCTGTTATATTCTTTGTGCAGATATTCTATCTGCTGAGGTTCTCCCATACCCCAAAAACTATGCGGTACTCGATAGTCATACCATGCCACATAGGGTGGGAAGCCATGCTCAAAAGGAGATGGTTCGTCAGATAAAACAACAGTATTGGTGAAAATAACAATCCTGCCATTAGGATATTTCTTTCTAGTACCTTTTTCTTTTTTTATTCCCTCTTCCTCGTTGGCTTCCTGAATGATGTAATCCTCAACACTGTTGTCTCTTATCCACATATAATAGATTGTTACATTTTCATTCTCAAGCTGCATGTCTGTTTTGTCTTCATGGCTATCAGAACTGGTGTCATTGTCGGGCTTCACGTCTTCAAATTCATCCGGGAATTTCATCTTTACCCAAGACATGGGCTTCCGTAATTTCTCCCCACACCAGGGGGCTTTCCATACATCTTCATATCCACGTGCAATAACAAAATTGCGTGGATCCGCAAGCTCAGTAACAATCTTATCGGTTTCGCTATCAAAATAGGTTTTGGTCAACGCCACCGGCCACAGTAGGGCATCAAGCTCAACAAGGTATACAAGGTCGCTCATTTCCTCGGCTTCCCACAAATATTCCCCGGCCTTGTTGTAAAGGTTGGCAAGATTCTGGAACACTGGTTCTTCTGCCCGTATATGCCAAATTGGTTTATTGTCAGTCAACAGAGGGCAAAGAGCTTGAATATTGGAAAATATGTAATTGACCTGTACCCGGCTTGCGTTATCATCAAGGCCGTCTTTCCACAACTTAGCCTCATAAAGTTCAAGCCACTCATTCATTTTCTTTCGGCGTTCCACATACTCGTCAGAATCATACTCTTTATCGAATATGGTTTTCATTGCCAAATATTCTTTTGGTAATTCTTCTTCTATCTCTGGTTTCTTCTTAAATAAAGCCATTATTTACCCTTATATTCTGTCTCAAACGCCCCATCGGGAGCAGGCTCAAGATTGTGTTCGGCCAGAAAGTTGTCTCTTGGCCGTTTTGAATCAAAGTATTGCCCTGCCCCCGGGTCCCAACCGTAGCGAAAAGTAAGGGCAAATCCAAAAGTACCAAACTTATTCTCGGCTGTCCCACCACACTTTTCACACTTCATGGTTTTCGGATATTCTCCCGGAAACAATAAATCAAAAGAATGTCCGCACTTGCATTTATATTCTCTAAGTGCCATTTATACTCCTGCTAATCTCCTGTTCCTTTGCTTCTGGAAGGGCATACGGCTACCTGGACGTACTGGCGTTACTCCTTGTGGCGTCATCATGCCGGGAGTACCACGCATAGCCCTAACATTCCCCGCAGCTCCCTGTGGGGCAGCACTCATCATGCTCTTACCTTCCTGAACACGCTTGAATATGTTCATCAGTCGCCGCAGTTTGTCGGGATCGCCACCAGCGGCACCCATTAGTTGACTGAAGTTACCGCTTTGACTAACCATTGTCTTGTTCCTTATAGATCACTTCTTTGCCATCCACATACATTTTTTCACCATCAATTACTAAATGGTGCCATGTTCCGTTCTTTTGCAAGTTGTACCCTGGTGTTATGTTTTTCTTCATAAACTCAGTATGATCCGTTCCGTTATCACCCATTCTTCTTTTCCTTATAGATCACCTCTTTGCCGTCCACATACATTACTTCATCATGAAGCCCTAAATAATGCCAATTCTCTCTCTGTTTCTTTTTATTCTTACCAACAACTTCGTTGCCATCCACATACATTTTATCACCAGCAATCAAAAGGTGGTGCCAATTCCCGTCTTCTTGTAAACTCCATGTGGGATAACCACTAATTTTATTTTCACCCATTCTTCTTCTCCTTCAATAACTTCCCTATACCACACCCTGGGTACAAATCAACCCCATACCACTCATCTCGCCTCTTAGTGACTTCATCAAATGCCTTCAGACACGACAACAAATACGTTGCCAATATGAAATCTGGCGTATTTGATTCATTCTCCATACTATACCCGTTAATAAGATCTTCAACCGCTTCCTGAAAACTCTTCATTTCTTCTTCTCCTTCGGTGGTTCCGGTAATGGCGTCCAGTGGGTAAAATTGCACTTATTGTTGTGCAAGTAGACAGTGTTCCAGATTTGAATGTCCCCGCTGCCATCAAAACCATTTTTCAGATATACCATCACCATATTCACCCCGCCATCATCACCGTAAATAATTTCTGGCAATCTATCTTTAACGCTAATCCACTCAGCCACTCTTCTTCTCCTTCATGTTGTTGTTGGCAGAATAAACATCACTTAGAACATCCGCATATAATTTATCTATGTTTTTTTTACCGGCTTTTTCATAGAGTTTAGTCATTTTTTTATCCATTTTTCTTTTCCTTCATATACTCATCACAGCGTTTGCAACACAAACGTCCGCCCACCTTTATCGGTCTGAACATTCTGCCGCCACAATAACTGCACCGAAGCCTACGCACTCTCCCTGAAGTTCTTGCCCCAACCTGTATCTTTCTTTTTTCCATGAAAATCTCTCCATGTCAAACCCGGTATCCTTAGCAGTTTATCCAGGTTCTTATGCTGGGCAAAACTCTCGACAACATAAACGCACATAGAGAGAGCGTCTACCTCATCGTCCTCGTCACCATCTTTTCCGGTGAACATATCCATCTGCCTAATTAGTCTGCTACATTCCGAATTAATCCTTACCTTGCCGGTACGGACCAAAGAACCAAGGGAACCATCAATTCTCTGTCTCTTGCTCTGTCTCTTGATCGGAATGGGTATAATCGGCAGTTTCAGTTTTGCCCTATTCAAACGTTCCCATTCTACTATTTTCATCTTTATGATAACTTCTAAATGTGTCTGCAATCCTAATTCAATACCAACTTTCTTAAAACCATACTGGAGATGTTTCTTTATTAGCAAATCCGCTATCTCATCACCGCCACGCTTGATCGAAAAACTCTCCGGTACAAACACCTGGTTTATGTGATTAACTGCGATAATAGCAAAAGCCGTATAATCACTATAATCTTTAATCGTGGCCGCGGGGTCTATCAAACAATAGTATCTGTAACCCTTCTCGTCGTCTGGGAGGGGCATTTTGAAAGTGGGTTGCGGAGAAGGAAAGATCTTATCCTCTTCCGGCGTACAATTACATTCTATCTGTGCAAAATAATTCTGCCGCCCCATCCTCTTTTTAAGCCGCTCAAAGTCTTTAAGGGTAAACCATGATTTGTAAATCGGTTTACCATTCTCAATATTCCCTCTCCAGAAAACATTCTTAAACTGCTTCTCCCGAACAATCTTGGCATACAGATCCCGATAGTGATACGGAGTGCCGGTCATGGTTACTACTGCATCTGTTTCTAAAATAGGCTGCATGTACTCCCAAAACTCTTCGGCCTTCTCCATCTGTTCAACTGTCTTAACGGTATCCTTGTCGATGATGTCGTCAAAGAAAGCAGCATCGAAGTGAAACCCTGTTATCTTTGTGTCTGCACCGGCCACGGTAATCTGACACTCCTGCGGCATCTTGCCAAGAGAATGATCTCTCTTAATAGTCAACTCATCCAGGGTTGACTTTTCCCAATCCTTATAATCTTTCCCTGGGGCAGGAACCTGCTCTGCAAACAATCTTAAAACAATAGGAGTAGCAAATATCCTTTTAATATCTGCCAACTCCCTTCTCACTAATTTCGTAGTTGTAGAAAACAAACCAATCCTTATGTTTGGGTTAATAAGAACACGCTGAGCTATTCTCAACTTTACCCAGGTAGTTTTTAAATGCAGCCTAGATATAATAATCAAAATATCTTCTTCAGACATCAGCGCATCAGCCAACCATTTGTGTAGTATTGGGTCTACCCGCCACCTGGTCCGCAATTTATTACATGCATTGCGCCATCCCAAAACTTCATTACCGAAAAAGAACAGATCAGTTTTAATCTTCCACCTTAACCAATAATCAAAAGCCTCTTTCTTGTCCCCATTACATTCCTTTACCATAGAGTTAAATCTATTGCGTTCGTAAGAGGACATCTGGAAAGGCTTCTGATATTGTTTCATCCTCTGTTTATTGGATCTCCTAAAGCATTAATCTCTTGCAGTTCACTCTTACTAGGCACTACCATGAACAGCCTCTTCCTTCCCTTCATATTCTGCGCCATTTCCTGCACAACAGCAAGATTACCATAATGCCATGTCTTCAAACGTCCCGCATAGTCCTGTACAAGTACCATTTCTGTGTTTTTTGGTACATGAGGAACCGGCAAATCATCGTCTTGTGTGAAGTCTGCTACGTGTCTCGCAGCTCTCTGTGCCCTGGAAACGTCGCCTTCGCCAGATCCAAAAGGATTCTTCTCAAGTTTTGGGTCTGCTTCAGCGGTTTTTTCTGCTTCTTTCCCTGCGGCCTTGGCTGTGGCCTCATCGTATTCTTCGTGTTTTTCATCAAGTTCTTCAAAAACGTCTACGTCTGCCATTTATTTCCCCTTCTCTTTGAATTTGTCAAACCCGCCCACTACCTTGAAGATGAGTTTAGCTTCGCCCTTTTTTAATGACTGTTTTATGAATGCGGGTGCCTCTTTCAGATCAACCTCAAGCATTGCCATTTTCTCATCTACAGCAACTATGTTTTCAAACCTGTGAATAACCTCGCACTCTTTTGTGTCTACTAAAACAATGTCATAAACATACATTTCGAATACCTCCGTATCCTTTAAAAGATTTTTAATTTGACTAGCTAAATCTCCCGGTACAATAAAACCACCATCCTCAGATATTTCCGGTTGGTTCCAAGGAATTATTTGATATGGATATGGTGTATAAGAATATTTGCCATATACCAAATCAGTACCATTCGTTGTATTTTCGTCCCAAGAAATCATTGGAACATCCCATCGTTTCCAATCTAGTTTACTACCATTTGTGGTATCAGTACAATCTAACCCGGCGGCAGTATCTAATCTTGTTTCTGCAAGCTTTTTATATAGTGCGTTTATTTCGTCATTATCTAGTGCCATAAGCACCCCCTAATATTTATATCCAGCCTTAGTCGGAACGGTCTGGTTTGGATCATCTCTGCCAACTCCCATATCTCGTGTATAGGGTTTACTAACCCATCGCATTGCTTTTGAGAAAATACCTTCAGTATCTTCACGGTTTAATATTCCCATTCTTTCTCTTTCTGCTAGACTCTCCTTTCTTGATTGTATTTCCTCTTCAGACATTTCCGGCGGTCTATCGATTTTAACCAAAGAGGCTTTTTCTATAAAATCCATAATCTTATCAGCCCATGTTTTTTCAGCCATTTTCTATCTCCCCACAATTAACCGAATATATCGCTACATCATCCGGTATCCAAAGATTGTCTGCAATCAATTCTTTCGCAATAAACTTTGCTGACTCTTTGTCTTTATACGCCTTCAAAATCTCACCCTCATGCACTACCAAATATAATGGTTTCATTCCTTCTCCTTCCCTTCCGCTTTCAATAATTGTTCCGCAACATATTCTTCAAGATTCTGCAACATTACACCTAATCGGTACATATCATTGTCATTTTTCAGTACGTTAATTCGTTCCCAAAAACGTGTACTAAATGGACCACTATAATAAAAATTAACAGGCTCACCCGTTCTAATCATTCTTCCTCCCTACTCTCATGGTGTCTACACCCAAACTTGGGACCTGTTACAAATCCAGTAGCTTGACAACTCGCCCCTAGCACTACCAACCCATCCTCCGGAGGACCAGGCTCTTGCCATGCGTATTCATCGCAAAATTTTTCACACCGGCACTTCCCATAACCCGAAGTAAACATCCACAGTCTCATCACATCACCGCACTCTTCCCAATAGCAACAATTCTCGCAAAACTCATCGGGTATATATTCAGCAGGGTCTATGAAATCCTCAAGACATTCGTATGCCTCTTCACGGGCCTCTACCATCGGAGCTTCACCCTTTCGCAATTCCCTGTCTAGTCGTTCCATCCTTGGCGGTGCTAGAATCATTAGCCTGTACCATTCTCCCCATAAGATCTTAGCGATACATAAGAAGTTAAATTTGTGTTCCTCTTTCTAATCTCTACTTCATCAATATGTTCCAAATACATAGCTTTCTCCGTATCAAGATAAACTGTATCTTTCCCCGGCAACCATCTCAAATATTTTCGCAATTCTTTAACTGTCATATCATTTACCTCTGCCAGTCTTCCTTGTGGTCTTGCAACCACCCCTTCCCTGATTAGCCCTAGTGCCCCTACCGCTACCGTCTTTTTTAGGTTTAGCCTTCATCTCTTTGCCTCCGTTATATTTAATATACTCCCATGCCTACCAAGACGCTTTGCGACTAAGTCGTCCCTTGCGGAACTTATCAGCATAGGAGAACCCTTTAACAATGTTCCTGCTTGGTAACATTTACACAAATAAAGCCTGTATTCGACAAGATGTTACCGCTTGGTAATGTTTCCAAACGTGATATTAAAGATAGCCCCTTGCAAAATTTGGTTGCGAGCTTCAAGGGGAGGGACAATATTATATATCACGGGACTCCTTTTCCCCCCTAGCCCGGTTCTTCCCGGTGCCTACGATCTTATCGTACATGCTGCGTACTTCACTTAGCGCTATCTGCTTGTCTATCTCCTGTTGCTTATAGTATCCAGTCATGCTATTGATCTCTTTGATAGCTATGATCCTATCGTGTACGCGTGGGGGGGTCTCGACCTCTTGTATGCGGGTAACCTTGAACTCATTGTCACCAGCAGCTTTGGTCTTGTGCTTGATAGTGGTCTTGGTAACACCTTCACCTTTGACTATTTGGCGTAAAGTGTCTACTCGAACCTCTACTCCTATACCCATCTCTTCGCATCTGCGCTCTAGGTAGTTCTGTACCTTTGGTATTTTCAAGGTATCATGTCCTACTTGACCCGCTAGGTTGGTGTTGTCTGGTGCTATGTTATAAGCAACGAGGGCGGACTGTGTTTTGTTAGAGTATGTCTTAGGGTTACTCTTATCTAAGTAGGCATCTACCATAACCTTTTGCTTAAGGGTCAATCCATCACCTTTTGCTTTTGGCTTGGGTTTCGGTCTAGATCTCCGCCTAGCGGGCTTACTAGCTACCGCACTATCGTTTGGTCTTGCCTTATCAGGCAAGTGCGTATCTTCTAGAAACTCAACAAGCATAGAATCAAGCTGATTATCTGCTTTTGCTTGAACTGTTGTACTTGCCATGATTTGAGTGTATCACAGATACATAGAAATGTCAAGAGCTTTTGTAACTATCTTGTCATATATGTTGAATAAATGTAATGGGATACTTAACGATAGCCTTTTTAGATAGACCATAATACAGATCGAACCAAATAGTCAAGGTCTTTTTTGCAGTGTCATTTAATAACAGTAAAAATATTAAACAAAATTGTTAGTTTGCGCTCAAAACAGAACCAGGCTGCTCCTTTTATAAGGTTGCCAATCAATTTTACCCTTGCGCCTTAATGCCTTTAAATGGAAAGCGACAGTCGCAACAGTTATATTGAAATTATCACTAAGCTCTTGAAGAGTGGGGATCGTATAACTGAAAAAAAGAAAAGCATATATATTCGCTTGTTTTGCTGTAAGCCTTTTCGAGTATATTCCTTTATGCAGTTCTCTATGTTTTTTCGCTTCAATCCATACACAATTACCAGGCTCGTAATTCCCATCATTATCTGTCCGGTGAATATGATTGTCTATTGGTTTATCGCCCATATCTCTATTAAATGTTTCAAAAGATTTAAGCCATTTTTCAGACATCACAATTCCCTTACCACCATAAGAACTATATTTCTTGTTGTTCTTATTATAGCACCTTTGCTTAATACCTGCCCAGGTGCTATATTCCCTAGGATATCTATCACGTAATGTTTCCATGATTCAACTATATCATAAAAAAGCCAAATATATAAGAACAAATGGCAATAAATAAATATTAATCAACACTATTGCTAATTTGAGCCTGCATACTATACATCTGTTTAGTACTATCATTAAATATATTGAAAAAACAGTAAAAAACTCATTTTTAATGCTTGATTTCTATTATCACCTATGCTATTATAACGATAACGATATTATATAGGGGGACAAAATGATTACATTATTCGAAAACTACATGGTGGCTATTGATCTTGAACTTGAACAAAGATGTGGTGTTGTATCCGATGACTTACCAGACTATCACTATCGTGATAATTATGATGATGGTGTTGGCGTGATACGAACTGTCCGTGAAGTATTAGGAGCAGCAGGCTTCTAGGTTTAACAGTTTTATTATAGGGCAGTCTTATACTGCCTTCGAGTAAAGCTTTTAAAGCTTTTATTCTATTATTGGAGGTATTCAAAATGAATACAAAAGAATCAACTATCTTAGAGAAAAATCATCCCTTATTTTCCCGGCTATCTTTTGTCTTGCAAGCTCGCAGTACCGATGAAACAAGGTATCACATGACCGGCCTGCACGTAGAAGAGGGTAAGTCAATTAGTACCGATGGCAAGCGACTGCATATCTATTCGGGTGATACTCTAGAAGATGGTGATTATAAAGCAACAGTCGTAAGCAAAAGTCAAATAGTTTTAACTCCTATCGATGATTACACTTTCCCTAATTGGAAAATAGTAATGCCCGAAAAGCAAAAATGTAAAATAGTTGACGGCAAGCTTGATCTCGAAAATGCCACCTTCAAGAAAAACAATTTATCAAACATTAGCAGGGCTTACTTTGCTTTTTCTAAGAATACCGACACCCTAGTCAACCTTGACTTTTTTAAGGACTTGGTCGGTCATTCCTGGGAGGTATACTACCAAGAACCGGATAAAGCTATCTTGTTTGAAAACGATCAGTTTACTGCTGTTATAATGCCGATGCAAAAAGACTAGAAGCATTATAGACCGCTCTTGAAATATAGAGCGGTTCGTTAAAGCTTTTAAAGCTTAATAAATTATTGGAGGATAGATTATGTATTATGTAACTATGACAGACAAGTTTTTATCGGGCTGGGGTGAGGCGGGTAACAAGCTAAATAAACTGGTTTTCAAATGTAAAGACTATGAAGAGGCTTGCATAGTGGAGCAAAACGGTCAAGATAGAACCGATCAAAAGAATGTCAATATTTGCTCTACTCGTTCACACTACAATAAAGATCGGTATTATACTCAGGTAAAGACTATTGAAGACTATCCTACATGGTATCAAAAAGATCGACCTTTCAAAAGGTCTGCTTAACCACCTACCGCACGGCTTTTGCAAAAGAGCCGTGTAATAGCTTGTTAAGCTAAATAATATTAGTATGGAGGACAGTATGGTTAAATACAATAGTGATGGGTCGGTAAACTGGATCGGGCACATTTGGGATAGACTAGATGTTATAAATGTGGCAAAAGAAGCATTTGACGCTGTTTTAACCGAGGTTGAAATTGATCGTATTCTTATTTCTTTAGAAAGTAATTGTGATTCCGACCAGGGCATAACATGGCATTCATTGGAGTCTGAGATCAACGATGTTGTTAGTGATAGGAGGAAAGCATGAAACGATTACAGCCTATTAGTATACGACCGGGTAAAATATCGCACAAGGTTATTTTTCGCATCAGTGGCCGGATTATCGTACAGTACGTACCGGCGGACTTACCTGTTGAAACTATACAGGTATGGGCCGAAAAGGCATATAAAAGGCTAGGGGGTAAATGATGAAAGAAATGAGTCTTTTTCCATTGTTGGGCGGGGTTATTAATTTACTTGTGGCTATAGGTATAAATAATCGTTTGAGTTATGTGATAAATGGTGGCATGGCGATTGTTTGTTTTATTGCTGCTATAGCGTTTTTTCTTATTGGTTTAAAGGAGGATAGAGATGAAAGACATTAACACGGGCGGGGCAGCGTTTCCGACTAAAAATCCACGAAGAGGCCGCAACAATCAGGTTATTATCTACGAGGAAGGCATGACACTAAGGGATTATTTTGCAGCCAAGGCTTTGCAGGGGACGGCAACCCATGAAATCACATCTTCTGTTAAATCTATGGAAGAACTGGGGGAATTGCTTGCTATTGGTGCCTATACTATAGCCGATGCCATGATAAAAGAAAGGGATAAATGATGTTAGTTTATAAATATCCCGATAGCTACTACCGAGAACTATCAGATATAGATGATAGTAAAGAGCAAACAGTAAAGAACTGTGAGGAGCTGTTAGAGTATCCGCTGCCGGTTGGTGTGGCTGAACGGCTAGAAGACTTGATCCGTGATAAAAGGGGGTAAATTATGATTCGAATTTGTTCTTGGTGTGGTAAGACAATTGGTTATAAAAAAGGCAAGGGCTTTACTCATGGTATATGTGCTGAATGTGCTGATAAAATACAGAAAGGGGAGGAAATAAAAGATGAACAAAATAACAGTAACAGTTAGGGGTGGAATGGTGGTTGATGTTGGTGGTATACCAAGTGATTGTACTGTAGAAGTATTTGATTATGACGTTCATCCGGAAGACTATACCTGTTTCGAATATGACAATGACGGCGAGGTATGCTATAGGGAGGTTTATGAATAATGGAACTTTTTGCACTATTAATAGTAACTTTCCTGTTTATCGGTTATTGTGTTTGGGCGGTAGATGAGTTTAAAAGGAGGAAACATGACAAATCTTGAAGACTTAAATCTGTTGCACTTACTTTCTTCCCGTGAGGCCGCTTTCAGGTTGAGGTTAAGCCCTAACAGTCTGCGAGTGTATGCGGTAAAATACGGGTTGGGCAAAAAGCTGAGTGGGCGATGGTTGTTCAGTACGGCTGAAATAGAAATGTTGGGTATGCGCCCCGGAAGGGGTAGACCAAAAAGGAGGAAGGGATGAAATGGGAAGAAGCAAGGCAATATGTCCAAAGGTTGAAGGAATATCGGGCCACACATAGTAGTGCAACTGATTGTTCGTTCACGGAAGCAGGGGATGCTCTCATCACCCTCGACAACCGCATAACCGAGCTTGAGGCGGAGCGGGATGAGCTAAAAGCAGAGATAAAGAGCCTAAAACGGGCCAAGCGTCTTTACAGTGAAGTTCCGGGACATCTAGAAGAGCGTATGACTGAAGCCGACTATCAAACATGGTATAAACTTTTACATTTTATGCCTCATTAAAGGAGGAAGGGATGAAAATTATTGTTTTATTAATGCTTTTAATTTGTGTTAATCTATTTGGTGTTGATGTGCTATCAGCAGAGTTCAGTCTGGAATTAGGTTGGTTGCCGCAAGGCACACTGCTGATGTATGAATCAAGAGATAAATACGATCTTTCCAATACATTTTATGCCTCATTTTTAGGGAGAGTATTTATCTTAGAGCATATTTTTATTGGCGGTGGTATGGACAGCTCTTTTCATAAATGCGAGAAGCGTATATCATTTGCACCAGAAGGAATTGATTATATGTTTACAACAGGACTTAAGTTTGGGATAGCCGAGCTGTTTTTCAAACATAACTGTATCCATCCTGCGCCTACATATATTTATTACAGGAAAATAACTCCACTTTGGGAAGCATCACATGATAGAATTGGTATCAAAATATCAGGGAAAATCAAATAAAGACTTGACATTAAAGACGTACTATGCTATAATGCGGTTATTGGAGGATGAAAATGAAATGTGAAATTGAACCAATCGAAAAGAAGGACTTTAAACCAATAGTAATTAAACTTACGCTTGAGACGGAAAGGGAGGCGCAAGAATTGTGGCACAGGCTTAATCTTAGTAACGAAAACATAAAAGAGGGATATAATGGTGGGGGTGACGAATACGAATATGATTTTAATGATAAGACATCGTCTGGATTATGGGAAGACATTAACCACGCCATGAAATCAAGAAACATACTTCCATAGGGAGATAACGTGAAATATGAAATTGAACCAATTGCAGAGTGTGCTTTTTCTCCTGTAGTAATCAAGCTTACACTGGAAAGCAAAGAAGAGCTTCAGGAATTATGGTATAGGCTCTCCGTACACCGGCGGGATCTACGGGAAGTCAGTCTCGACACTGTTGGATATACAGATTTTGATTTTAATGGACTTCCTGGTCAATTCTCTGCGGTGTGGTTCAAGATTGGCGATATAATGAAGCAAAGGGGTATAGGGGCATAACATGAAAGAAGAAAAAGACATTTACAGAGTGACGGTAAGGGCAGACCATAGACTTTACAAGGCTGTGCGAATCAAACTAATCGCAGAGGATAGTAATTTCACCGAATGGCTTAATAAGGCCATGATGCAAAAACTAATGGAGGGGAAAGAATAATGAAAAAAACAAAGAAAGAGCTTAAGTATACCATTAAAGCAGAAGTGGTTTTAACCGCAACTGGTATGGAAATGGATGAGTTATTGGAACCGTTACGGGAATATGGAGAGGCCGAAGTAATAGACATAGAACTAATAGAGGGAAAAGATGGGGTGTGATATTCATTTACACATTGAAGTAAAAATGGATGGTAAATGGCACCATTATAACCATCCCGATGTTGGCGGAAATTATGCGCTTTTCGGTTTAATGGCCGGGGTGCGGGGTGGTAGTTCATTATTTCCGGTTCGGGGATTGCCAGAGAATGCTACAGAAATTGTTAAGTTTGATGCAAAATGTTCGGAAACGGACGGGCATACCCATTCTTATCTTGATAGCAAAGAGATCATAAAATTGATAATAGCAATGCGAAAGCTTTTTATCGAATGGCGAGCCTATAAATGTTTTGGGTATTTGTTTGATAATGATTTTCAAGATTTCTATAATTATCCGGGAGATTACCCACCTGAAATACAAGATTTTCGTTTCATATTTTGGTTTGACAATTAAAGGAGATGAATAATGAAGTTTAGTGGTATTTATGAAGAACATCCAATAGGAAAAGAAGAATGGTATTTGAAACTATCTGAAGAATCCGATGGTTATTATTTACAGGCTGTAGACTATTTTGGGCATCAGATCGCTGGGGGTGCTCTGCTTCACATTAGGAAGAACGGAACAATCGGAAAAATCAGGAGCATGTCGTCGGAACTCGGCTTGACGCTAGACGAAAAGAACAGAATCGTAATAGGAGATGAATAATGAGTGAAACAATTAGGTACGAAACCGATCACGGGGAAGTGGTATTGACAAAAGAAACAGTTCGCAAATATTTGGTATCTGGTGGTGGCAATACCAGCGATCAAGAAATAACTATGTTTCTTGCTCTGTGCAAATATCAACAGCTTAACCCGTATTTGCGAGAGGCATATCTAATAAAATATAAAAGTGATACACCGGCCACCATGATAGTTGGCAAGGACACCTTTACCAAAAGGGCAGCCAACAATGAAAACTATGATGGTTGTGAGGCGGGGGTAATTGTGGTTGATGGTGAGGGTGAAATTACCAATAGAGAGGGTACTCTTGTTTTGAATAGCGAAACCTTGGTTGGCGGTTGGGCAAAAGGCTATCGGAAAGATTGGGACAAACCAGTTTTTATCAGCGTGAACTTTTCCGAATATGAGGGCAAAAAGAAAGACGGTTCAACCAACAAAGTATGGAAGAAACAACCAGCTACCATGATTCGCAAAATAGCACTAGTGCAAATGCTTAGAGAGCTGTTCCCCGACAAGTTCCAGGGTCTTTATGACAGTGCGGAAATGGGGTTAGACAGTACCGATCTACCAGAAAAAACAGTTACCATGCCAAAAGAAAGGGATGTTACTCCAAAAGGAAAAGAAGATGGAAATAACAGTAAAAAATCTGTATCAAATGACATCGTGGGCCAGGAAAAACCGAAAGACAAACAAGATCCGTCGCCGATTGCGGAAACAGCAACGGAACCTTATCCGATACCTGAAGACAAAATATCTGAAATGAAGGGCAAGTGTGAGCGTGGTATTAAAATAATGGTTGAAACAAAGCTTATCGATGATGGTGAACAAAAAGCTTTCGATAAAGAACTCCAGGAATATGTAAACAACAACGATCTCCAACACATGGAGGGGATGTATAAAGAGCTACACGAGCTTTATTTTGAGAGGCAGAAAAGCAAGGGGAAATAAATGGAACTGAAACAGACCAAGAAAGACCGTAAAATATCTAGAAAAGATAAAAAGCAGTGGGCTGTTGTTGACGATTTGAAACACGCAGTATGGCTCCTAAAAATAGAAATAGAAGATAAAGACAGAAAACATAAATCATTAATTAAAATGGCTTCCAAAAATCTTGCTCAATTAGCAAAACAAGCAGGTCGCATAACAGAACTAGAGGCGGAGCGCAAAGCCATGAGAAATCGCGACTTATATCAATCGAAAAACGCCGTTGTTGACGGTAACAAGGGGAAATAAATGGAACTATCTAAAAAAGAATTATCGGCTATTG
>Ga0207997_1000069_pt1 | contig 45563 bp, 79 predicted proteins | sample AntAceMetag02UKN_FD_184777 | JGI IMG/M metagenome (GOLD analysis project Ga0207997, IMG submission 184777) | Saline lake microbial communities from Ace Lake, Antarctica - Antarctic Ace Lake Metagenome 02UKN (SPAdes) (version 2) | ecosystem: Environmental > Aquatic > Non-marine Saline and... | reverse complement strand
TTTTCACCCAAGAAAGTGATAACGATGTGACTGATTCTCATTCTCAATTAGATAAAAATAAATTAAAATAACGGTTGACTTTGTCGTTTTTATCTTGTATCTTCAGGTATGAGAGAAACAGAACTAAAGAAATTAACATTGCCGAAAGTCTAATAATGCCCCGGTCGCCTCCCACATAAAATAATAAGAATTATAAAATATATTACAATAATAGATATACCAAGGGCCCATCATCGTATGGGCCCTTAATAGTTTGCAAAATAAATTAAAATAACGGTTGACTTTGTCGTTTTTATCTTGTATCTTCAGGTATGATAAGAAAAGGAAACAAAATGAAAATCGAACCAAGAAATTTTAATGATACACAAGTAACTTTTAACCGAATCGGCTGGAAGGGCAAAACCTATCAGTACCGAGGATATGATTACGCCCACAACCCCAAAGCTTTGTATGAGGCCAACGCTGATGAAACGGCATTGGATAGTAGGGTAATGGATTTGTTTAAATCCCCAGTGGGTGAAACTTCAATTTATAAGAACATCCCAATGGAATACCGTTGGAACCCGCTCATCAGAGGCATGATGATGTCGGGAACATATCGTATTAAGTATCGCGGCCCTTCAAAGCCCGAATTTCTATTCACACGACCACAAGCGCATACGTTAGCAGAATACGCCGACACATTCACAATCTATCCGAGATAAGCATGGGATTTTTTACAAGATTATTTGGACAAGAATGTAAGGTCAGATTTGAGGGGACTCTCTATGATGGCAGAGTTTTTACTGGCAAGTGTAGAATTGAAACATTCAATATAAATAATGATGAATTGGAACAAAATCTGAAAAATCATATTTTTGTGGAAACTGGTGATAAGGTGGGATCGGTAAAAGTATTGGGATTTGCAGAACATTAGGAAAAGTCTTATCATAGAAAGCCTCAGCAATGGGGCTTTTTTTAGCTGCAGTATGTCCACGAATACTGGACATACTAGCCGCATATCATGCAATTAAAATAAGTGTGACGTTTGGTGGGTCTTGTGTATATGTATATATAAAGGAGATCGTATGCGGGATAATATATATTTTAGAATGCACCTTACTGAAAATGAACACTATTTTATGGAATCTGAATTCAAAAAGGCCTGTGCCGAATATGGGTGTGAATTGGCATATTACAGAAAAATGAAGAATGGTCACATTCCAATGATTAGGGAATGTAAAATTACTGGCGGCAAATTGGGCAAATTCAAAGGATTTCTGAAGCAGGAAAAATATGATAAACATGTCGTGGATAGGAAGTGCTTTTCAGAGCACCCCGATATGATGTGTGAAGATTGCAATTGCTGGAAACAAGTAAGGGCGTATTGTTCATAATGAGGGATAAAAGATATATAATAGAGGGCGTTAAAGGTCTGAAGGATTGGTTTGCAAAGGAAATAGAGGAACAGGGTTCCGAGAAAACGGAAGTGCTCGATTTACTACAGGATGTATTGGATGAACTCAATAAGCCCGATCCACAACCAGAAATTAGGGAAGTATTGCCACCAGGTATGTGTCCAATGTGTCATAGCTTCTTTTGTAGTGGAAATTGTTTCAAATAGATAAGGAGATAAAAAGATGGTATTGGAAATATTATTTGTATTGTGTATTGTGTTATATTGGGTCGCCGAGGGGGTAACCGAAGGATTTACTTGGGCATCACATGACCAACGGACCGTAAATAAATTGATTCATCTAAACAATGGAACAAACGGATTAATGGATTATCACGGATGGCGCCTCTTTGAAAATATTGGGATTTGGGGAGCGGTGATTATTGCATTTTTTATTGATTTGCCGATTTTAAGCTTTTTCTTACTGGGAGTGGGGGCGTGGTTGATAGGAACGGCATTGTATGAAATGGCACTTAATCATGTGAATACTGGGAGTATTTACAAGACTAACGATTTCAGGTGGCACATATTTGGAAAAGATATTAGAACGGTGACGGGGAAACTGATATGGGTATTATTTTTCCTCGGGGTATTATTATTGATATTATTTATTTTGTAAATGGCAGAAAACGCTTGACTTTGTCAATATAATCTTGTATATTCAGGTATGATAAGAAAAGGAAAACAAATGAATTTAAGAGAAATGACACCACAAGAACGAGAAGTAACAATGGCTGAATGGCGGGAAAAAGACAGTCTCAAACAAGAAGCTGAAATGGCCGAACGCCACAAAATTAAGGAGTTCGCTAATTTATGTGGATATTCAGACGTTGAACCTTATGAAGTTGTTGAAACTCGTACTCCTAATAAGGTTATGATTCGATTTATGGATTCTGAAATGCTTACACCGGCTAAGTGTGTAGCAATTGGTGGATTCGTTGGTCACTTTGATAACTATACTCAGACTTGGGAAAACTCTTCAAATGAAGAATATCCTTTGGTGGCAATCCGTTGGTCAAAGGCTAAGGGATACTGGTTTGATAAGTACGGAAGACGCTTTAGTATGTCTGATAAAGCTGTCAAATTTTACGATAACAACTTCTAAGAAAGGCCCATATAATGGCTTACATGTCTCAAGAAAATAAGAAATCAAAGGCTCCAAAAATCAAAGCTTTGTTGAAGGAATATGGAATCAAAGGATCGTTGGCCGTACGGAATTACAGCACATTGGTTCTAAATTTAAAGGGCGGCACGATTGATTTCATCGGCGAATATAACAAACAGGTGGATGCTCAGAATTCCAGGGTTGGTCAGTATAGAGCTGAAGGTTATATGGATGTTAATACTTATTGGTATATGGAACATTTCACTGGAGAGGCCAAGGAATTTTTTGGTAAGGTTCTTGAAATTATGAATGATGGGAACCACGATAATTCGGATGCTCAGGTTGATTATTTCGACGTGGGTTGGTATTCCAATATTAATGTTGGTAAGTGGAATAAACCATACGAATATGTTGCACCGATATTGGAGCATGATAATGAGTAAATTAAGTAAAGCACACAAAGCATTTATTGTAGAATCCGCTATGGATTATCTTGGGGTCAGTGATAGAAATCCCGAAGTGGGTATGGGCATGTTTGCCTTTACCGCTGTGGACCTTGCGGTGGCAGAATTTAAAGAAACGGCCGAACTTTTCGGGCCGGTAATTGATGTTTCTCAAGCTGAAAAGGATGAAATTGAAGAAGAGGTCGTTCGATTACGAACATGGCCAAATGGAGCACACTAATGGCAGATAAAATTAAGTGGTTGACAAAAGTGGAAGATATCGAGGGTTCTGGGATAGAAGTGCTCGAGAATTCACTATTAACTACAGATGGTAAGGGTAAAGAATTTAAACAGTTGGTACTCGATGAATTGAAGTACCAATTGACTAACCAACTCATAGAACGGAATGCCCATCTTGAGAGATTGGTGAGCTCGTATGAAGTGGGTATTGATCCCTACGCACGGAACTTGTAATCATGACAAATAATTATATGGTATCGGGTAGTGTGGGGGGTTTCTACGGCGGGTCTGTTCCATCTGGGTGGGTGCAAATGCAATACGATGTGCCGAAACCATTCACAGAATGGGAATCTAAAATTGGAAAATCTAACAATTGGTGAAATGGTGTAAATGCAATCCCAGAATTTAAATCCAAGATACCAAGAAAAAACCCGTGGCTGGATATGTGGTATCCAAAGGTAACCATCGCGATGGTTGGTTTGCCGGCTGTAAGGAATGCATTTCCTCAACAAATAGCTCAACAAATAGTCAGTGTTCAACCTATGGGAACCCCAAAAGGGGTGACATACTATATGGATGAAATTTATGAAAAAAATAAATATAAACGGGCGTGGAATAAATTCAAACGATTATGCCAATTTGGGACAACCAAACTATTTATTGGAAAGCAAAAATAACGGTTGACTTTGTCATAAATATCTTGTATCTTCAAGTATGAAAAGAAAAGGAATATTATGGATTTATTAGACAAAATTATAGCTTATGAACAAGGTGAACTTGGGAGTGACGCAACGATTGATTTATTTTCGGAACTGGTAATAAGTGGCCAAGCATGGTCATTACAGGGTCATTATGGCCGAACCGCTTCCCAATTGGTTACTGAAGGTTTCTTAGCTGAAACTGGTGAGGTTTTAAGATATTTCGACAGTGAGGTGGCATAATGTGGTATCGCATCAAATACCGTGTCGCGATGGCATGGATTAACGCAATTCTATTAGGAGATTTAATAATGGAAAAATTACAATGGGTAAAGTTTTACACAATTCAATCAACCGTATATGTACTATACGGGTTAAATTCGGTAATTAGAGTATAATTGATGAATAAATATATTAATAAGTATTTTGAATGGGTCACGTCGTTTAGTACGGGGCAACGATTTATGATATTTGTATCATTATTTGCTCTGGCCATAGTAGTTAATGTAAACGGAGCGGTGTGGCTGGGGTATCCTATGCTTTTTCTAGCTGGAAACTTTTTTCCATCGTCACTATTATTTAAAGGAAAAAGATAAAATGCGTTCCGTCATTTTAAAGAGTAAAGAATCAATTATAGTGGGTGACCACATCTATCAAATGGATGAACAGGGTGAACCCAACAGGGATATTGAACCGATCCACATTGAATTGGCGGCATGTAGTGATGACTATTTAAAGTCATTGTCACAAATGGAATTATTGGCGTTCGCTAATTATTTCAGTGAATATAGAGAAGTTTACTTCGGAGGGTACACATTCAATGCTTAATACGGAAGAAGCATATAAGACAGTAATTGACATTTTGATATCATATTCCGATACTCAGAAACTTGAGTTGTTCCACTATATCGCCAAGAACTACCCCGATTCTATGGCCGATTCGGCAATGGAAATGTATGGTGGTATAGTTTCTGGTGAAAAGGTTTCCGCGGAAATTATTGAATATCTAAGGCAGAATAAAAAAATTAACGCTATTAAGGTGTACCGATCAACGTCTGGTATGGGGTTAAAGGAATCTAAGGATTTTATTGACGAGGTTGATAGGGACTTACGCAGAAGAGGAATAATTTAATGCCAGTAATGGATAAAAATGAGTTGCCAAAAAGACAGCGATTGCAGATTGATTTGGACGGTCCCGATGGTAACGCTTTTGTTATATTAGGTTACACCAAATCCCTTTGCAAATCGGTTGGGTACAATGAACAACAGGCAAAGAAAATTTCAGCTGAAATGAAGGAATCCGATTATGATCACTTATTATTGGTATTCTTGAAATATTTCGACGCTTATGTGGATATATGGACTTCCAATGCAGACCTACTCAAAACATTGAATGATCATGTGAAACACAAAATGTTTGCAGACGATATATTGGAACATGAAGATTGATCATATTCCGAATGAAAATAAAAAAGGCTCGTGAGAGCTTTTTTTGTGCCCAAAATTAATTTTGTTGATACTTAATTATAAGGGAATTACATGACTTAGTACCACATTTGCCGAATAAAGGAGAAATGTTATGGCTAAGAAAAAAGCAAGTGGAGTTACAGAAATTATAATCGTATTGGATCGTTCAGGTTCAATGGGTGGTATTCGACTGGATACTATTGAAGGATTTAACAAATTTTTAGAAGATCAAAGGAAATTGGGTATCAATGGCAGAATGACATTGGCACAATTTGACGATAATTATCAGCTCGATTATGAGGGTGTGGATATCAATGATGTTAAATATTTAGATGAATATACATACGAGCCACGGGGTATGACTGCATTATTTGATGCAGTTGGTAAAACCATTAATGACACCAAAAAAAGACTAAAAACGAATCCAGTAGATAATGTCGTATTTGTGGTGATAACAGATGGTCACGAAAACGCGAGCCAAGAGTTCAATCAAGAATCAGCATTCAAGATGATTACGGAATGTAAAGATGATAATGGCTGGGAATTTGTATTTTTAGGTGCGAATCAAGACGCTATTCAATCTGGTGGGCACATCGGCGTTAGGGCAGCAACTTCGGCCACATTTGATACATCGAATATACGCGCCGCGTATGATTCCCTTTCAAGTAATGTCAGGTCGTATAGATCAACGGGTGTTTCTGGAAGTTTGGATTGGTCGCAGGCTCAAAGGAAATCATTGGTAGAGTAGCGGTTAGAAACCGTACTTGTTCCATATTTCATTGGAACGCTCGAATGTCAATCGGATATGTTCTTCGGACAAGGGGTATCCAGAATTAAATACCGCTATAGATGCGACTGAATGGGATATATGTGCCTCCAGCCCATTCAGTTGATCTTCGGTTAGTTTATCCCTGTCCAAAGCTTTCAATTTTTCATGCAGTGTTTTTAATTTTTCTATTACTTCACTCATTTCGGCCTTTCTGGTGTTATTCATACCACAAGATACAAGATAAATATGACAAAGTCAACACTTTTTTCGCGTAAAATTACCTTTTTGATATTTATATGTGAATAAACTTATTTAGGAGAAACATAGTGAGCTATACTTTTTATAGAGACAAAGAATCCATTTTTGAGTGTGACGTTAAGGTAGATGGAGCAAGTCTTAGTGATACATCGGCACGATTAATTTTGACATTTGAAAATGGCCTTACAACATTGTATGAGGGTACAGTTAAAATATCAGGGGATTGCGAGATTAAAATTCCGGCTATTAAGGAAAAATTAACTGAATCTGAAGTGGGCGCCGCGACATTGGAAGTCATAGCAGAATCCACAGTTTTCAAACCGTGGACATCGGATTTTACATTAAAGCGGAGCAAAATTGTCACAGTCGAAGTTGCCGACAAAAAGAAGACTCCTTCAAAACCAAAATTATCGGTTGAAGTAAAGCGGCCGGGACAACACAAAGATGAAATAATATTGGAAAAAATCCAAGAAATGTTGGCGTCAACAAAGAAAACCCAATTAAGAGAATTGGTCAGAGAATTTAAGGGTATAGATATGTCCAGAGATGCCCAAAAGTGGTTAAAGCGTGTATTGCCTAATGACAAAACACATACGTCATCATTGATTGGTAAACTATACGATTCACTAAGTAAATAGGAGAATATATAATGGCCGATTTATTACCAATAGCAATATGACCTGGTAGTGGTTCTGCGGTAAGCGGTTCAACTCCATACGGATTTTACGATGGGGATACATCTTTTCAATCGGATGCACCCAAGTTCGCCAATTGGTCGGCTAGAACAATGGGATATCCTATTGTGGAAATTGAGATGCAGGATATTAACTTTTATGCGGCATTTGAAGATTCAGTAAATGAATATTCATCCCATGTGAATCAAATCAATATTAGGGACAATCTGTTACATTTACAGGGTCAACCAACAAGTTCAAATATTAGTCAAAATGTGGTGACTCCCACATTGAGTAGGACTGTATTTCTATCACAGCAGTATGGTTCTGAAACAGGGGCAGGTGGGTTTGTCGATTGGAAAATGGGGCATATCACAGCGACTCCACTTACAAATGAATATGATTTAAATGTGTTATATGCTGACGTATCAGAAAGTGGTGCGGCTATTGAGGTCAAGAGGGTATTTCATGATGGAACACCCGCTATCACGCGTTATTTTGACCCCTACGCTGGAACAGGTGCCGGATCGTATAACATGATGGATAACTTTGGTTGGGGAAATATGACCCCAGCCGTTCAATTTATGATGATGCCCATTTATGCGGATTTATTGAGAATTCAGGCTATCGAATTTAACGATCAAATCAGAAAAAGTGCATATCACTTTGAGATAAGAAATAACAAATTGAAACTATTTCCAATACCAACTCAATATTTTGAGGTATGGTTTGAATATATAGTAAGGGCTGACAGGGATGGTGCACTGGTAGCACCTTATGGTGAAACCACCACTGGTAAAATATCCGATTACTCCAATATACCATATAACAACATGACATACGCTTCAATCAATTCGGTTGGTAGACAATGGATACGCAAGTATGCTCTTGCTAGTGCAAGGGAAATATTGGGTGATATCCGAAGCAAATTTGGGTCAATCCCAATTCCAAATTCAGAAGTTCAGTTGGATGGTGAAACCATGCGAGCAGAGGCAATTGCCGAAAAAGAGCGGCTTGTTACTGAGTTAAGGGAAACATTGGAGGCAATTAGTAGGAAAGCACTAATGGAAGCTGATAAAGAAGAAGCAGAAAATTTACAGGATAAACTAAACAAGATTCCGATTCACATTTACATAGGATAATATTATGACAGGTAGATTTATGACAGGTCGGGATTTGAAACTCTTTGATCGGATCAATAAAGAATTAATAGGTGATTTAGGCCAAGCAAAACCCGGTTGGATAAATCAGACTGCCATATTATATAAGGTATCCGTAAGCGATACCAAAGTGGATATGTACGGAGAAAGCTCGGATGGTAAAGTATGGAAATCGGGGGTAGAATTTGCATGTCTCATTGACGCCGAAGATTTCGATTGGAGTAATGAAGCATACGGTACTGATGAGGGGCAAAATGTGTCATTCTATCTAATGAGGGATGCACTGGTACAGGCCAGCATTGTACCACAACAGGGCGATATATTTGAATGGAATTTCGGATATTTTGAGATAAACGGGATCAATGAAAATCAACTTATATATGGGGATGTAGAAAACAATTGGTCGGCTGGATATTCTTGTCATAGGATAAGAAAATCCAATGTGAACATCGAAAGAGTTAGGAGCAATTAATGAAAAAATCAGAATTAAGACAGATGATAAGAGAAGAAATTCAGAAATTAACTGAAGGGCAAGTAAAAATTTGGAAATCTCCTCAAGGTGTGCTAAGACGAAATAAAGATTGGTCATACTCTGTTTTCAAATCTATGGATGATATGGACGCAAATAAAGCGGTTTTGTCAAATGTTAGCATGGACGACTTGGCTTCATGGGGAGCTAAAAACAAGAAACAATTTAAGGCTATGGGATTGAGTGGGTTCACCGAATCTATAACCGAAGAAGTCAAAGAACCACCATTGATAACCAAAATTCGGTGGATTGTGGACAATAAGCAATTCAAAAAAATTAACGGACAAGTGGTTGATGCTTTCACCGCACAACACGTAATTCAGGTGTACGATGCGCTTGGTGATAAAAACAAAGAGCAATTTGGCAAGATGAAATTAGAACCTATGGTTAACCTTACATGGAAACTATTTAAAAAGGTAGGAAAATAGTATGAAAAAATCAGAATTAAGACAAATAATTAGAGAAGAAATTCAGAAATTGGATGAAAAGGCTTTTGACAAACCCAAATATATTCGACACATCAATGTGCCCCCTAATAATATCAATGTGATATTATACAATGATAGAATCCAAATCGTCGGCGGCCACACTGGTTATGAAGAATATATTATGATTGACGAATTGCCCGATCTTATAAAAGCACTTAAAAAAATAAAATAGGAATAAAACATGGCAACTCGGACAAAACCACAACCTCGGTCTGAAAGACAAACTAAAGGTCGGGTAGTAAATAGGGCAGAACAAACAACTCGTAAAGGTGATACAAGTCCAAATGTATCTATAGGGTTAATGGATATTGATGCCGCAATTATGTACTACTTTCAGGAAGTGATAAAACCAACAGTTGTTGATAACGGAGAACAAGTTAATGTTCCAGTTATATACGCCAACCCCGAAAGGTGGAAAGCGGCACAAGTTGACGGTTTTATGAGGGACAACAAACGCCAAATTATTATTCCAGCTATAGCATTCCGCAGAACTGGGGTTGAAAAAGACGACTCAATGCCGGTGGATAAACTGGATGCCAACGACCCAAAACTACATTACACATTTGAAAAGAAATATACACAAAAGAACAGATACAGTAATTTTTCTGTATTACAGGGTGCCCTACCGCAACGAGAATACTACAATGTAGTTATGCCAGATTATGTTACATTAAACTATGAATGCACATTGTGGACAACTTATACAGAACAGATGAATACACTTGTTGAAAAGATAAACTATACTGATGGAGCTTATTGGGGTGAACCAAGCAAGTTTAAGTTTCGTACAGAATTGAGTGGTTTTGATGACGCAAGTGAATATGACGACGGGGAACGCAAAATTAAAATGGGTTTTACACTCACAGTTAAAGGTTATTTGATACCAGAATCGTTCAATGATTATATAACTACAATCAGAACATATTCACCCAAAACAATCAATATGGGTGTATCTTTTAAGGAAAATATAACTTAAACTAAAAAAAATTAACAAAACAGCGAGTTTTGGTAATACTGCTTGATATATATTATTAAAGCAGTAATAAAAACAGTTACTAAATAAACAAGGAGAAAAGTTATGACTGAAGTAGATGCAAAGATTAAATTTTCAGAAGAGGAAATGGAATCATTAAAGGGATTAAGTTCTGGATACCAAGCGATCCAGTTTGAGTTTGGACAATTACGAATTAGGAAGATGGCGCTTAAAGCTGAATTGGATGGAGTTGAACTTCGTGGTGACGAACTAGAAAACGAATATCGCAAACAACAAGAAACCGAACAAACTCTAGTTAAAGAATTAACAGACAAGTACGGCCCAGGTACTCTTAATCCAGAGACGGGCGAATTTATGCCCACACCAACAGAAGGATAATATCCTTATAAATTAGGAGAATACAAATGGCCGAAAGAATAGTTTCCCCCGGTGTTTTCACCAACGAAACTGATCTATCGTTTCTTCCACAAGGAATTTCCGAAATCGGTGCCGCAATTGTTGGGCCTACAGTAAAAGGGCCAGCATTTGTACCAACCGTTATTCGAAGTTTCCAGCAGTTTGAGGAAGTTTTCGGTACGACTGATAATCGTTATTATACACCGTATGCAGTAGAACAATATTTAAGAAGCGCGGGGTCAGTGACCATCGTTCGCGTTCTTGGATTAGGAGGATATAGTTCAGATTATGTCGCTCTTCAAATATCAAGTTCCGATGGAACTAAAACAGTGGCAGTCATTGCACCATCTCGTGGTGGATTGAATGGACTGGGAGATTTATCCGCAAGTACAATTACTGGCGACTGATCTTCAGCTACACTAACATTGTCTGGATCGGATACAACCGTAGCGTCATACGCGATTTCATTCAATACCGGCAGTGCAAATTACATTGAAAATGTGATAAGCTCTAGTCCACAGGTTCAAACTTCTGGACAAACCACATTGGCCGGATATCTTTACAAAAATTACAAAACATATCAATCTAGTCAGGGTCTTGATTCTAACGCTTCCGCTTCAGTGGCAAGTGGTACTATGAATTTTGCTTTTGATGCGACATCTGCAACTGCAGTTGATAATTTAGCTGGGTACACCCCATCTATCCAATCACAGTTAATCAATGGGTCGAGATACAATCTATTTCAGATTTATACTCGTTCTCATGGGACAGATGTTAATAGTAAATATGTTGTAGTAATTGCAAATGTGAAATCCGCCGCGACTGTTCCGGGTAGCAATTTCGGATCATTTTCATTACAAGTTCGCAAGATTGATCAAGTGGCTTGGAAACAAAAGAATGAGACAGTAGTGGAATCGTGGGATGATCTAAATTTCAATCCTACAAGCACTAATTACTTCGCACGTGTCATTGGTGACAGGTATGCGGATATTGATAACAATGGTAAATTGACATATAACGGTGACTGGCCTAACAAGTCCAATCACATTTATATTAGAAATTACTCAGCTATTGCCGATGGTTCGGTTCCTGTAACAGTAGTCCCAATGGGATTTGCAGCTGCAAGTGTAACTGATCCAACTACAACAGCTGTACCAGTGGCGTCATATTTAACCGCACAGGTGAATCCAGATACCAATGTATTTAACTCATCATATTACTATGGTTGGGATAATTCAAAGGATGATAATCGCCAATATCTAGCGCCAGTGCCAAATTCAGCAGGCGTTGGTAACAACGTATCAATGAGTTTAGAAGATATGACTGGTGATGATGCAGCTAGTACCACTGGAAATACATACGCGAGTTCAAGTCAATATATTACATTGACAAATTCAAACATCAAACAGCGTCAATTTGGAGTTCCATTCCAAGGAGCGTTCGATGGTGATAATCCGGCAAATCCAAAATCGGTCGGTGTGAATATTTCTTCCGCCAACACGATGGGATTCAATCTCACTGATAGTACGACAAGTGGGTCAGTTGCTTACAAAAAGGCTATTAACGCCGTAAGTAATCCAGATGAATTTGATATCAATATGTTGGTAACTCCAGGTATTATCCACAAGTGGCATAGTATAATTACAAACCATGCCATTGACAAAATGGAAGCTAGGGGTGATGCATTTTATGTATTGGACTCGGCTGATATTGATGACGGTATTGATGATGTAACTGATACTATTAGTGCATTAGATACAAATTATGCGGCAACATATTACCCTTGGGTTAAAATTGCCGATAGAAACACTTCACTTCCAGTATGGGTTCCACCAGGAATCGTATTACCGGGTGTAATTGCTTATACTGATAGGGTATCCCACGAATGGTTTGCACCAGCAGGTCTAAATCGTGGTGGTCTTACTACAGTTCTTGAAGCAAAAACACGCTTGACACATGATGAACGTGATACCCTTTATGAAAATAGAGTTAATCCAATCGCTTCATTCCCAGCACAGGGCGTGGTGGTCTGGGGTCAAAAGACCCTTCAGGCATTACCTTCTGCATTGGATCGTGTTAATGTGAGGCGTCTATTAATTAAACTGAAGAAATATATTGCTTCAACATCAAGATACTTGGTATTCGAACAGAACAATTCTGCAACAAGAACGAGATTTCTAAATATGGTTAATCCATTCTTAGAATCCGTACAGCAGAACAGTGGTTTGACTGCATTTCAAGTTGTGATGGACGAGACGAATAATACTCCAGATGTGATTGATAGGAACAAGCTGGTTGGCCAGATTTTTATCCAACCGACTCGGACTGCAGAATTTATAGTCCTTGATTTTATTGTTGTTCCAACGGGTGCAACTTTTCCTTCATAAAATAACAGTAAAATAAACCTAAAAAGCCCTCGATTTATCGGGGGTTTTGTGTATCTGGTTTATAATTATTATTAGTAATTGGTGGTATGGGTTGGTAATAAATAAAGGAATGATAATGGGTAGAAATATGGATAGTTCAAAGTGGGAAATTAGAAAATGCAAAATGTGCAGTAATGAATTTAAAGTGTATAAAATACAGAAAAAGACGATGTGTTCATCAGATTGCCGTAAAAAATGGAATTTATTGCCTAAAAATATAGAACATAAACGAAAAAAATCTATTGAATCGCAAATGGAAAAATATGGAAAATTATTTTACCAGACTGAAGAATTTCAACAAAAAACGAAAAAAATCAAGTTGGAAAAGTATGGTGATGAAAATTATGTAAATGTGGAAAAAGGTAAAAAAACCAAGTTGGAAAAGTATGGTGATGAAAATTATGTAAATGTGGAAAAAGGTAAAAAAACCAAGTTGGAAAAGTATGGTGATGAAAATTACAATAACAGGGATAAGTTTAAAGATACGATGATTGAAATATTCGGTGGAATAGGCCTACAAAGGCCCGATGTATTGGGGGCGGCTAAGAGGGGTATGGTTGAAAAATATGGAGTGGAATATGCATTTCAAAGTGATGATATTAAAAACAAAATAAAACGAACTAATATTGGCAAGTTTGGTAAAGAAACATATTGGGGCTCCAATGTTTATAATCAAGAAATGTATAATAAGAAAATGGAATCGTTAATTCCGATATTGGAAGAAATGAATTTGATAATGTTATCTGATTATGGTGGTAGTAAAAAAATCGTTGATGGTCATGCCAAGCATATTAAATATGATTTTAAATGTTTAACATGTGACATGACATTCAATTACACTACAGCCAATGGCATTGTTCCAAAATGCCCGAAATGCTATGGAACCGATGGAGGGACGTCATTCATGGAAAGGGAATTTCAAAAATATATAAGAGAATTATTACCAAATATTGAAATATATGAAAATGATAGGACTTTATTAAATGGCAAAGAATTGGATGTGTATATTCCGACTAAAAACTTGGCATTTGAATTCGATGGTTTATACTGGCATTCTGAAACCAAAAAGGATAAAAATTATCATTTAAATAAGACTGAAAAATGTGAGAAAAATGGTGTTAGACTTATTCATATTTTTGAAGACGAATGGGTATATAAGAATGATATAGTAAAAAATAGAATTAAGCATATAGTTGGGATTATGGATAAAAAAATATATGCTAGAAATACCAAAATTAAGGAAATTTCTGCTAAAGAAAAGGGGAAATTTCTAAATCAATTTCATGTTCAAGGCTCTGGAAAATCTAGTATTAAATTGGGAGCTTTTCATAATGATGAACTAGTCGCGGTCATGACATTTGGAAATAATAGAATTGCTCTTGGGAATAAAAACAAAGAAGGTGAATATGAATTAATCCGATTTGCTTCTAAATATTCAATAACTGGTGGCGCCAGCAAATTGCTTTCATATTTTACCAAAAATTATAATCCGTCCAAAATTATAAGTTATTCAGATAGAAGATGGAACACTGGATTGGTGTATGAGCGAATGGGATTTAAAAAAATATCAAATGGGACACCTGGATATTGGTATGTGAAAAATGGCCAAAGATTTCATAGATATAATTTTAGAAAGTCACTATTATCGGAAAAATTAAAGAAATTCAATGATAGTTTAACGGAATGGGAAAATATGCAATTAAATGGCTTTGATCGAATATGGGATTGTGGCAATTTTAAGTATGAAATGAATTTAAAATAAATAAAAATAACGCTTGACTTTGTCATTATTATCTTGTATCTTCAAGTACGAAAAGAAAAGGAATATACATGAATCAAAGTGAACGCAGAACACAATTAGTTATATGGAGCGATAGTTATTATAATCAAAATATCTCAATCGTTCCCGACCATATATTTGACGAAGCACAGGCTTCGTATTTTAAAGATTTTAACGACCCCGAATTACTTTCTACAATTGGTTCTCCAGTTGTAAAATCGTCCGCTTGGGAAAAAGCAACTCACAAAATTCCAATGGGTTCACTCAGTAAAGTATCAACCGAATCGGAATTTTTAAAATGGTATTCTACAGTAACTGGACAAGTTGTTCTGTCCGAAAAGCTCGATGGAATTTCAATTGATTTGGAATATCAAGAAGGTATTTTTATCCGTGGCATCACCAGAGGTGATGGTATTGTGGGTGAAGATATCACAGTCAATGTTAAACAGATGAAGGGATTTATTCCCCAATTGATTAACAATGATACGGTATCAGTTCGTGGTGAGATTGTTATACTTGAAAACGATTTTGATAAAATTGTTGAACTTCAAAAATTACGTGGTGACGATCCAATCAAAAATCCTCGAAATGGGGCAGGCGGAAAAGCCCGTGACCGTGAAGGAATTTACGCTGGATATCTGACAATCAAATGTTATGATACGTCAAATACCGGACCCAAAGATGTGGAATTTAATTGGTTGGAAAGCCAAGGATTTAAGACTCCAAACTGGGGAGTATATTTTAATAGTGGCACTATTCTAGCCGTATATAATGTGTATGAAGAGGACACTCGTGCAAGTCTAGATTATGAAATTGATGGACTTGTATTGGAAATTAACGACCCCAAAATTCGTGAAGAATTGGGATACAAAGACGGGCGTCCAAAGTTTGCAAAGGCATTCAAGTTCGCGAGTCTAAAAGCCAAAACTCAGATTGAAGGTATTGAATGGTCACTCGGCAAGAGTGGAACCATTACCCCAGTTGCATTGTTGAAGCCCGTTCACATGGGCGGTGTGACTGTACAACGTGCAAGTCTGGCTAATCTAGCTCGTTTCGAAGAAATGGGATTGCACATTCATGATGAGGTTGTTGTGTCTAGGCGGGGTGATGTGATTCCATATATTGAATCCATTTCTAGACCTATGAGGGGTGACAAATTCAAAGCACCCGAGCGCTGTCCAACCTGTGACAAACTCGTTATCAAAGATGACAAGTTCCTTAGATGTATCAACCCAACATGTTCGGGAGCAATCATCGGTGGAATTATCAAATGGATTAACAAATCCGATATGTCTGGTGATGGACTTGGGGGATCAACCATTGAAAAATTAGTTGATTTGGGATTTGTGAACACTCCGGCAGACTTATACAAATTGTCGGTAAATGACTTTCTAACATTACCAGGATTCGCTACACGATCGGCAAACAAAATGCACGACATTATTCAGAGCCACAAAACGATTTCATTAGCTGATTTCGTGGGTGGGTTGAACTTGGGACACTTTGGTTCATCATTGACTAAATTATTGATAGATGCGGGATATGATTCACTTGAAAAGCTACAAAATTTAGCAGTATGGGATATCATGGGAGTCCCAGGATTCGGCAAATCACGGGCACAAGATTTTGTTTCAAGCCTATCGAATAAAAAGAGTGTGGTCGATGATTTACTATTATATGTGTCTATAGAGAAGGATGCACCAAAAATGGTTGCAGATTCAAATGGATTAAACGGAATGAGCTTTTGTTTCACAGGTGCTATCCACAAAATCGGTGAAGATGGAAAACGCCTGACTCGTAAAGATATGGAAAAATTGGTATTGATGAACGGAGGAGATACTTCCAATGTCAAGAAAGGACTTACATATCTTGTACAGGCCGACCCCGATAGTGTGAGTTCCAAAACAATCAAAGCTTCAAAATTCGGAGTTGAAATTCTGAGTGAATCTAAATTTTTCGAAATGATTGATTAAGATTTTCAAACAACACCCTACAGAGCCCCATTTATTGGGGCTTTTTTTGCGAAAAGCGAAAATAACGGTTGACTTTGTCGTTTTTATCTTGTATCTTCAGGTATGATAAGAAAAGGAAACAAAATGTATTCAGTTAAAAATGTAAAAACATTTCCAGGTCATGATGACGGATTGGGAATGAATTGTAATTTGTATAAGAACAACAAAAAGGTGGCCACAGTTCACGATGACGCGTGGGGAGGGGCATTTCATTTCAATTGGGTCAATAACACCGAATCGGATATTTTGGATAACTATTTAGAAACATTTCCAAAATATTTCTTTATTGATGAAATGCATACTCATACCCAAGATACATTTGTAGACAAATTGGTCATGAATGTATTGATCGGGAAAGAGGCCAAAGTGGCATTGAGAAAACGATTTATCCTTATTACGGATGAGGGAAACTTCTTACAATTTAAGAAAAATGGTTGTACCCTTGAATCGTTTGGAACGTATATCGACGAATCAAAGCAGTATAATGGTGAAGTTGCAAACCTAATGGATTTCGATAAGTTTTTAGAATTATATAAGGAATATATCAAATGAGAAATGTAAAATTTACTCAAAAAGAATGGGTTGAATTGTACCCATTATATACACATGGCATTAAGGCTACTGGAGATTGGGTAGAAGGTATTCAGTACATTGAAGAAATGTTGACTGATAGACAATACAATTTCCTAATGGGGTTCGCTATGTGGATTGTAGCTGGCGGGGTTGAAGATTTTTATGGTCAGGAAATGGAAGTACGTGCCTTTGGTAGTGGTAACTATATCCAACGATTTCAAGAATACAAGAGTGGGGTATAATATGTCGGTACATAGTGATAGACTTGCACAATTTCTGGATGTATCATACAGTGGTCGTAAACTTTTGAAACACCATAATTTGGATGAATATGGTACGTGGCATGTTAGAGGTGAAGACCCCAATTGCGATATGGGTGGTCCTCATCACATGCCCGATCTTGGGTATTTTAAGGGGACACTTGAAGAAGTCATAAATCGTGCTGTCGACCTTCCGCGATTTTGGTCATGGGGAGGTGGTGGTGATATTTCAAAAGTGGTTGATAATGTAGTAACCACACTTTCGGAGCCGGCCGATGAAATGGAACAATAGGATTAAGTTGAAAATAAACGTCAAAGTTGAAAATAACGCTTGACTTCGTCATTATTTCGTCGTATATTCAGGTATGAAAGAAAAGGATAACCAAATGAGCAAGACTTTAAAAGATTTACAGGCAGAGAAAAGACAATTATTAGTAAAATTCGATAGAATCTGCAGTATGCATTCGGGAGCGGATCATAGGGTTCAGAATATGTTGGTATTAATCAGAGAAAATAAAAGGGCAATCGCCAAAATGGGGGAAACCAAATAATGACTATAGGCAAAGGAATCGCGTTTGGGTCACTATTTTTCTCGGTGGCACTGATTTGCATATTCGCACCGGCCGCGAGCTTCATCGCAATAGTTCTGGGGGTTATTGGGTCCATGTCAATCGCTGAGGCCGATTAATGCCCGAGTTGCTTGTAATAATGGGTGAAGCGATTCTGCTATTCTTATTTTTGGAATAATGATTTATAAACGAGTACAAAGATAAAATTTTAGGGGGGCGTTGGTTACTCACCTACCACAGCCGGCGTCACCCCGCACCATTACAAAAACCCCCTCCTTTCTTATCACCTCTGGGGGTTTTTTCTTTGCCGCATTGCAAAATAACGGTTGACTTTGTCAGTATAATCTTGTATCTTCAGGTATGATAAGAAAAGGAAAACAAATGACAAATTTACCATACACTTTTGATTTATTTTGGGATATCAAAGATACCGAAACACTTACAAGAGAGCTCAATTGGGCTATTGAAAAAGTTGGTGATATGATTGAGGCAATGGAAGGTCATAAAATTGAAATGGCCCCTGACACCATCGAAAAATTGGACAAATTAAAAAAAATATTGGAGATCAAATAATGAGTGAGCGAGAATTCGTTTTAAGAGACGAAACAGGTGATAGGGATACTATTCTATTGATAACCCCAGATACTTGGACATTGAAAGTCGTTCAAGATTACATCAGTGGGTCAGATTATAGTGTATATGAATTTTCATATTGGTCTACTAAAATGGTCAATGATAATACATTGATTATGACAATTGAAGATTGGGAAAATAGGTAAAATGAAATATCTAGTACGACCCCGTGATTTCCACATATACGAATTGGATGAATCCAATGGATGTTATAGATCGTATTCATGTAGAAGTGTAACATATTCAGATGGTACACGACCAAATGCCCAATCACATTTTACATTTGAAAATTTAACGGAAAATTATGATTTTATCAGTATTGATAATTCGGAACTTCCGGCCTATGAAGAAAAGCATCAATTGTATTTGGACTATACATCATGGGCAACAAGATCAGATGGTCATGGTGGTTCAAAGGGTGGCACAATGGGAGAATATTTAAGGCGGAGAAAATGAGAAAAAAATAAAAGCGTCAATCCTATTTTCGTTTATAATGGTGTTACTGCTCCAATATGTCACTAGTGGATTGTTATGGCTATGTTGGGGAGCGGCCCTATTTTTGGGCCAATTGATGATTTGGGAAGAATTATAAAATGAATACTGTAAAGACTGCAAACGGCATTAGGGAAATCGTACCGGTATATTGTGAATGGACTGGAAAACAATTGTGTTGGGCAACCGTACCCGAATGTCCAATAATGGAAGGTGCAACACCGGCGTATCTTAGTTTTAAAGTTGTTGATACCGACGGTAAGGTATTAATGGATTTATCGGATTGTCATACATTCTAAAGCGTTTCATCTAACTACACTTAGGGCTCTCTATTGAGGGCCTTTTTTGTGTCCAATAATAAAACTACTAAAAAACTCATAGGAAAAAAAACATGAAAACGGGCCGTTTTTTAAGTTTATGATATTTATATACGAATAAAGATATTTTAAATTTAAACAAGGAGAATACAGATGGCCGATTTGATTGATGCTTCTGAGATTTTTTTCACCCCATTCGAACCAAAGGTTAAAAACAGATATATAATGTATATCGAAGGAATCCCTGCATATCTTATTAAGACCGCAGCAAGACCTTCAATCACGTTTGAAGAGATTGAATTAAATCATATAAATGTAAAACGATATGTAAAGGGCAAGGGTTCATGGGAACCTTTGGATATTACTCTTTACGATCCAGTAGTTCCATCAGCTGCACAAGCGTGCATGGAATGGGTTCGTTTAGGACATGAATCTGTGACTGGCCGTGATGGTTATTCGGATTTTTACAAAAAAGATATTACCATTAATGTACTAGGACCCGTGGGCGACAAAGTCGAGGAGTGGACGCTAAAGGGAGCGTGGATTACCAATTTCAATGGTAATGATTTAGACTGGGCATCCGGAGCTGACGCGATGGAAATTAGTCTGAGCCTTCGCTACGATTATGCAATTTTACAATACTAGGAGATACTCGTGGAACTAAAAAATAGAAAATTGACTGTAGCCGCGGTAGTATTTGCCGTGGCATCACTCATGCTATGGGGTGGGGCATTAACCGCTGTATTATGGGTGGAATTGGTAAAATGGATTCTAATCACATTTGCCGGTGGTAATGGATTTGAACACGCGGCTAGTGCATATAAAGCTAAAGCTGGAGAATAACAACATTATGGGCACTCGATATCTAATTTGGGTGCCCTTTTTAAAATAATTTAATAAAGGTTTTTAACCAAAAACAAAAACAACGTAAGAAAACAAAGAGGAGTTATTATGAGCGAAGAAATGAAATTTCCGAGTGAAATTGTTTCATTGCCGTCCAAGGGATTTTTCTATCCAGAAGATAGTCCATTGGCCAAAGGTGAATTAGAGATGCGGTATATGACCGCTAAGGATGAAGATATTCTAACATCCCAAAATTTAATAAGAAGGGGGGTGGTTATCGACAAGTTATTAAAGTCCTTAGTAGTTGACAAATCTATTAATTTAGATTCAATGCTTATTGGAGACAAAAATGCATTGATGGTAGCGGCCCGCGTATTAGGATATGGTAAAGATTACGGCTTTGAAGTAGACTGCCCAGCCTGTACCGAACACAATAAGGATAATGTGGATTTAACCCAATTATCCGAAAAATCCGTCAGTTTTGATGGTCTTGAAAAGGGAGTAAATGAATTCTCTTGAACACTTCCAAATTCCAAAGTTGAAGTAAAATTTAAATTGCTCACCCAAAAGGATGAACGTGAAATCGACGAGGAATTGAAGGGTCTTAAGAAAATCTCAAAGGGCTCTGGAGCCGATAGTGATATCACCACACGCCTGAAAAAGGTGTTACTTGAAGTTAATGGAAAATCCGAAAGGTCTTATATTAATGCATTTGTGGATACCAGCTTCCTAGCAGTGGATTCACTACCATTCAGAGAGCATCTAAAGAGTATTACTCCAGATGTGGATATGACATATTACTTTGAATGCTCATCCTGTTCACATGCAGAGGAGGTATCCGTCCCAATGACGGTTCAGTTTTTTTGGCCTTCCTCCAGAGTATAGGGTAACCGTACACGAGGAAATATACACACTTTGTTATCATGGAAACGGCGGGTTCAATCATACCGAGGTATATCACATGCCAGTATGGCTCCGCCGTTTCTATATCAAAATGATACAAAAATCCCTTAAAGAAGAACAGGATGCATACGATGCATCCCAAGGTAAAAATAAGGGAATGGCCCGCGGTCCACAACTGAAAACTTAGGAATTTGATATTTATATGCGGACAATCACATAAACAAAATCACGGAGATGCAAAATGGGAATAATGGATATGCTAGATGATTTCTTATCTTTTTTACTTAGAAATGATAAGAAAGGCGCACAAAAATATATAGAAAATCATCCAGAAATAAAAAAACATAAAAAGGAATTGAAGAAGGCTATAAAAGATGCCAATGACGCGTGGGACAAGGTGGATTTTTCCCAGCTTGAAAATGTTGTTACAAAAAAAGAATTCATGTCTGAGCATTTCAAACGAAAATAAATTAATTAGGATCAACTAAAATGGCTAAACAAAAACCAATCCAAGTCACATCCAAGGAACGCACGGACCTTTTAAAGAAAGAGATTGCCATAAATGACAGGTTGATTGATCAAGCCGAAGAAAAAGTAAAACAAGGTGTAATTCTCAAAGATACTGAAGAGAAAACATTATTACAGTTAAAAAATCAGAATAAGGAAAAAAAGAAACAACTACGAGCTTCCAAATCCCAGGTTGATATTGCTAGTGACCTTTCAAAACGGATGCGGAATCTATCGGAATCTGGACAAGAGGTTGCACGAAATTCGTTAAATTGGTCGGCTACTTTAAAAACCATAAAATTGACAACCGACAAAACTTCCGATTCGGCCGAACTGTTAAACGATTTGTCCAAACAACATGCCCAGCTGGGGCTAACCGTACTTGAAAATCAAGAAAACCTAAATTCCAAAGAGCACGAATCGGTGGATTTATCATCGCATTTAAACGATTTGTATGCTGCTAGAAAACAAGTAAAGAATGATATCAGTCTGGATGATGAAAAAGCTAGAAAACAATATATAAATATAATCGACGCTGAAATCAAAACGGCCGTAGTCCTTGAAAAGCAGGCTAAAATGAAAGATTTGATTATTGATAAAACTGACGAATTAAATGGTAAAATCAGTGATATGCAAAAAAAATGGGATGATGTCAAAGCCAAAGTAGTGTCTATAGTTAAAAACCCAATCACGGCACTCAAGGTGGGAATTCTGGCTATTGGTGTTGGATTGGTGGCCATGGGTAAGAAAATGTTTGAATTTGGAAATGAGACTGGATTTTCTTATACACAATTATCCGAATTCGGACCAGCAGTGATGTTCGCTAAAGATGAAATGAATGCCCTGTTAACTGAAACTGGATCATTGAATGGTGTAACCTATGACACATTAATTGATATGAAATTGTTGTCACTTCAATATGGAGTCTCCGCAGAATCTGCAGCAAAATTATCCACTCAAATAATGGCCGTATCTGGTTTAACCAGAGAGGCGGCGTTGGATAGTCTTAAAATGGTGGGTAGTCTGGCACGAGCCGAAGGTGTTGCTCCAGCGGCAGTGATGGAAGACATAGCCGAAAATTCGGAATTTTTTGCTAGTTTTGCAAAGGCTGGTGGTGATAACTTGACAATGGCCGCTATCGAAGCTAGAAAATTGGGTATTAATTTGGGGACAGTGTCAAAAATATCCGATGGGTTATTGGACTTCGAAAGCTCGATAGAAAAATCAATGGAAGCTTCAGTATTATTGGGTAGGAATATCAATTTGGATAGGGCCCGTGGCTTGGCAATTAACGGTAATGTGGTTGAAATGCAGAGAGAAGTATTATCCCTAGTGGGGAGCCAATCACAATTTGAAAGCATGAATGTTATTCAACGCAGGGCACTCGCTGACGCGATAGGTGTTGGTGTGGATGAACTATCTAAAATGATAGTGAACCAAGAAAATCTTAATAAAAGAACTGATAAACAGATTGCGTCAGATGAAGCTCGTGCCGATATGATTGAAAGTCTTAAAAAGGCTATAATGGCACTGAATGTGGCGATACAACCTTTTGTCACATCATTGGGTGAGAAAGTGATTCCATATTTGGAATGGATGGTTGAAAATTTGGGAACACTTGTTAAATGGACTGGGACATTTGTAGCTCTATGGGCCGCTAAAAAGTTAGCAACTGGTATATGGAATGCCGGTGCTGGAATTTTAAGCATGATGAAAAATGTGAAAACATTGTCGGCCTTGGGACTGAGCAAGGGTATTACAGCGATTAAAAATATGGGTAGTGGTGGATTATCCAAAGACAATGGTGGCCGATTGAGAGATGCTAAGGGCAGATTCGCAAAAGCACCAAAACCAAAAGGCAAGGGTGGACTTGGATTTGTAGAAAAAATGAACCCCAAGAAAATGTTGGCTGGAGCTGCAGCGATGTTAATAATATCCGCGGCATTATTTGTAACTGCTAAAGCATTGATAGAATTTAATAAAGTGGATTGGCCCAGCTTGGGTAAAGCCGCGTTAGCATTGGGTGGATTGGTACTGGCCGTTTTGGCATTGGGGGCTATAATGACTAGTGGAGTTGGAACTGTAGCTATATTGGCCGGAGCTGCCGCGATGGCAATAATGGCCGGAGGATTATTGGTATTGGGATTGGCCATCCAATCAATAGCAACTGGGTTCGCAATGTTGGAACCTACATTGGCAAAATTGGCACCAATGACCGCATCAATTTTAAGTCTGGGAGGAGCTCTTGGAGAATTAGGCTGGGGTATGACAAAACTGGCAGGCGGTGCATTATTACTTACTCCATTCCTACCAGTGTTGGGCAAATTGACTGGACTCACCACAGGTGGAAATGTGAATGTGTCTGGAGACGGAAATATGGTATCACAATCGACTGACATGAAAGAAACAAATGGATTATTAACTAAACTGGTGGATGTTAATTCTAGGTTACTACAACAGAATGAATTATTAATGGGTAAGCTTACAAATAAGGTTGCCGACTTGGGAGTAGCATAATGGGTATATTAGATTTAACAAGTGACCTATCAAAAAATGCGGGGATTAATTTGAGTGTCCACGGTGAAAGGCATGGGGGGACTGAACCCGGTGGTTTGCCAGTACACCCCGATGGACATTCTATATTGGATAACTCGGCCGGCGACAATTTAAGTGAGCACGGTGGCCGTCATGGTGGCACTTCAAATGAAACACCATCACGACCATCGCATTCCCCTAATCATTCTTCATTGGACAATGGGGTTGGCAATTCAAGTAATGCACAAACATTTGATGATGGGCATGGATATACTGTTACTGGAAATAAATATTGGACAAGACCAAATGCCAGTGCATTGGCACAGATGTTAGAATCGGTGGGTGGTACATATACTCCTACTGGAGAAGGTGTACAAACTGGACCAGTAAATTATTTTAGTGGTATAAGTGGTGAGTGGGGTGCCGGAACGTCACCTCTTGGATTCACATTTGGATTCACTGATAAGAATTCGTCTGAGTTGACACGCGGTACTGAACAGGTAATAACATTGCCAACATCCTATCCCAAAACAAGATCAGTATTCAATCACTACACTATTCCAGCCTTTGAGAGCTCTATTTATTACGACGCTGATACAGATATGGCCGCTCCATCACACAATCCAGGTACTATCATCACACGGCAAATGGGTAGAACTACTCCACCTCCAGGATTATCGGCAACACACGCGGCTATTAACACATCATTTCCAGAGGGCCAACCTACATTTCATATTTCAAAACAACATGGCTTTACTGGGGAATATGGGGTGCAAGATAGAGAATCTGGAACATACATATTAAATACTCCAGAAACTGTTCCGTCCGCCCCATTATTATTTGCAGGACTTTTTGGATTAAATAAGGGGAGTAGGTTTTCAGACTTGGCAGACCCCGCACAATTGAAATACCCATCTGCTGATATATTTGGAACATCGTATTCAGAAATGACTTCATTGGGCTCCAATATAACAATTCCTGAGACATCATTGGATAAATTTCAACAATATACTGGAGAGGACACGTTTACTAATTATTTTGCAAGAAGATCACGATATGACAAAACTACATTTGACACCCTATCCATAGGGAATTATTCATCAGAATTTCAACTTGGTAAGGCCAAAGAAAATTCGCCAGAGTTTGATAACGAGGGGTTCAAAAAATCGCTGGCGTATGCTGGAAAAAATAGAGAAGGGGATGGCCAACTTGGATGGGAAACTTCAATCTCCACAATTACAAAGGGACCCAAATCCAATCTGGCCAAATTGCACAAAGATGGTACGGATAATGTGGATAGTCTTGAAGATTATTATGGTCGGGGATTCAAAAAGGATAACAACCTTGCATATAGAAATGACAATGTGATTGGATTCGATCAACCCTATTTCCTTAAAGAAATTGGGGATAGATGGGGAATAGATGCCATGGGCGATACCGATATCGGTGTTGTTAGGGGTGGTTTGAACACCGCTATAGCAAGAACTATTGCCGATGAAATAAGAATTGCAAAATTTATTCTTACTCCAAAGGGAATTGTGTTTGCATTAAAACAGGCTGTATTTCAGAGATTTAATACGAGAGCCGAAACTAGATTGTGGAATCCGATTTCACTATTTACTTCAGTGATTCCGGCTATACATGGCCAACGGCATGTGGATCAAACTAGACCACAATTTGCACCAACCGCTCCAGCGGATATTTTAAAAGACCCCGCAAAATGATTTAAACAAAAAGCGGAAGGTGTGTTGAATACAGGACCCGCCCAAGATTCTGGTATTGATACGGCTAAAACGTCATTGGAACATTATTTTGCAAAAGAGAGGGCTATATTGGATTATGAAGTTAATCCTTTGGCGGCCGAAATTGATAAATTTCTAGGTATTCCAAGTGAAATGAGCCGTGAAATTGATAGGGTTCGCCAAATATCCACTGGTGAAAAGAGCAAGACTCAGTTCGGCCCTTTTGCTGGAAATTGGAAAGGGGACCCACTCAATCAAGTTGTTGCAGATGTTGGTGACCCTGGAGCACATGGGGAACTTAAAGAAATTGAAAATCTGGGGTATATCAAATCAAATCTGGGTGATAACAATATAGTAACTTCAAACTTGGACAGGGTCAACGCATTGCCTTATGGACTTGTTGGTGGTTTGGAACCCGGATCAGAGGGCACCAATGGATTGGGGAAAGTTACGGATTTCATTCCATTTAAATTCAAAGATGCTGTTAATAATAAATGAATTATTTTCAGAGCTATATTGTCAGGGATATCCGATAGTGTATCTCCAGAATGGTCAGAAGAGCGGTATATTGGCCGACCAGATAAGGTTTATACATATACTGGAGTGGATAGGGAAATTAGCTTCAATTTTAATATATATCCAAAGACAAAACAGGAACTGCCTATCTTGTGGGAAAAAATGAATTATTTAGTTGGGATGTGTTATCCTAGCTGGAAAACATTCACTAATACTAATTCACAACGTATGATATCACCATTTGCCGAATTAACAATAGGCAATTTATGGAAGAATGCTCCTGGATTTCTAACTAGTTTGTCTATTACAGTGGAAGATAATACCACATGGGAAATGGATGAGCATTTTCAATTGCCCAAGCATTTGAGTGTTAGTGTTGGGTATAAATACATTGGGAAATATAATCCCGATCAACTTGGCAAACATTATGAATTGGATTGGTTGGATTTACAACACCAAAAAGATAATATCAATGGAGACCCAGATAAAGGAATTGCTCCAAAAGCAGCATTCGGTGGTTATCCTGATAGAAATACGGATGCATTGGATTTGAGGGGTTTATTTGATGCTCTAGGTCAAGCTGGTAATGGCGATTAATTGGGAGAATTAAAAAATGGGTAGATATTCATATACAGGTATAAAAAATAGTAGTACTGGGGCCCGAGCGTTCAAGACTACATTATACCCAAAAATAGATATATTAGATAGTGACATTTTTACAATTTCAAAAAAGGGTGATCGTCTTGATATGTTGGCATATAAATATTATGGTGACACATCGTTATGGTGGATTATAGCACTTGCAAATGATATTGATGACGCAACATTTGTTTTGAAATCGTCCATTGAATTGAGAATACCCACAGATACCAGTAAAATAATATCCGATATGGAAAGTCTAAATAAAGAGTAATAATAATGATTAATTTACAACCAATACACGAGAAAATTCGTCGGGAATTGCATAAGAGGGAAAAACTCTTAAACAGGGATGGCATCCTATTTGAAGGTCCCCAAACCGATGGTACTGGTAAAAAGAAAGCTGACGCCAACAACATTTTTGCCAAATCTACTTGGATCAGAATGATGTCTCCCGGTTTAAAATATGACAAAGAATTGTCTCCAGAGGAAAATAAAAAGCTGGGTAACACCAAGGATGTTGTTTCTATAGGCGGTGGATTATTAAAAGAAGATGGCTCCATGTATTTTGGATATGATGATATGTATAATTCTCCTAGAAATACTGGAGAAAATTCCTATAGACCTGTTCCAGGAATAAAAAATATTAGTGTTGAATATAAGGATGCGATGGTGGCATTAAGGCGTGCCACCATAACTTGAAAAGTATGGTCTTTTGAGGACTTGGAAAAGCTTCAATCATTTTTTATGAAATCCGGCAAATCGGTTATTTTGGAATGGGGGTATTCTTATGAGAAAAATGATATCAATTTGATGGATATTAAAGACTTGAATTATAAAACTATATATAAGCGATTTATTGAAAAGGCGTTCAATTCTGGAGGAACTTATGATGGAATGATGGGCGTTATTACAACTTGGGAATGGTCTGTTGCCGATGACGGGTCTATAGATTGCACCACTAATATATCCAGTATGGGTCTGGATATATTAAAACAGCAAACTACTCCAGTCGACGATATTAACATATCCCAAACCACAAAATCTTCAGCGTCAAGTACCGAAGATCAGAAACAAACAGTCCCCACAATGACATTTAATAAATTTTTGGAAGATATTCATGATAAATTAACTTTTCAAATAGCCGACGCATCCCAATCAGGCAATCCAATATCAAATGTGGCTTTTCTGGATGGCAAATTGTATATGTCATGGGGATGAATTGAAGATAATATATTAAGTAGGTATTTGGGCAAAGTTAATGGTAAGGGTGAAATTTTAAATTCTATAAGAAGTATTGAACCAGTTTTGGATGATGCCGGCAATCATCTTGGGTTGAATCAAATTAAAGATTTGGAATCAAAATATAGCGGATTGGAATTAGCCAAAGTGCAAAAAATAAAAAGTGGATTAAATAACGAAAACGGACCACCCGCATATATTTCAAGTGAAATGTCAAATCACACATCATTGTTATCTCCAAATTATAGCTTTTTTATATTACCTGGGCAATTTAAAAAAACTGATAGGGATTTATTTGATTCAAATGCACGACCTGTTCATCCAATATTGGTAGCATTTGATAAGGAAAAATCGAAATTTTCCAAATTCGAATCCCGCAAAGGTGTGGGATCACAGAGTAGTAATGTTACATACGGGTACATGAGAAATATAGTATTTAATTGGAACTATTTGGTGGAAAATGTATGGAAGGATTCCGATAATATAAAAACTGCTATGGATAGGTTGTTTCAACACATGAATGAAAATGTGGGAATCTGAGATTTAAAAATCATAGCTTCTCCAGATAACCCATCCCAGTTGAAAATAGTTGATATGAATACTGTGAAATATAATATTTCGGATTTGCTTAAAAAGGATAATAGTAGTAAATTATCGTCGGATTGGAATGATGCCCTTGGCCTGTTATTTAAATTCAATACATTGTCCAAAGATAGTATAGTATCTGGTCACAGTTTAACGTGTAAAATTCCAGACGCAATGGCCATGGCGACGATGTACTCAAATTCCACAACTACTATATCTCCGGCCACCGCAGGCGGATCAAAGGCTATCGCGATAGGGTCGTCTGATAATGATGTAAAAGATGGAATAATGGATAATATTTCACCGGGATATATATGGGATAAATTCGGGAATTCTACGGGAATGACCAATGACGATATCAATTTAACCGGTGGGTTTACAATAGATGTAACGCCCCAATCTGATTCATCTCAAGGAATTACAACGAATACTCCGGCAGAAATAAAATCCGCTACCATATCTTCAATGAAATTTAATGCCGATCAATATTTGGCATTTAAAGATGGGGATATTGGAACCGATGGGACAATATATAATACATACGGGGATTCGATTGGAAAAATGAGGAATCCAAAAACTTTATTTTATCTGGATATTATGAAATATCTAATAGGTCATGACCCCAAATATTCCACAATGTACAATCAGGCTCCCCTAATTCCGATTGAAATTTCATTGACAATGGATGGTATTTCTGGGATATTTCCCGGTAATTGTTTTCAAAATGATTACATGCCCAAACAGTACAATGAAATTTCAGTATTCCAAGTATTTACATCAACTCAAGAATTGGATAGTTCTGGGTGAAAAACCACCATAGGCGGGAAGCTTAGAGTGGACATGTCAAAACTCGCCCCAGATTATGTGGAAGCTTCTATAAAAGAAATGGAACAAAAAATACAAGATGATCTGGCACTGGCCGAAAAACAAGAAAAGGTCCGACTGGCCGAAGCTGAACGAGAGTTCATTGAAGGTCAAAATAATGCAGGTAATTTATAATGAAAACTATTAATGAAATAAAAGAAAAATTGAATATGAAATTGACAGGGTTCACCACATCAACCAATGAATTTACTTATGAAAATGGTACATGGGTCAGACCCGATATTTCATATTCCATATACTACACTAAGGATAAGGAAGAGCACTACATTTCAGAAACGGTTATTCCTGAGAAAATGATTAGGGTTAAGGGGAGCTCCGCATTTGCACAATATAGTGAGTCCAAAAATGGAAATATGGAATCCACTAAATTCGTAAATTCGTATATGCCAAAAGTTAAAAAACCCGATATTAAGAGGGGGTACATGATTAGATACTTTGTGCAACCAAAAAACCAACCTCACGTGGATTTAACCGAAATCAATAAATCTGGGTTCAATGGTGATTTAACCTACTATAAGAAACGCAAAATAAATTGGAAAATTGTTGGTGCAAAGAACACTGTAATAGGGGAAAATAAACGAGCTCTAAAATACCTGAATAAACAATATCCAGATACATTTATCAGTATGGGCCCACTAGAATTTTGACAGGGGACTTCAAGTAAAAAGGAAGAAATCGAAAAAAAACTGGGGCTTTAGGAAATACGCTGATACTTATAATAAAGGTTGCGTAAATGGTTATAGAAACAATATCACAATTAGAATATTTTATGGCACAATGGGGTTCCCATGAGTGGATCGTCGTGCCTATATTATCCGATACAAAACAACACCCTTTGCAGAATCAACTATGTACTTTGTATATTAAAATAGTTGGTGACAACGAGGACGCTATCCTGGCGTTCGATCATACGGAATCATTGAACCTCCCCTATGAGGCTTTGGCCACATTGGAAACTGGTCAGCGTAAATATGTATATGATAAAAAGGAATTGAACCACATCTATAAATTCGAGAATGTGGTGGATGTCAATGTGGCATATTATTTGACTACTAACAAACCTTTGCTTGTGGATAAAATTACCACTCCAGCACATCAGTTTTTTCACGTAAGGCATTACAGAAAATCCAATCTCAATTCAATAATCCCAATCCTGAAGCACTTGGAATATTGCCGGAAATTGGCGGCCGAGCTGGAGCTGTGGACATTCATCCCAATCAATGAATTGTATAATGATGAATACATAGAAAATATGGGGTACATAGAAACCGCGGGGCTCAGGACTACGGATAGCATGGCATACTCAAATTACAATATGTTTACCAGTACAGGTCGACCATCCAATGCTTGGGGTGGTACTAATTATGCGGCACTAAATAAGTCTGATGAGACTAGAAAAAAATATGTTAGTAGGCATGGTAAAAATGGATATTTGATTGAATTCGACTTCAGCGGGAATCACTTGTATATTATTGCCGATTTGATAGGGTTTAAATTTCCAGAATCACCCCACGCGTATTTGGGTAAAATATACTATGGCGCCACCGACCTAACCCCAGAGCAATATAAAGAGGGCAAGGGTATCACATTTCAATTATTGTATGGTGGAATTGACAAAGAGTTCGAAAAAATCGACTTTTTTAAACAAGTTAATATGTATATATGGAAGCTGTGGGCAGAGTACAAGATGGGCAATGTAGTGTCACCTGTGAGCGGAAAAACGATATATAAGAATAATCTAAAAAACATGAATCCGCAAAAGTTATTCAATTATATGTTACAATTGTTGGAGTTCGAAGATGTTCACAAATACTTGAATCAAATTAAAATTTTGTTGGATAGATCGAAAACTAGGATTATACTTTACACTTATGATTCACTACTTTTCGATTTTAATGCGACTGACGGTAAGGAATTACTGATTGACATTAAAAATGTGCTGGAAAGCTACGGGAAATTGGTTACGACAGATATGGGTGTAAATTATTTTGAAATGAAAAACATAGATAATTATTTTGTGTAATATTTATAGACGAACAAAAATGGAGAAAATATAATGAGTTTTGACTACAATCCAGAAGAATATTTAGATGCTTTGGTAAATGAATGGGCATACAGAGTAAATAATGGGACACCGAATCCACATGATTTCGGCCACCAGATGGCACTGCGGGACATTTTAACAGAGTGGGATTGGAATATGCCTACAATTAATGAATTTATTACCAACCTTAAAAATACGACACCCGCCAATGAAGCGATTGGTAAAGTGTATATTCAAGATAAAGAAGCACCAGCGGGTGCTCAAGTTAAGACTGGTCCTAAAGGTGGTAAATATTACAGGGGGAACACCGAAACTGGGGAACCTGATAATTCCGATGAAGAGGGAGAATCCGAAGACAATTCCGAATCAAAACCAGAAGAATCGGATAGCTTGATAACTGGTGACCCATCCGAGGGGGATAATCAAGTTAAATTGGATGCATTCGAATATGGGTATGGTGATTTTGAAAAGGAAACTGGTTCCAAACCAGCTCCTGGTGGAGCGGGATCAATGTTCAATGAAATTGTATCTGGTGAGGGCGTACACATGTTATCCAAAAATTCGTCTATGAAAACTGATGAACTGGCCATGGAAATGTATAAGAAATATCATGGGACAAAATTGTCTAAAGAACAGAAAAAGACTCCGATGCCCGCTAGCCAGATACCACAACCATTGAGGGATAAAAAAGATCAGGCGTCCAAAGCTGTCAGGGAAGCTAAGAAAAGTGGAGATAAAAAGGTGATGAAAGCTGCTATAGAAGAATTCGCCGCCGCTGAACAGAATATTGGGTACTATACAAAATGTTTGGTATCGGCTCGATCTGCCAAGAAAAAATACACAAATACCATATCTAGAGTAGCCAATTTACAAAAAGAGGGGGCGTTTGGAAAATCCAAACGAGTTGACACATTTTATGGAGCAAACCAATCATTGGCTGCACAGGTGGCGAGTGTGGAAAATGCCAGAAGTGTATTGTTGCCAAGTGGGCAGAAAGTTTCAAAAGACGATGCCATTGTCTTTGTCAAAGCTGGTGGTGGTGGTGCAAATCCATCTGATACGGCCACCTTTGTTTCGGATGAAAAAGGAAATTTATTAATACAATTCCATTCGGATAAAACATCGACTGGTGATATTCAAGATAATTCAACATTAGCAAAAGAAGGTGATAATTACAAAGATGCCATTGATGCACAGGGTGGATTATCCAGAGAAGAAAAGGATAATTCCAAAAAAATCGTGGATGAATACTCCACCAAAATGGATGAGGTTGAAAAGAATTACAATAATCAGGCCGTTCCAATTGCACAAAGATTGGAAGAATTGCCATTTAAAGATCAAATGTCCATTATCAACAACGATAAGGGGTCATTGGGTAAAAATATAGAAGCGGCATTGTTTGGAAAAACTGGATTGAAACCCCAATATAAAAAACTTGTACCAGCTGGAGTTGATCCTAAAAAATTATCAATGGAACTGAAATACAAAATGATTAGAAAATTGGTAGCCAGCGGTGCTGGAAAGCCTAGTGATGTTAAAGCCATTAATAAAGTTGGTCTTGGATTACAAAAAAAGAACCCTGATATCGAGGGGATTGATGTTAAAAAGAACCTATCGGTCCAGCGTAAATTGGCTGTTAAATTGCAGAGAGATAGGATCAACGCGTTAAATGAAACAGTTGCCGAAGTCGACGGGGTAGATGTACCATTGGGCAGATTAATGGAAGCTGAAGAAACGATTAGGGGATTCCACTTGAAATTATTGGATTACCCGCCTAAGAAATATGAAGAGGGTAACCCTGGAAGTATGGTAGGGGATAGCTTGGATATCAATATGGGTGGAACAGTGGTTAATGGTGATGTATTGAGGCAAGCATTGGGAGTACAAAATACTACAGAATTCAAGAAACAATTCAGACTTGAAGAGACTGATGAATTGACTAAAGATGCCAATAATAATATCACTGGGAAAGTCGTATTTGTATATGCTGTCAAAGCTGGTGGTGAAAAAATACAAATAGGGTACAAAACCTATAGATCAAAATCTGGTGCCACAGGCAAAACATCCAATACTATGCAGTATAGTAAGGAAATGCAAAAACGATTTAAAGAAATATCGGATAAGGAAAAATAATATGAGAACGCAGCTGTTATGTACTTTCTCGAAAAGGAACCAACTACACGATACATTGGATTTGATAATTGATTATCACGATATACTATTTAATAAGGTGTATGTATTTCAGAATGAAGATAATTTTCATCAGCTGATATGCACGTACAATATTGAACAGGAAACGGAAAATTACCTTACAAATAAGGATACCATTTCATTGCATAGGAAAAAGCAATCAAATACACTATACACTATTAACGCTCTAAATGAAATAATCAGGCGTAAAAATAATGGGGTACTGGATAAGCAATTTCCTATTGATTGAGATGAATTCAGAAATAATCTGTTATTAACAAACTCATCGGGGTTTGTCAAAATACCCACTCGGATATACACCATCATAAATGTAACCGAATGGGAATCTAAAGAAAATTAAAGAAAAAGCTTGACTTTGTCAGTATAATCTTGTATCTTGAGGCAACAAAAAAAAGGAGTTACAAATGAGACGTTTTATTACAATTTTACTATTATTGGCCGTACTAGTAATGACAATCGGGTGTGCAAACCCAAAAACAATTGATGGAATCACCTATGATACTTATGGGCTGGCAAATAAAGATCAGGTGATGAATCCAGACATCGAATACAAAATCGTATTTGGCAATGTGGTCTGGTCCATTATCCTATCCGAAACAATTATTGTTCCGGTTTATATGGTAGGGTGGTCAATGTGGGAACCAGTCGGCAAGAAAGACCCCAACGCTGTTAAGGGTCAGATCGGTTATAAACATTAAATATAATTCAAAGAGCCCCCTTATGGGGGCTTTTTTTATGCCCAAAATGAAATAACAGTTGACTTTGTCGTTTTTATCTTGTATCTTGTGATATGGAAAGAGAATGAACAAATATGACTGAAGAACATACAATGTTTGAATTAGCTTCCGATATTAAGGATAAGCTATCAGACGTTATCAACCCCGACGATCTAACTGATGTTATAGAAGTGGTTAGGCAATCTGAAAATGGTGCATATCATTCTGGGTTGGGGACTGTCACAATTAAAAAGTCACGCAAACGGATTAATGTTTACGTGTCATTTACTGGTAATACTGGTTCACGTAGGGACAGCGTGAGTACATCGGTTGACACGATATTGGGTGTCAATGATTCGTTGCATAAGTTGAAATACCATAACGATGTAATCAAATATGAAACCAAAGGTCATTGGGATTATTTATACGAAATTGAAATATTGGTAACAAAATAATGGCCAGCGATTTAAAAAATGAAATTGCCCTCGCTGTTGGTAAAGAAAAAGGTCGAATTCTTCATAGTGATTATGTTAAAGAATTGAACAAAAGGCTGGAATTGATATCAAAGGGGACATTGGCACATAAGGTGTGGGCAGCTATGTGGATGGATAATAAATTGCGAACCAATATGAAAAAAGATTTGAGCACCGAATATTACGATGGTACAGTGGATATGTGCAATATGATTTTAAGAGAATTTGACGAAGTATTTTTAGAAGAGGAATTCGTCACACAAGAGGAAGAATAATGAAATTAAAAGATTTACAGCCATACGATAGTTTGACATTTAGAAATAATAGAGTATATTTGACGTATGCCGGTTCTATTTGGGATACGCATAACGAAGATTTTACGTCAAAAAAGAACAGAAAATTTGACATTGTTAGGGTTGAACGAAACGGGGAAATCCTATTCGAAGATGAGGAATATAAAAGGTTACACAATGTTACTTAGTAGAAAAGAATTTGGGATGCAAGTATTTGAGCGGGATATATCACTGTGCGTTATGTGTGGTGAAGAAGCCGTTGATGCACATCATATCATGGATAGAAAATTGTTCAAAGATGGTGGATATTACTTAGACAATGGGGCATCATTATGCTCCAAGCATCACATTGACGCTGAAAATGGAACTATTACACCCGCTGAATTGCGTGAAATTATTGGTATCAAAACGGCAGTTCTACCCAATGGAACCTATGACCCAAGAGTAGATTATGATAAGTGGGGCAATACACAAAAATATTTCAAGTACCCACGCACATATCATTTCCCTTGGTCAGAGGGGCTACAGAATGATGATAAGATGATGCAGAATCCCAATCAATTTGTTGGTAAAGAAGTAGTGGTCACTATCAAAATGGATGGTGAAAATACTACAATGTATAATGATTATATTCATGCTCGGTCATTGGATAGTCGGCATCACGCTAGCCGCAATTATGTTAAGGGAATCCATGGGTCGATTAAATACAGAATTCCAGCGGGTTGGCGAATATGTGGTGAGAATTTGTACGCGGAACATGCGATAAAATACAAAAATTTGGACAATTATTTTCAGGTGTTTTCTATATGGCAGGCCGATAATATTTGTTTGTCGTGGAAAGCAGCCCAACATTACGCGGTGGACGCCGGACTAATGCCGGTTAGCACCATATATGAAGGTATATATGACGAAGCTTTAATTCGTGAATTGGGTGATGAAATAATGGTAAATGGGTTCAATGGTGATCCAGTTGAAGGTTATGTTGTTAGACTGGCCGACCGATTCCATTACGATGATTTTGCCGATTCTATGGGAAAATGTGTACGAGCGGGACATGTTGGTGCAACTGATGATCATTGGATGAGCCAATGGAATGAATCAATGGTAAATAAATTAGGTTAATTGCAAAATAACGGTTGACTTTGTCATTTTTATCTTGTATCTTCTAGTATGATAAGAGAGGAACACATGACAAAAGAAGAATTAGAAATTTTAGAGGATGTCTTTAGGACACCTTATTCCCGTTTAGTGGAAATGGATGACTTTGTTAAATTTCCAAAGGGTGCCACCATATTTTTAAGTGGCATGGTTCACTGTCCATATACATTGACATTAACACCCAAAAGGGTTTTTGTTGACATGAAAATGGACAATTTTCAAAAAATGCAATTCGATAAAATATTACCAACTTTTAATTGGAAAATGATTTAAATGGCAAATGTAGAACGACAAGACTTTGATAAGTTACAGGAATTTTTGAATACCAATCTGGTGTATCTGTTTAGGAACAGCAGATATATTTCGATTAAGATTGAAAGGGTTCACGACCATTCAATTACTATACTCGGAAACAACATCACCAGCCAATCTGGTCTAACCAACCAAATGCGTATTAGGATTACAAGAGATTATGTTGATTCTAATATATCTCCTGGTAGATTTGCATATAACCCAAGTGGAATGTATCTGGGTCACAAAGAGGGTCGGGAACGAAAATTGGGTAAATTCAAGAAAATTCTACAAGTATCCAATGATCACATGAAAACTTATGAAAATGGGGTTCGTGAAAAACTGGCAGATTTTAATAGGGAAGCTGATCATAACACTCTAATGGAGAATGAATTTTCCCGTCATTTTGAGGTTGCCACTTCGGGAGCTCGTGGAGGGAAATTGATCAGTAGGAATTATCAGTATGAACCAAAACGCTGGGGCAGACCCAGTGATGAAGTTGAACAATTACCATTGGTTTCATTCAGAAAAAATGAAGATGAAACATATACAATTAATAGGGATTCGGGATTCTTTGTGAATCCAGAAGAATTCCAATTCAACGCCCGACATCTCAAGGAATTGGGTGAATTTTTAGAACGAGTCCTTTTTGATAAGGAACACATGACAGAATTATTGGAGGAAGATGATGATTGAGGGAGCACGGAAATACGCGATACTTAGGCACAACAAAGCCAACCAGACCTATGATGGTAAACCATACGAAACTCATCTGAGTGAAGTTGTAAACGTGGTTGAAGAATATAAACATTTAATTCGGGGATTCCACGAACGGTACGAACATCTGATTTCGGCCGCATGGAACCACGACGTAATTGAAGATACCGATACCAGTTATGGTGACTTGGAAAAGGAAATTGGAACCACTGTTGCCGATTTGGTGTATAGAGTCACCAACGAATTGGGCAAAAACAGAATCGAAAGGGGAATGAAAACATACCCCAAAACACGAGAGAGTGATGCCGCAATATTCCTGAAATTATCGGATAGGATTGCGAACACCAGACGTTCCAAGCGGAACGGCCATAGAATGTTTAAGGCATACATTAAAGAGTACCCAACATTCAGATACGCTTTGAAAAAGGGTCATCTGTTTGATGAGATGTGGGCACATCTTGACGAACTATATGGATACGAGGAATCTTAAAATGGAACCTATTGAAGTGGAAGTGATGTACCACGAGCCACCAATTTATAAGTATATCCCCAAGACTACAGAACGGCTGCAAGACGAAACGTGGTATCCTGAATTTCATGAATTTTGTGAATGGGCCGCATTTGAAGATTGGTGGAATTATAAGATACTGCCCGACACGGACGAAATCAGAGAATTGTATTTGATGTTCTATGAAGATTTGAATGATGAAAAATTTGATGGTGATATGGACAGATTGCAATCGTATTGTGAATATGAATTACTTGCTATTCCGGGTCTAATTGAAGTTTATAAAGAATTTGGGAATGGATAATGAGAAAAATTAGTAAAATGATTTGTGAACAATGTGGATCAAATGATGTAAATTTTATAATCGAACATCCAGATTATGATGGATTAATTGAAGTGGATAAAAACGGGAATTTATTTGATTCGGGGCAAATTTTGCATCGCTCCATAGATGATCTTAACCTAAATAGTTTCGAATTCATTGATGGGGAATGTTTGGATTGTGGGGATTTTAACACTGTTATGGTGTACTTTGAAGACGGTGTGTTTGAAAAGGATGAAAAGGCTTTTATGCATTTTACCGAATTGGGCACATCCACTAGAACGGAAACAAAATTAACTAAAATTGAAGACATCAATGTTGGGGACATTTATTTTAATGTCGGGGATACAATCAATGGCGATTTTTCAATTCAACTCATCCAGGTGGAAAAGAAAGCGGTTAGAAGTTTTACTGGTCGGAGATATCTATTTTTCTCCAAATTTGCCGAATTGGGGGCGATGAAATATGAAAATGATCAAGTTCGGAGTAAATGTTTTAAAGATGAATTGTGGTTACCGGCTACCAATGAACATCTAATGGCGTTTGAAATGTTGGAATTATTGGCATTTCCAAATGGTGAAGTAACATTTGAATCGGCCAAATTGAAAATTCAATCAGCTGGAGTTGACTATGAAGGATTATTTGGATAATGAGAAAAATCCCCGAAATATTGAAAAAGAAGAGAATTCATTCGTCAAATCATTATGGTCAATATAGGGATATTCACGTTCTAGGTGGTGTATGGAAATGGTGTAAGCGTGGCAGTACGATTATGATTGTATCTCCAGCTTGGAAGAAATACACTATTTCTGAATCAGATTTCACTGGTATATCACACGAAGAACTAAGCCGAGGGGCATACAAGGGGTACTACGTTGGCATAGATCCCGCTCAGGTTAAACGATACATAATGAATACTATTTGGGGCACTGAGTATCCCCAGAAAATTAATATAAAATATGAAAAAGATAAGGAATGGGAATAATAAAGCTTGACTTTCTCATAAATATCTTGTATATTATAGTATGAATAAGAATGACATTATTGGAGAATTGCTTAGAATATTAATTCAGGCCACTATTGAATATGTGGATTCGGTTGAAAAGGAGCTATTTGATTTCGAAGATAGTAACGATTTACTGTCGGATACCATAACTGATATGGAAGAAGAAAATGAAGATTTACGTGAACAACTGAATGAAGTTTTACATGAATTGGAAATACGGGACATGGATATGAGAAATATATTGGATGATGACAATGAATAAAAAGGACATAATTGCGCGATTAAAAGATTTGAGCCGATTCGATATGGCAGCTGAAATTGATCCCTACAGTGATCGCATCGGCGGATATTCAACATAGGTTGAAAAAGACCGTTATGAGTTTGGGGATTATGTGGAATGGGATGATATTGCCATTCTCATAAAAGAGCTGGAAAATGATACAATTTTGGAGTATGACAATGAAACCGATTAATATATTAAATGAACCAATAAAAGTGTATCATGCAAATTTACTGGAATCTGATGACAATTCAATGTATAGGCGTGAATGCCCATTTTGTGAAATTGGGTTATTTATGGTAAGGCGTGATAATGAAACATTTGTATTGGAATATACTGATAATTGTATTTCATGTGGACAACAGGTGATTTACATGGATATTGACAAAATGAGAGCTAAAGAAAATTTCGAAGAATTAAAGGATGTGGAATAAATGAAAACATTAATTATTGTTAGGGGAGTACCAGGTTGTGGTAAGTCCACCTATGCAAAGGAATTGGTTCGAAAGGACCCACAGAATTGGCTTCGCGTTAACCGAGACGATTTCAGGACGATGGCAAATGCCGGAGTATATTCTGAAGTATTTGAAATGGTTATCCAAGATACAGTTATGGCGATGGCTCGTAAGGCCCTACAAAAAGGGTTGAATGTGGTTACTGATGACACCAACTTAAAAGGTAAAACCGTATCACAATGGCACAGACTTGCACAGAGTGTGGGTGATGTTGAAGTGATAGAAAAATATATTGATGTGGAGCTGAAAACTGCGTTACATCGTAACGCTACTCGACCGTCTGAAGATCAGGTGCCAGAGGGAGTGGTTAAGAAATTTTTCACCAAATACATCAACAAGAATCTTAAAGTGACTCCAAAATCATATTGCCCACCAGTGGATAATCCAATGTTCACCAATATTCAGGATCAGAGTTTGCCACAAGCAATCGTATGTGACTTGGATGGGACATTGGCAAAGATGGTTGCTAGGGGCCCATACGATTGGGACAAGGTGGATACTGATGCAGTGAATAGCCCAGTACGCCACGTATTGGATACATACGGATATTCGAACATGATGCTCAATGAAGATGACGAAGACGAACACGTTGAAATCATTCTATTCTCGGCACGCGATGGTTCTTCCCGTGATTTGACTGAATCTTGGCTGCGTACACATAACATCCATTATAACCAGTTGATTATGCGTGAAGCGGGTGATATGCGTAAAGACAGTACGGTTAAAAAAGAAATGTATGAACAATTTCTTGAGGACAAGTATAATATCCTATTTGTTCTAGATGACAGAGATTCCGTGGTCGAATTATGGCGAAACGAAATTGGGGTTCCGTGTTTTCAGGTCGACTACGGTAATTTTTAGCAGAAAGGTTAAGAAATGAAAATTAATACGGAACACATGAGAAAATTAATGGAAGCGTATAATATCGCCGCGAAGGGTGATGATCCATATAAACATTATGCGGCCGTAGTTACACTGCGAAAAGAAATTCAGGGGTTTGAACGGACTCTTGAAATCTATGAGAAACACATCCATGCAAATATGTTTGCACAGTTGGAAAAAGACTTGCTCAAAGGAAATTAATTTCAAAAAAGCGAAAATAACGGTTGACTTTGTCGTTTTTATCTTGTATCTTGAGGTATGATAAGAGAGGACAATCAAATGCATAAAAGTGAAAGAGTCGAATTATTGACTAACGCCCAAGACTTAATTAATGAGGCCATCGGCCTAATTGAAGAGGCAGTAAGCGGTACAGAAAACGATATGTCTGCACAGGCATATATTATAGCACACTTGAATAACTGGGCAAATGGTGGAAACCCATGCGACGAGACAATCCCAGTATTAATTGAAGAAATTGAGGAAAATTAAGATGAGTAAATATTGGTGGGACTTTGAGGGTCCAGATACGGTTATAGTTGAGAGTGAAAATTCAAATGTACCATTGGCCGAATTTGAATACGATTATATGGGTGGTGATGGAGAAATAATGACACATCCAGACGGCACACAATCTCGTCAGGGGTGTGCATCGGCCGCAATCGAGTTGGCAGAACAATTTATTAACGATTTAGAAGGACAGAATTAAAATGACATTGCAAGAATTTATTGACGACAACAGAGCTGAACTCGACTCGGGCATCCGAGCGGCTATAGGTCAACCAAATTTTGATCTTGACGACGACGAACGTGAGTTGTGGATTATGAATGACGAAGGCCTTTACAACTGGGCTCTATCAGAAGGTGTAGAGGAAATCTAAGATGTCAACCAATCAACTCAAAAAAATGGTGGAAGTCGATTTCGAAAGACATGCTTGTGATTTTTGCAATCATTATGTTGAATATGGACCCAACCACGACCATTTCAATTCCAGCGGAGAAACTTTGATATGGGGCGAATCTCAACCGATTTTTATTGACAAGTGTGCTATTTGTGAAAATGATTTTTGCAACGATCACAAAGGAGTTGAATATTCCGAAGATGGTTCAATTTGCCACAAATGTGCCGAAACATACCAATTCGATATCAGTGGGGTGTCATTTATTAATATCAAAACTGGTGAAAAAGCCGGAAGCTTCAACCTATAGGGGTGGAATTATGGAAATCACACTGACTCCAGAAAATGTAAATGACTACCATCTGAATTATCGGAATGGTGTATTACATGCAAATATAATGAGACTGGTTGAAGCTGGAAAATCGGTCGATATTGAAGTGGAAATTCAGACCAATGCCCAATTCTTGGTAGTTAATTATGGGGGCAATATTAACTAAAATAATTAAAAAAATAGTAAGATTTTTTTTCAAAACACCCAAAATAAAAGGGTGTTTTTCTTTGCCTGCTTACTATATATTAATGTGAAAAGAAACACAGGTTGTATGAATTAAATATAACTAATTAAACATTAACGAATGAGCATTTAAACACTTAGGAGAAACAAAAATGGCCGATATTAATGCATTAAAAAAACGTCTAGAACAGCTAGAATCAACAAATCACCGTGTAAACAACCTCTGGAAACCATCTTCCGGAAAAACCCAAATCAGACTCGTACCTTATAAAATGGATCATGATAATCCATTCATTGAGTTACTTTTTCATTATGACTTAGGTGGCAAGAACTACTTGTCTCCACTGTCATTTCAGAGACCCGATCCAATCGAGGAATTCTCTAAGAAGCTGCGGGCTTCAGGAGATTCAGAAGGTTGGAAACTGTCTAAGAAACTTAGTGCTAAGATGAGAACTTATGTTCCAATCGTGGTACGTGGTGAAGAAGATCAGGGTGTAAAATTCTGGGGTTTTGGAAAAACAGTTTACCAAGAACTGCTCGGATTCATGTCTGACCCAGACTACGGTGACATTACCGACCCAACAAGTGGTCGTGATGTAGTCGTGGAATTCAAAACCGCGGAAGAAGTCGGTGCGAGTTTTCCAAAAACTAACATTCGCGTTAAGCCAAATGTTACACCATTAACCGCCAATAAGGCACAACTGGATAACTTCTTGGAAAATCAAAAAGATGTCCGCGAAATTTATCAGGAACTTTCTTATGATGATTTGGCAGAGGCTCTCAATGATTACCTTAGCCCAGATGCAGAGGAAGAATCTGATACAGCCGGAGACGGTATGACAAAATCTCAAATGCAGGAACATGTTGAAACTGCTTCCATTGATAATTTCGATGACATTTTTAACAAGAAAAACTAAATAATAAACGATACGGGGAGACTTCACAGTCTCCCCATATTATTTTAGGAGACGCAAATGAGAGATAGAGACGAATTAGCCTCAATGATCGCGGATTCGATTAACAAATCATCCGCCGAAAAATCCGCTTTCTTTTTAGATAGCGAAGAATCACCCACAGATGTAACGGATTGAATTTCCACTGGATCATCAGAACTAGATTTAGCGATATCAAATATGCCCAACGGGGGAATACCCGTGGGTAGAATCACTGAATTTAATGGATTGGAAGGTACTGGCAAAAGTCTTGTCGGTGCTCACATCTTGGCTAACGCCCAGCGTAAAGGTGGGGTGGCCATATACATTGATACTGAAACTTCAGTTAGCCCACAATTTTTGACAGCCATTGGAGTGGATGTTAAGAACATGATTTATGATCATGTGGAAACAGTTGAAGAGATTTTTGAACACATTGAAAATATTGTGACAAAGGTTAGGGAACAAGATAAGGGCAGACTGGTTACAATTCTTGTGGACAGTATAGCCGCAGCCAGTACAAAGGTTGAAATGGAAGCCGATTTTGATAAGGATGGTTGGGCAACAAGCAAAGCCATTATTATCTCAAAGGCTATGAGAAAAATCACACAAATGATTGGTAAACAACGTGTCGCATTGGTTTTCACAAATCAATTGAGGCAGAAGTTGGGTGCAATGTTTGGTGACCAATGGACTACTTCTGGTGGAAAGGCATTGCCATTCCATGCATCAGTTAGAGTTAGATTAAAGAACGCTGGCCGAATAAAGGTTGGTACTGGTACAAAAGAACAGGTCGTTGGAATGAAAATTAAAGCACAGGTAATCAAGAATAGAATGGGTCCGCCTCTGAGGCAGGCCGAATTCAACCTAAGTTTCGCTTCTGGAATTGATGACATTGGGAGCTGGATAAGAATTTTATCCGCTCATAAGATTGTCAAACAGGCCGGAGCTTGGTACACCATCGAGTACGAGGATAAAGAAATAAAATTTCAGGCAAAGAAATTTGAAGAGGTTTTAGAGAAAAATCCCAAATTGGAAAAATATCTATACGATCAAATATGTGAAAAAACCATATTGAAATACAGAAATTCTCCAGACGAGCCGGTGGTATTGGATGCCGAAGTGGAAGAAATTGAAGAGATGTTGGAAGACGACAGTTAATCTTCATCGGACTTGGGGCATTTTTGCTTTTTAGGTTGTTACTCCAAAATACATACATAAATATTAGAAGTTAAGAATGCCCCTTTTTTAGAAAGGTGTAAATGAACAATAAAACATTACAACGGATACTGGATCAAGTTCAGAAGGAACATGACAATGCAGATGATCTGGAATATAATAGCAACGTGTTGATAGTCGATGGACTAAATACATTTATCAGGGCCTTTTCGGCCGTACCCATGACAAATACAAATGGGGCTCATGTCGGTGGAATCATCGGATTTTTGAGGTCTATAGCATATACTGTCAAAACATTAAATCCCACTCGGCTGATAATCACATTTGATGGCAAGGGTGGTTCGGTGCGCCGTAGAGAATTGTATCCAGAATACAAAGGAAAACGGAAAGTATCAAAATTAAATAGAGCGGATGCATTCAGTACCGCTGAGGACGAACATCAGTCGATGATGGAGCAGTTGAAAAAGACTGTTGATTATTTGGGGACACTTCCGTTATCACTGATTACGGT
>Ga0207997_1000068_pt1 | contig 45635 bp, 55 predicted proteins | sample AntAceMetag02UKN_FD_184777 | JGI IMG/M metagenome (GOLD analysis project Ga0207997, IMG submission 184777) | Saline lake microbial communities from Ace Lake, Antarctica - Antarctic Ace Lake Metagenome 02UKN (SPAdes) (version 2) | ecosystem: Environmental > Aquatic > Non-marine Saline and... | reverse complement strand
CGTTCAATACCGACTATGACTGTACGTTCAATACCGGCTCTGGCTGTACGTTCAATACCGACTATGACTGTACGTTCAATACCGACTATGACTGTACGTTTCATACCGGCTCTGGCTGTACGTTCAATACCGACTATGACTGTACGTTCAATACCGGCTCTGGCTGTACGTTCAATACCGACTATGACTGTACGTTCAATACCGGCTCTGGCTGTACGTTCAATACCGGCTATGACTGTACGTTCAATACCGACTATGACTGTACGTTTCATACCGGCTTTGGCTGTACGTTTAAGATCAACGATTACAAATTCCCTATTGCTCCACTGAGATTTAACGGCTCTCGATATTACATCGAAGTATCAGGGCCAAGCCTGATCCGTTCGGGTTGCATCGAAAAACCTGTTAAATGGTGGCAAGAAAACATAAAGCGGTGCGCCGAAGAAAACAGCTACACGCCTGGACAGGTAAAAGAATATGAATTTTACGTCGAAATTTTGGCTAAGTGGCTGGATAGGTTCGGCAAAGAGATACAGGTAACTAACAAGCCCGAACAGGGCGGAAAGTAGGTAGTTATGAAAAAGTTAACGATGATCGTGCTGCTTGTTGCAGTGATTGGAGTAATGGGGTGCAATGGAACATCACAGGAAAGGCTTGATGGATTGGTTGCGTTTCTTGGCATGACACAGGACCAGTCTGTGTTGATCGACGATGATGTTGCCACCTTACAGCAAACGCTGGCAAACTTACAGGTTGCCGCTGACGACCCAGCATTAGCCTCAGACGACGCCGCAAAGATAGAAGCGACATTAACTATGGTGGCCGAGAAACTGTCTGAGGCGTTGGAAGTCAAGGCTAAGATCGACAAGGCTGTGACGGGCGCAGAGGCGGCTATTGCTAAGATTGCGGCAGAAGGTAACGCTAACATTGGGAACGAGATAGAGGCGGCGGGGCAAACGCTTGTAGCGGTATCGCCTGCCATCCCGCCTCCTTGGGGAACTATCTCCGGTATTGCTGGAACCTTGCTCGCTGCCCTTGGCGGTATTTTAGCCAAGCGATATAAAACCGCCTTAGTTGATGTTGTCAAGTCTGTGGATAAGGGCGTAGGTGTTTTGGATGAGGTTAACTCAATAGGAATTGTTACAGAATTGAAAGCTAACCAAAAGCCCGCTACTAGAAATATTGTTCGTGAGATACGTGCGGCATAAAATCGCTACGGTCACCGTGGAGTCTGGCCCGTTTCGGCGGGTCAGGCTGACTTTAACTTTGTAGTTACTGAAATATCCACAAGATGTTTTGTGGACACTGAAACCGATTTAGGATAGCGACAAGGAAAAGATGGTGAGTGATGATAACCGAAATAGCTAAGTTAGTATCAAAATGTAAAAGACTTGAAGCAGAAAACGCTGAGATGCGGGAGTTTATTCTGGGGGCTAGGCATGATGCTGGCTGTAACCGTAGTTATAACCAAAATTACGAGTGTGACTGTGGCCTTACGAAGTTGCAAAACGAATTAAGGGATAAGACATGAAACCAGCAAAAGAAGCCTTAATAAGAGCCTTAATAATAGCAGTGGTTTTTGTCCTTTGTGGAGCAGGCTTACTATTTGCAATTACTAATAAAGCCGCTAAGGTTGCTAGGCTTGCCCCTGTAGCATGGCAGTCATACAATAAGGAAATTCTTGCTGGGGCAATGATAGTCGGTAAAAATGAATCGATACCAATCGTTGAGATACCGTTAGTTCTGCATAAATTGCCACCGATGGGCAAAGATGAGAGATTGTTAATGTGTTTCGCCAACCCTAAAGACCCAGAGTCAGTGATTGCTGTTGTGGTTGTTTTTAGTAAGCAGGGTAAAGTTAAACTGGGTGATATTTTCAAGAGGTGAATAATGCCAAGCAGAAAGCGTAGAATTGCAGATAAAAAGCGTACAGATGCGAAGTTAGCCATATCTTTACGTCGAGAGAAGATATGGGGAATTAAGCAATTGATTAAGGCAGAGACCGCTTTGAAGATTGGACCCAGGAAGGCCAAAGAAGTGCTGGTCCAGGCGCAAGCGTATGCTCCATCCAGTCAGACCTTACTATTAAATGAACGAATAGCAGAATACGAAGATATGGCAGGGAGCCTCTCTGTCCCATTCTAAGCGACCGTAATATCAGATGGTATCAAAGTACCAATTAGGAAAGATAGTTCGTTACAGACTAGAAAAAAGGGTACTCAGTCCCGTATTTTAAGAAAGGAACAGTACAATGTCAGTTGACAATAACAGAGAGATGAGTGATGCACAGAAAAAGAAATATTTACGGCTACCTAACACCGAAAAAGTGACGTACAAAGAGGCTTGTACCACTAATCACAGGATGGTAGCAATTAAGGCTTTTTGCCGGGAATGTATGGGGTATGAACACGCAGCGGTAGATATTCGGAACTGCACTTCTCTGGATTGCCCCCGATACAACCACCGTCCGTATAGAAAATAACAAATAAACTTGATAAACCGGAAAGCGTAGGGTAAGGTTTAAGTATGAAACGTTTTCGTACAAGTAAATATTATCTTTTTATACCTTGGTGGGCAATTCCTCTTGTGCGTTGCGTTTCATCCACCAAGGTATTTTTTTGATATGAGATACCCAAATGCAAGGCAAAAAGAACTCAGGGAAAGCCCCAAGCGTGCAGTTATATTACAAAGATTTACTGACGGATATACAGGAGCATCATAACGAAATGGTGGGCGCATGGATGAAAATCTTATGCCATATCTGGCACAATCAAACTGGCGAAATCACTAAGACTTTGCCTCAAATTGCAAGGATAATTGGTGAAGGTGAAGACAGGACAAAAGATATTTTAGGATATTTTTTAGTCGAAAATATCGCAGACGTAACGCAAAAATACGGGAAAATAACGATAGTTTGCAGGCGAGCTAAGAAGGACGCTAAACTCAAAGAACAGAACAGGTTGCGTCAACAGAGGGCGAGGGCAAAGCAACAAGGTCACACTGATGTCACACACCAAAAGGTCAACCCTTCATCTTCATCTTCATCTTCTTCTTCTACTTCTATTAAAAAAGATAAAGAAAAATTCGACACTTTCAGAAAGAAATATCTAGGGACTAAAAGAGGACTTGATACCGAATTTAACAACTTCTGTAAGAAACATAAAGACTGGAAAGTAATATTACCTATCTTAACATCTTCTCTTGAACAGCAAATATCAACTAGGGAGAATACACAAGGATTTGTACCAGAATGGAAAAACCTTGCGACATGGATAAACAATCGGTGCTGGGAAGAAGAGAGTGGTGGCGATGTTAATATAGGTAAGACAGAGGACTTCTCAGACCAGACTAAAGAGATGATAGAGGGATATAAGAAACCTCAAATAACAGAAAAAAAGGTAGTGGAACCCGAAGAAGCAGTTTTTTAGGAGATAGTGATGGCTAACACAACCTACGCAGAAAAGCTCAAAGACCCTAGATGGCAGAAGATGCGGCTAAAGGTGTTAGAGCGAGATAATTGGGCTTGCCAGCAGTGTGGTGATGACAAATCGTCGCTTCATGTCCACCATAGGTATTATCTCCGCGGGAAAGAACCGTGGGGCTACCCTGATCAAGCATTAGTCACTCTTTGTGAAACATGCCACAAAGAAGAAACGGAGCTAATGCCGGAAGTTATAGAAACTGTGGCTGATTGCTTAAAAACATTATTCCTTGCGGGAGAAATTATGACGGTATTCGTTGGGGTTGCTACGGCGGGAGGGTGGTTTGAGGACAAAAAGGGGTTCCCCTTTCCACCAAAAGTAACCGCCAAGGCGATAAATTGGGCCTTAACGAATGATGAAATGATCGAAGAAATACCCAAAAGGTACACAGCTTATTTACGCGAAATAGCAAATGAACCCGCGGGGGAACTCAAAAATGACTAAAGACATCATCGCCTTCACGGTTCCCAGTAGTCCGAAGGCAATGAAACCGAAAGAAGAAATTACTATTTTATAGGAGACAATCGAATGGCTAAGAAGAAAAAAGTAGAGAAACCGGTAGAAGTCGTGGAAATTGAGGCTGGAGCGTATGAAGAATTGGATATTCGGGCTGGTGCTTTTACTACGATAGTGGGGCTACAGCAGGGTGTCCACCAGAAGCAGTTGCTTATGAAAGCGAAGCATGACCAGTACAAAGAGGCTAAGCAGAACTATGAGTCTGCTGTGGATTTCCTGATGGAACAGATTGTGGCTTTGGGTAGGGATGAGCCTTTGTTTGACCCGGCGAATCAAGACGACTCAAAGGCTATGGATGACGACCAGCCGGAAGAAGGTCAAGATGAAAACGGATAAAGATATCATCACCTTCACGGTTCCCGGTAGTCCGAAGGCATTGAAACGACATCGGACGTTCCGTAGGGGTGATTTTGTCGGCCAGTATGACCCAAGCAAGGGCGATAAGGGTGATTTTCTGGCTAAATGTATGGAGTATAAGCCCATCGTTCCGTGGTCGGGGCCACTGAGAGTTGACCTCTTGCTGTTTTTTCCCCGGCCACGGAGCCACTATCGTTCTGGCAAGCACAGTGACGAGTTGAAACCGAATGCCCCGACGTGGCATGATAAGAATCCAGACCGAGATAATGTGGAGAAGTTTGTATGTGATGCACTGAACGGTATCTTCTGGTCTGACGACCGGATAATCTGTGACGGTGTGATACAGAAAAAGTATAGTGACAGACCGAGAATTGAGATAACAGTGGAGAAGTTATGAGTAAACCAAAGCGCGAGCGACGAACAAAGATTCTACAATCTAACTGGGACGTTATCGGTGAAGACATACGAGAGAAATTGCTCAATGCAAAGACTCGTAAGAAACTTCCATCCGGTAATATCTATCCAGATGTGATGGATGTAGTCAATGATGACCCTTGGGTTTATATCATACCTGGAATATGTGACGGTGTATTCTTGGAGAAGTTGATTGATAAGACCTCGGACGACGAAGTGATAATACTTCTGGAGAAATCTCCCTCTATCTTGAGATATGCGCTTAGCCGCGTAGATATATCAGTGGCAATATTGACGAATAGAATTATTCTGATTGACACGGAAGACCCAAGTGAGATTGTTATTCGCTTGCAATTGTCTGTTGATAGATTGAGTCGTGGCGTTAAAGTTGTCAAGCCGATATGGAATTATGATAATGTGTTTTGGTCCAATGCCGCACGAACAGTTATGGATTATGCCGATGCACAGAAGACGCTAATGCTCACCCAAATGACGAACAGCAAAGTAACGGCTGATAATATCCTGGGCAATACATTTTTCTACCTGCATAACCCAACGATTGAGAACTTAAAAGATTGCGTAAAAGAAAAGAGTGCCACGCTTGTCACGGTGGCGGCAGGCCCAAGTGTTGACGATGTTCTGCCCGGACTGAATCAACTCAGCGAGATGCCGCCATTCGTGACATGCTTAACTATGCTCAAGCCGCTATTGGCCAATGGTATCAAGCCAGCGTATGTTACGGCACTAGATTACCATGAGATATCAGGCCGGTTTCTGGATGATGTTACACTTGAACAATGCAAGGGTGTCGTATTTCTAATGGACCCAAAGGTCAATCCGGCTGTTATTGAAGCTATCCAGAAGATGGGTGGTAAGTTGTGTTTCTTCTCAGATGGATGGCTCAATGAGTTGTGTGGATTGAAGCGAGAGGACTATATCAGTGGCTGTTCCACAGTAGCACACCTGAGTTTCCAGGTTGCCGCATGGCTGGGTGCTGAGAACATTATTATGATTGGTAATGATCTATCGTTCCCGGAGGAAAAGTACTACGCTGAGGCCGTATATGAGCATCACAAATGGAAGGAGTCATCGAGGTTAATGGTGTCACCACAACATCGGATGTTAAGAGTGTGTAAGAATAAATCAGGTGACCCGGTTTATTCAGATGAGCAGATGGTGAGTTATCTGAAGCAGTTTGAAATGATGTGGCGTAACTTTGATGGTACTGTCGTTGATTGTTCCCATCCCAAGAGCGTAAAGAAAGCACATTGCGAAGAGATGACACTGGAAGATGCGATTAAGACATATAAGAATAGTGGCGAAATATCCTTCCCCGGTTTAGTGAAGCAGGGGATAGAGATGGACGAAGTTTTTAAGAGTGTTGATAAATATCTGGGTGAGTTGGATAGATTTATCATATCTCACAAGAAGATTGTGAATGCTTATATGATTTTGGAAGGGAAGTTTGAGGACGAGACATTGTGGAATAAATCGAGAGCGATTATTATCAAGGAGAAGAAGGTGCTAGATGGATTGATGCACCTTGCCCCGCGAATAGAGAGCTTCAGCGGGATAGCGGAGTTTATTAAGAGATGGGAAGATACGATATGTAAACGAAACGAAGACAAGTGGGACAAGCATAAGATTAAAGAACATAGATTTGGTCGTGACATTAAATATATATCTACCATCCAGAACTCAGCGGAGAAGATGTATGAGATAATCAGTGAAATGCGTGACGGATTAAAGAATAAAACTATGTAAGGAGATAATGAAATGGCTAACAAAGATGGAAAAGGCCCGAAAGGTAATGGGCCAAGAGACGGAAGAGGCGGCGGAAAAGGTCGCGGAACAGCTAAGCCCAAAGGACGAAAAACTGGCGGCAAAAAAGGCAATTGCTGACAAGGAATAAGAGCGAAAGGATAACGAGTAATGAAACCACAATACAAAACAAAAGAAGCGTTGATAGGTGCGTTGCAAAGACAGGAAAAAAAGCACGCTGAGTTGATTAAGTCTCATAAGAAGCATGAAGATAGAGTGCATAAATTAGAGACACAACTTGCCAATACGGAAGAGGTTGCTGTAGCAGCACGAAAGGCTCTGGCTACTCTTGAGAGGCTACTGTTTGAGTTTGGAGATATGAAGGTAGCAGCCGTTCGTGAGCGATTGCAAGGGATAATTAAAAAGGGTCTGGATAATAAGAAAGTGGCACACTTTTGTGGAGATTAAGAAAGATGGGATACTGTAAAGACATAACACTGATAAACCCTCCGATACGATTACAAGATAAGCCACGTAACTTTCCACATGGACTGGGAAGTATCGCTGCTGTGTTGATTGATGCTGGCATTGATGTTGGTGTGATAGATGCTAACGCTTTGCGTATGACAGATGATATGGTGATTACTGAGCTACAGAAACAGTCACCCAAGTTTATCGGTATCGGTGGCATGGTGACTACATATGTATGGCAGAAGCGTATGGTTCCACTAATCAAGAAGGCGTTGCCTGATGCTAAGATAGTTTTGGGTGGTGGTCTTGCCACTGCATGTACTAAGATCGTAGAGAGGAATATACCGCACGACTTCCTGATAGCAGGAGAAGGTGAGGATAAGATACTCAGAGAGGTGTTTGGGATAGAGCCGGAAGACCCAATATCGGAAGACTTGGATAACCTGCCTATCACGCCATACGAATTATTCCCAATGAATGTATATCTTGCAAACCCAGTAGTTGGCTTCGGTAGAGACATGGACATGGTGACTTCAAGGGGATGTCCTTATGATTGCAACTTCTGCTATCGGCTCAGTGGCACGAAGTGGAGAAGCTTCGATGTTGTTCCTCTTGGCTATGACATGGAATGGGTGGTTGATAAATTCAACCTAGACTTTATATCATTTCAAGATGACTGTTTCGTGATTAACAAACAGCGAGTTTATAATATTTGTGCGTTGATAAGGAACAGATTACCCAATCTCAAATGGTCATGCACTGGCCGGGTAGGTATCTGCGACCTTGATATGCTTAAAGAGATGAAAGCGTCCGGCTGTGTATCAGTGAGCTATGGGATAGAATCAGGTAGCGATAAGATGCTCAAGCTTATGAATAAGCAGCAGACAGCAGAGCAGGCAGCACAAGTCATAAGAGATACAAGAGAGGCAGGTATGCTATGCCCGACTTCATTTATCTTTGGCTATCCGGGCGAAGGGCCAGACACGATAATGGAAACGCAAAACTTCTGCATAGATAATCAGATACCGCTATCGTCATTGATGTATGCCACGCCATATCCGAAGACGCAATTATATCAGCAAGTGTTCGGTATGATTAAAGCTAAGTTTATTACCGAAGAAAAATACATCGAAGCATTGTGCGAAACTGGAGACTGCAATAACTTCCTTATCAATCTGATGTGGCCAATTGCAGTGAGAGATTGGGAATGGATGGCAGAAGATATTCTCACTCGTATACACGATAGCATGATTGAGTATGTTAATAAGCAGGTCAAACCACAGATGACAGACGACCAGATTAAAGAATTGTACGGACCCAACTTCAAGGGGTTCGATGATAGAGACAAGAAACACCGCAGACAGCATGGATTTAACTTAGGAGATTAAGAAATGCAAGACACAGTAGTAATAATACCAGCCAGAGCAGGTAGTAAAGGGTTGGAGAATAAGAATGTTAAGAGGATTGGACCCATGACCCTGATAGAGATAGCTGTGAACTACTCTATCAGCGAAGGATATTACCCCGTCCTGACTACAAATATGCCAGAATATCTAAAGAAGTACCAGTGGGCATATGGTTGTAATACGGATTTAATAATCGACCGCCCTGAATGTCTATGCCAAGATGATACGCCGATAGATATGGTGTTAAGACATGCCGTAGATAGACGCAAGCCCGACTCGTATGAATATGTGGCCCTACTGTACCCGAATGTAGTACGCAAGCCGGGCATACTCAAGGCATGTATTGATAAGATCAAAGAGACAGGTTGTGATTCGGTCCAGACAGTTACAGAAGTGAGTGAGCAGCATCCATTCTTCATGCACAAGAAGAATAAGGACGATCAGATAAGCAAGCTCATCTACAATCAGGTGTATCGCAGGCAGGAATTACCTAAGTATTACTACGTAGATGGCGCAGCAGCAGTTGTCAAGACTGAAGTATTGATGGATGCAAACACAAGCGACGACCCGCACGCCTTTTGGGGTACAGATCGCCGCTGTATTGTCCAACAGCCAGGCGACTCAGTAAACATAGACACCCAGCACGATTTTGATATGGCTGTAGATTACATGGCCCGACTCGAAGGCAATTCTGGTAAATGACCAAGCATACGTAAAGCCCGATAAACTGTGGATATACTGATATTCTGAGTCTTAGCGATGGTCGGAGCCTTCATACCATTCATGGCCAGACTATTGATAGCCTTGACGTGAGCATCGGTTAGTTTAGTCCTTCTGCCTTTACGACTACCGCCCCACTTTTTACCCTTCCACTCGTGACTGCACACCTTGCACTGGTAGTGGAACTCTTTGGGGTATTGGTTCCGCGGGTCTGGGGTAGGCTTACACTTGGCCTTACACTCTGGACAATTAGACCTACGGGCAGCAGATATACCGGCCCGAATACGCTCGGCCCTCATATCGGCCTCATATTGAGCAAAAGAGGCCATAATGTTCGTTATAAGCTCGCCCAGCTCAGTTGAGTTATCTATGCCCTCACTCACTGAGATGATGTTGACCTGGTTATCCTTGCACAACTGGAAGAATTTACAAGCTTCAATCATCGACCTGCCCAACCTGTCAACACGCCAGACTACCACACGCTCTATGTTGCCGCTGGAGACCAATCGCTCCAGATCGTAGTATTGTGGCCTACCACTCCGCGAACGCCCGGAGGCGGTATCCTCAAGCCAAATCTGGTCTTCTGGGTGTATATGTGATAGCTCTAACCACCGTTCTATATCTGGTCGCTGACTAGCAGTAGATTGATGGCCCGTAGATACCCGCATGTAAATTGCTGTTTTATTCATTGTTTTACCCTTCCTAATTACAATAAGCCAGAAGGTATTTTACCCGGCGTATTATTAAGTGCAGTACCTTCTTCATAAAAGCACTTCTTATTCCAACATAAGTTTCGCATACTTGATATAGAACAAAACTTGTAATAATGCTTGCAAGAATGACACTCTATAGATTGACACCCCTCGTACCGACTGCTTTGAATATACCCCAAATGCCGACCACAACCACACCAAACCGAGTGATTAAAATCACCCTCAACGCCCGACCCGACTCTTGCTTGAGCGTCACAAGCTTGCGGGCATTCTTTATAATGAGCCAGATCGTCGGCATCGACAAACTCTATATCGTCAATAATGCCGATGGTTTTTTTCATAGCTTTCATATCTTATCTCCTTAAATCTATATGTGTTAAAGGTTTATAATTCAGTGCCCAATACTGAATCGTGGATGAACTCCATAGCAGTAAAGAATTTATTGATATTATACATTTTTGCCTCAGTAGGCATGTTGGCCCGACTTATTACTCTCTCAATTTCAGTAGTTATTGCGCTCATAATCATAAGCCATGTTTCGGTGTCTAGCTGGATTGCGTGCTTAACCTTAAATGTTTCCGGTTCATTCTCAATCATGTCAAGCACGACTTCGCCGATTGCTTTCCGTACTTCTTTAGCTTTCGTTCTCATACGTTCCATTGTGTTTAGTCTCCTTATAGTATTCCGTTGGCCTTACAGTCTCTTTTTTTACCGTCTGAAACTTCCCACAGTATATTGTGAGAGGTTCTGTCATTGTAGTCACTAGCCAGCCAGCCAGCCTTCTGCATTATCTCAATAGCTGTTTGGCGATAACACTCACCATAGCCGTACTGTAATTCGGCGGCTACCTCTGCGCCGTCTGAGTGTCTTGTACATCTTACGGAGTGATAGGTATTACCCCAATACTTGTCAAACCATCGGCACGCCTTTACTGAAAATTGTTTTTCCATTGTCTTAATCCTTTCATTAGTGTTATTCGATACAAAAACCCCTACCAGGTTCGAAACTGGTTACGATTCAGGGGGGAAGAGGTTAGCCATATATATAGAATTGACTCTTTGAATCATTCACTAACTGACTAATTATCTGTTCAAACAAGGCCACAGGATCGTCAATGTCCGCATCGTTACGGAAAGCCCGGTATCTACGCCACGCAGCATTAAATAAGCTCTGACGTTCTCTTGGGTAGTGGTTTCGCATCTCTTGCTTCTTCATTGTATCACCTCTTTTCCTTGTGTAGTTGATAAACTATTCCAGCTATAAATATTGTGCCCCATATTCCATAGGCTAGGATATAAGCTAAGACTTTCATTTTTGCAGCTCCGCCATTATGCCAGACAATTCCAATTCAAACGGTCCGCCCTTGATACGGTCTTTTTTATTACCGCCATCAATCCAGTTCAGGTGTTTTCCGGTTGTCGGTCCCCAGTCATTTTCGCGTACTACTAATCGGCCATTTTGACGGAACGCCACCGGCGTTTTATAGCTGTAGTATATTTCAAAACTGCCAAACGAGAATACCAAAGCCCGTATATTGCCCATTTTATCACTATAATTCCCGTAACTTGCAAACATTGGTAATGAAGTCATTGTTTTTCCCTTATAAGATGTTAGAAAACCCCGCCAGATATAAACCTGGCAGGGCTTCCGGTTGACTATTTGGCGATATAGGCATTACAACCGACAATCACAGGCTTACCCTTATGAATTGCCGACGTTGCAATATTGCCGCCGCTTGACGCAATAACGGTTGACTTGCCGCTTTTACTGCTGCGCTCACTAATTGGAATCCTTACTATTAACTCGTTTTTTTCAATAATCGCTTCCATGTTTTTTACCTCTTTCATAATAAAATAGACTCGTAAAACAAGACACAAACCCCTTGCCAGTGGCGAGCCTGGCTTGCGCTGAAGGGGTAATATTGGGCTATATTCTGTTTATGAATAAAAACTCTCGGCACAATCAGTGCAACACAATTCATTTCTCTTGGTTCCCAACTCATAATATATCTTTCGATTAGTGGTTATTTGGTCAATCTTCTGTTACGCTCTACCAAGTTTACAATATCGCCAGAAGGAATCATTTTATACTTATTATCGCCTAATGGGTCAGAACCATAATCAACATTATTATTAACCGATATCAACTTTGGATGGTTTTTCTTCTGCTGCACAGCGTGTATTTCTTCCCATGTTCTATTGAATGGCATTATATGTCTCCGTGTTTGAGTAAATAACCTTATTTCCAAGTAAACTTGCAATCTGATTTACTGCCAGAGTAATAAGTGCTTATTTCTACAAAGTCTTGCTTAAAGCACTTAACAGCATGATCGAAAGCAAGCTTGCGATTACATCGGCCATATATAGAGGATAAGAAGAGTTTACACTCGACACGGTTGAAGTAATTACCAATCAACACAACATTCTTATCGTTGCTTAACTGTCTTTTTGCTTGTGTGATATTCATAATATATCTTTCGTTTAGTGGTTATTTTTCGATATATATTACAACATCGGTTCTCGTGTCTGTCATACTACATGTATCGCACTTTGAGTTGTCGATTGTAGTTGTTACGAAGTAAAAGACTCTACCGCGCAATTCAAACGTGGTAGCTACTGTCTTGCTATAATCGCCGTAGTTGTCTAAGCTTGCCCGTGTTGTTTCGTGCTGTGGATAATCGCCCTTCCGGTCAACTAGAATATCATATACATCCGCCGGATACCTATTAGGACAAGCGCTAACAAGCCACAACTTGCCAGTAGAATGTAATTCTTTGAAGTGTTTTTTTGTTACTTGTTTCATAATATAACCTTTCCAATTAGAATAATAACCATTCAAGCCCTTATTGCTTTGATTGCTTGTTTATAGCTGGATATCTCATTAGTGGTGGCCGGTCTGGTCTTGGCTTTGATTAAGTCAAGGTCAACAGGTAATTTATTGCCAGTTATTGATAGACCAATACACCATTTATCAGGGACAAATTGTCCCACAGCAATATCAGGGAACACCGCTATAACGTTCCCTGTCGTCGGCCACGTTCGATATAATATCTTTGACTTTGACATCTTTTTGCTCCGTGTTTGAATAATAACCGTTGCTTTCACCTTAACTATACAACGTATCGGACAAAAAGCAAACGATACTTGAGAAGATTATTATCTCAGCTAGTCAATTATCACTCTAATACACTATCAATCATAGGATTATATCAATTAAATAATTGTTGAGATAATTGTATAATCTTGAGATAACAACAATCACAGCTATTCAGACCATATCTATTACAATATGTAAAATGGTATGCTTATTGCTCTTAATATTAAGATATTCTCTTTATTAAGAGAGTAAGAGAGTGTTATACAATAGATACTGTTATATAGTTTTATTCATCCAAAGATTATAATCGATAATTAACCAAACTGTGATATACATCACAATCTATTGAGATATATGTATAATGCTATTGATTGTTAGAAGGGACGATATAGATATACACCGATGGACAGGTGAAGACAGAGAGTTACTACTTAACAGCAGGCAAGCAAGGTTGAGTAACAGCAATCAATGGGCTTATGCTGGCAAGCAATCAATGTATTGTCATATCAACTAGTCTGATATTAGTGTTGTAAGTCCTTATGTTAGCTAGGTTCTGAGCGTGTTGTCGCTGTTCTCACGTTCTATAGTTGAGTTAAGACGCAATAAGGCTCAATAAGGCTCATTATACCCCCTACCGCCTATCAGAAGGAATTAACGGCCCCCCGGTGCAACCCCCCCGGCCCCCCTGCGGCATATACGTGTTACTTAACCTCTAATTTCTCTATTAAAAACACCTACCGTCAAGTGGTTGAATAGTTATAAGAGTTTTATTATGTGAGAGTTAGGACATATTGGGAATAGAATGGGAATAGAAACCACTAATTTCTCTAACCAAAAGGCTTCCTACTTTCGATCTACTTTCTCTGACAGTGAATAATCCTGATTTTCACACCCATTAAGGGGGTTTTTTTAATGTATCTACTTTCCAATCACTTTCAGAAATGTCATTGACAGTCTAAGGATAGAGGTTAAGATATGTACATGAGTGGGACCCTACGACATAATCCGGTACTCGTGAACTGGTGTGGGGTCTTTTTTTTTTTAGAAATAAAATTTGCATTATGAAATCTATGGGGTATATTTAATTAGTGACGTGAGCTGGTGTGAGATTGTAACCAAATTTTACATTGGTTCACGTTTTTTTAGGATAGTTAAAATGACGGTTACAATTAAAGAAGAGTTAATCCAAGAGAATTGTTACATACTGGGCGGATTCTCTAAAAATTCTATGTTCAACCCCTCGGAAGAAACCAGCGGTACGAGTTCCATTTATCTGGAAGCTGGCCGGTCTCATTGTTAAACTACGGCTATACTGGGGCAATACGAGCAGAAGCATTTTACTGATCTTTGAATTACAATTAAGCCAGTATCTTAAATACTCTCATTAGTATAATATGAGATAAGAACTCGGTTTAGATATGTTTATTGGAATTTACTTTTAGAAAGGAATTAGGTATTATCATGGAAGAAGTCAAGAAGATTGTATTTGAGTATGTGATACATGACGGTGAGAAGATATTGGATGAGGGGCTATTATTGGCTACTGACCGCGAGAGTGGGTTGGTGCTTCTTGGTTCTCGCACTAGCATTGACTTAGACGCGGCTGGTGTTGAGGTACTGCTGCGTCCCTTTTGTTGAGAGTATTAAGCATTCGGCAGCGGCTTTGAATCGTGTTCTGAACGGCATTATGGACCTTCCGGATAATCAGAAGGCTATTCACGATGCGGTATTTGGGAAATTGGCATCTGTAAACCCTTTTCTGAAATATGATTTTGGTCCGGCCAAAGGTCTTGACATTTCAGTTCCGAAGGATATGTGGAATCCTCATTACGCAGCAATCTTTGAAGACGATACTGCGGAGGTTGAACGGGGACCTACCACTGATATCACCCCGGAAGAGGTGGAGAAGGCGTTGGCCTGGCAGAAGAATCACGCTAAGATCACTATCAAGCCTACTCTGGGCGATAAGACTGAGACTGCCTTTGGCACTTATCGGTACGTGAAGTGTGGGGAGGGTGGTATTGGCTCTGGTGAGGTTCTGGGCTCGGATAATAAGCCTTTTGGCATCTCTGAAGAGGTGTCGAATTTCTTTCCAGCCTGTATGAGGGAGGGCTACGAAGAGAATGGTCTTCCGATGGGTCCTCAGTTGACCCTTGAAGAGATGGATAAGATATATAAGGCTACTGAAAACATAAGAGCTTTGTCGCCGGATGCCAAACTGAAGCGTATTGTGAGATTCGTGCGTATGGGCCATTTCAAACTCTTTATGGGGAATGGGACAAGGGAAACGAACTTTGACATTGTGATACGCTAACATGAGCTAATTTTTTTATTCACAACAATTTAGAGAAGATTATGGCAGGGCTTCGGTCTTGCCATTTTTTTATTTACGGTCGGTCATTTCTGTAAGTTCATATCTGTAAGACGTTTATACATATCTGTTTGTTTTGTCGGGTAAAATAATTATTTGGTTAATTTGACAAGATAGGAAAAATAGTCAATGTTAATATAGCTAATATGTTAATTTAGAGAATATACACAACTTCAAAGGATGAGGCATGACCACACATGGCACAGCCAACAAACGGAAGTTTCAAGATTACAGCGTTGACTATCCTAGTTTTGATATCAGTTGTCGGTATGGCCGTGGCGTGGGGTAGTTTAAGTACAACTGTAACTAAACACATCACATACGCTAATAAGACTTTTTCTGAGAACAAGGATTATGTTCAGTGCGAGTTGGCTAAGAAGGTGGACGAGAAGCAATACCATGAGTGTATGAAGGCGATGGAAAGGGATATGAAACTGGTTCGGGCTCAGATTTGCAGAATGGATGAGAAGGTTGACCGGCTACTGGAGAGAGTTAAGTGAGTCGATATCCGCGTAACAATCCCAAGATAGATAACCAGGCAACCAAAGGTTTGCTGGGTACACATAATTCTTTGGCTTATCGAGTCCATGAAATTGAAACTCATTTTCATTCTGTCGAACGGTGGTTCGGAATATCTGCTGATCAATCTGGTACAGACTGGGCATTAGAAGATACCTTAAATCCATACGTAGCTATATCTGGTGACGGGATTTTTAGTGCTGTGGCCAGTGATTATGCTAAGTTAATCGGACTTGGTGACGCTTCTGCTATTGGTGATGGAGTTTATTATGATTTACACAGAATATTTATCACTAACTTGAGTGTTGATACGCCATATTTAATTAGAGTGGTTTGGTTATCAGGTGCTCAAACTATAGCAAATGCTTTAACGGCAGAACAATATACAACTATAATGGTAAATAATAATCCAGCTGGCTCTAAGGCCGGTGGAGTTCCAATACCTATACAGATGCCAAGACTCCAATGGGGAGTACATGCTGTATCTGCAATGATCAAATGTGCAACAGATAACGCGACCGCCAGTTTTTTTATTGGACTACATGAATATGAAGGATAATTAGATATGAGTACTAGAGGCAGGTATAGAAAAGGTAAACCGTTTATTGAGGGTGAAAATTCCCTTACAATCACATCAGATGACGATTTACAGACGAAGTATGATTGGCTCAAGTCGTCCGGTCGTGATGGCAATATGGGTGCATTGTCGGCTACAAATTGGCGATGGTTGATATTGACTCCAGGAACATATACCGATGCTTTAACAATGGATACGGATTATGTGGGTGTGGTTGCTTTACATAAACATCGCGATTCGGCTGTTTTATCTACTACACCAACAATTACAGCAACTACTTATTCTTTGCTAGGAATAACCTGCACAGATACTGGGCGATATTATTCCGGTAATTTGTGTGTCGAAGTTGCAGCTTCTGATGCCCCCTTATATCTTAAATCAAACGCTGATTATGTCTGTGACGGCACGGCTGATGAGGTTCAGATAAATGCTGCAATCATAGCGGCTGCGGCCACTACTCCAGGTGGTAAGGTTCAGCTTTCGAGTGGTTATTTTAATGTGGCAGCACCGATAGACTTTTACCGGGCGGATGCAACAAGTGGTAATAATGTTGCACTAGTCGGGGCTGGTACAAGTAGCACGTCGATTCGGCCTACGGCTGGGGCTGATTGTAATGTAATGCAATGTATCATATCTGGTGCACAATCTATCGGCTGGATAACTTTAGCTGAGTTTACCATTGACGGTAACTTTAATAATATGGCTTCTGGAAGCGGTATCTATATCGACAAGTCAACTGGTGGTGGCAGCATTTATGACATTCACATAGACCATGTAATGTGCATACATTGTAAAGAATATGGTATGTATTTTAGCTATCCTTGGGGATTGAAGCTTAATAATTCGATAACAGAAGTCTGCTACGGCACAGGATTATATATAAATCATGGCGCACAATGTTATGTAAGCAATCATTTTTCAGCATATAATGATGGGATAGGGATTGATATGGTTAGTTGCGACGGCTTACAATTGATGCAGTCATATGTTTATGATAATGGATTGTTTGGTCTTAAACTGAACGGGTCTCACTGTACGGTTAACGGGATAATTGTTCTTTGTTACGGTCGAGAATTAGCTAATCAATATGGAATTTATCTGGACAGTATTATAAATTGTAAGATTACAAACTTTAGTATTTTTGGCCAAAACGGGTCCGGTAACGGGGGAGCCGATGAAGTGTCTGGTTATGGTATGGTAGTGAAAATGACTAACGCTTCTGGCCATGATAACAAGATTACAAACGGTTATATCACTGGGCACGCAGTGAATCCTATGTGGTTCCGTGGCCCTGGTAGTGGAGACTTAAAAGGTACTGTTGTGCGTGATGTGGCTTATGCGTTAGGTTCTACTGCTTCTGCTGATATAGTAGATGATACAACCGGGAAAGACGTTACCTTGGAAGGCATGAGGATGATTGATGGTACGGTTAGTATTTATGGTTTATCGTCAGAGGTCATTCCATTAAATAAAGCTATGCAGGTTGCAGCAATGAAAACCACCCTACCCGACACCCCTGATGAAACAACTCTCGGCCTGGCTGCTGCGGCTGGTAGTACGATTGTAGGCACAACTACAAATGGTGGAGCAACAGCAAGTGCGACTGAAACTTTAGCGTTTTATTACAGAGTCCCACCAAATTATCGAACACAGCTTGACCTCACAATACGGATACGTGCTCAGGTTCATGTTGCTCGAAACGCTGAATCATTGCTTGATGTAGTAGTTAAACGAGTAGTTGATGCAGGTTTGGATGCTACTGATATATGTACCACAACACCAATGGATATTAAGGCGGTAGTAGCCTTTGCAGACCATGACTTTACGATTGATGGTAATGCGACTGGTGATGAGCTTGAACCGGGCACTCTGTTATATATCGAGGTATCCTTAGAAACTGACGACACAGGTGCTACAGTAGACGGTTACGGGGAAATATCAAACATTAAAGTCTTAGCACCTAAAGAATAAACATTTTATACGGACCACATAGTTATTTTGCAGAGTAATATGGCAAAGAAAAAGACACAACCAGAAGAAGACTTGCACGAAACGATATTGGCTTTGGCTTATAACGGTTCAAAGGCAAGGGCTATAGCTGTGAAGGCAGAAGTTCCACTGAAGGCAATTGAGTTTTTCATGCCTCTTCTTAAAGAACTTGCCCAGTTAAAAAAGAATCCTGATAAAGATATAGTAAGAAACAAAATCGTAATGAACGCTGTCGGCTGGATAATGTCTAACGACCCGGCAATTCAACTACGCGGACAGAATCACTTAATGAAACTATGGCCACAGCAATACGCAAATATCTTCAAGGAGCTATTACATACCGTAGACAAGCAAAGGGTACTGGTCGAAGCTAAGGTTGTTGATGTTGTACCGGAAGGCGACCAAGCTAAAGTCTTGGAAGAGATAAAGGCAGCGGAGGCGCAAACAGAATGATTCACGCTATCCCTGATAACTACACTGAAGCACATCGACAGATAGACCTTATCAATAGTGAGAAGTCATTATATTATTTCGGTAAGCATATCCTTGGGTACGAAGATGCAGAACCAGAACCACATCTAAGATTGTGTAATTTTATACAGAACGGTGGAGACAGAAAACTTCTCGTTGGTACACGCGGGATATACAAGACCTGCTTTGGAACGGTAGCCTACGCTATACAGCGAGTTATTAAGAATCCTAATATACGGATACTTATAGTCCAGAACACAGAGGACAATGCCCAGAAAACATTGGGTGAGATTAAGGACCACTTCGAGAGAAATCAAAAGCTACGAAGAATGGTTCCAGATATCATTCCTAAGAATACGCACAAAGTTGCGTGGAGTAAATCGTCGATAGAGGTCAATCGTGACAGGGTTTATAGAGAACCAACTATCATGGCCGCTGGTGTCAATACGGATTTAGCTTCATTGCATTTTGATTTAATATTAGGTGACGATGTAGTAGCCGCTAAGAAAGATGATATGAAAGAGGGCGGCATGATTATTCTCCGTCCAGAGGAAGTGGAAAAGGCAATCGGCTGGTATAAGATTACCGCGCAAGGATTGTCAGTAAATCGCAAGGGAAAGAAAACGGAAGTGCAGTTCATCGTTAATCGTTGGGGGCCGAAGGATTTTGCCGAACACATTATGTCTAACCATCTCAAAACAGAAGAGAGTCCACACGGATTCAATTTCTTACAAATGGCAGCACATAAAGATGACGGCGATCTTCTCTGGCCCTCCGTGATGACAGAAGAGTATCTTGCACAGGCAAGGCAGGCGATGGGTGACTTCATGTATTTCACACAGATGGAATGTCGTCCGTACAATCCTGCCGATAGAGGGTTCCCGCCTGAGCTTAATGTTTTCTGGCAGGGCAACCAACCACCACAACAAGATAAAAAAGGCAACCAGAATCATTATCGAATCTATGCTCTTATGGATATGGCAGACGTAGCAACTGCGTCGAGTTGTTATACTTCGTTTGTAGTTTTGTGGGTTGACCAGGACAATCATATCTGGCTCGGTGAAGCTATAAGGCAGAGACTTGATACTGTAGGCAAGATAGAGTTGATACATCGGATGGTGCGAAAGTATAAGCTGACAAAAGTGCACATCGAGGAAAACCTATACAAAGAAACACTCCGGTTTGTTCTGCGCAATGCGATGGTGCGGGAAAATGTATTCTATAGGATTGAGCCGCTAAAACCTAAAAACAGAAATAAAGATGCTCGTATTCTTAGGCTACAACCCCACCATCAGCAAGGCGCGTTCCATCTCAAGGCAGAGCATGTTGACCTTATGCAAGAGATGAGAGATTTCCCATATACGCCGTGGAAAGATATTATAGATAGTTGCGGGTATATCATGGACTTTATACGCGGCCCTATCATACCGAAGGATGAGCCGGTTCAAATATATGAACCAAGAACACAGTTCACCATGAAGGAAATGAAAGACAGTATTAAAAGCAGAGACACCAGAATCTATGGTGGTGGTAAGAAATTATTTAGAAAGCAAGGCAGACGCTTGCGAGATAATGTTAAGGAGTATGTAGCATGAGTCAACGAGTACACGCAATATTAGGAACAGATGTTTATAACTGGAGAGTTTTAAGGCGAAACCTCCTGACGGGTTCGGCCCCATCGTTTAAGCTAAGTGGCTCTATCCTTAGCAATGGAGGTTTTGCACTCAGGGAAACTCTATGGAACGCAATCCCATTGGACAGATTATGGAGGGGTAAGGATGCACCAAATGGCATTAAGATTTCTCCGTATCTGACGACCAATTCGACGGCGACATTAAATAATGTCAATTTCAAATTCCAGGTAGATGCTTTCCGTGGCAGAGAGAATAACCTTGAAAGAGTATGCACTGTTTCCGGTACGGCTGGGGGGTATAAATTCTTCAAAGATGATGAAGGCTTGAGTACCTACGGTGGCTATACTATCGCTTCTGGTCGTTACGCAGACTTCCTTAATCTGACTGAAGATTACAATCACACAATCGACCTTGAAGATGCAGCCAGCGATAACGGAAGAGCAATGCTATCTTTGGACTGGGAAGGCAGAGGAATGATAGCTGTAAATATGTTAGGTACATTGGGTGCAGGTATCGGTCTGGGCTTTTCAATATCAGGATGGTAACAAATGAAAGTTAAGGATTTATCAGACTTAAAAGCCAGGCAGAAGGCTGCGATGGACTATCGCGAGTCTCTGTATAAAGATGCCGACTGGCGTGAGTACGAAGATTACTGGATGGCAAAGTATCCTAACGAAGAGGGGATACTTTGTGTCCCGGTGTTAGTATCAGACGCACAAAGACAGATGGCCTCCCTGACAGGTGCTACGCCGATGCTTGAACTATCCACTAACCAACCTGAGCTTATCCCAGCGGCCCGCGTGATAGCGGCACAGTTAAATCAACTGGCTAGGAATATGAAAATAGCTGACCAGATGCAGGATGCTGTTCAGGACGCTATAACTTTGGGTACTGGTTTTTTGCTTGATGGTTATGGCAGTCAGTATGGAACATCTTATTCAACTGCCAATGAAGGAATTGACGACTCCCGGTATGATGATAAGTATCATAGAATCGAATACCATGAGAATATCCAGGATAATATGCCTTGGACACTTCGAGCGCATCCGTCAGACATTTTGGTTCCTTCAGGTACAATCAGAGAGGCCGACTGCTCTGGATTCTGGCATAGATATATCAGACACATTGACGATGTAAAAGCAGATGAAAAATACATGAAGAAACATCGGGCCAAGCTCAAACCAGATGTCAACATTGCAGATACAACAGTTGGAATGGCCGGTAGTTTTAATCGTGATGTCGATCTTGAGCATGTCATATTACAGGACTTCTATAATTACAAGGATAGTAAGCGAACAAGCTATAATGAAAACTATGGTTTCGCAATGGCAGACGATGTTGACGAGATAATGATTCGGATAGACCGACTGCCCCTTCACTCTATCATATTCAATCGAAACAGCCGAATGTTCTGGGGCACTTCTGATTTCAACTTCCAAGAAGATAATGCCAAAGAGATAAACGATATAAGAACGGCTCAAGTCATATTGAGAAATCTCCAGAAGTCAAAGGGGTTCTACGATAAGAACATGCTGGAAGATGAAACGGATATGGAGAACTTCGAGAAGGCACTGGCCTCGATGACCTCAGATGAGGCTATGGCGTTGATAGGGATTAACGGCGACCCGACAAGATTTATCCAACAGTTCACTCCACATCAGATGCCTGACATGACTGCCCAGTTGCAGTTGTGTAAGTCTGAGATTCAAGAGTTCGGTCTGGGAGTAGGCCCGCACCAGAGAGGTCAGATGGCCCCCGGTAGGCATACGAAATATGAGACACAGGTAGCTGAGGGCGGTTTCGATATGTCACTGACTCCGAGGCTGAAGGTTATCCGTGACGTATATATCGAGATATTCAAGAACTGGTCAGAATTGATATTTGAGTTCTGGGACGAACCCCAACAGATTCAGACATACGACGCGATGGGTAATCAGGTAGTAGTGGAGTTTAAGGGAGCAGACCTGAGAGGTGATTATCGGTTCAAAATCTCACTGGACTCGATGAGGGCTAAAAATCAGCAGCAGAGAACGGAAGAGGCGAACATGATTCTGGCACAGACAATGCCGGGTGTCCAGATGGGGGTTGTTGACCCTAGAGTATTGTACCGGCAATATCTATCGAGACTCAATAGTGACTGGGATATCGACTCTCTTGTCCCTATGCCACAACAGCCACAATCAATGCCATTTAGCCAGTACCAACAGCAGTTTGGTCAGCAGATGCCTCAGAACGAACCGGGGATAGCTCAGTTAATGGGACAACTTGGAGGACAAATAGGTTGACGTATATAATCGCAGAAGCAGGGATTAACCATAATGGCGATATGGATATTGTAAGGGCAATGATTGATGCCGCAAAGCAGGCCGGGGCAGATTGTATTAAGTTCCAGCTATATAATACAACCAGGTTGATATCAGAACCAAAGACCCAAACGAGGGCTAGAGATGAGATTATCCAGAAGCGGGTAAATATTAGAGGGCTTCTTAAACAATGTGAACTCACAAGGGCGAATGTATCTGCGATCATGGATATGTGTGCAAAGGCAGAGATAGATTTCCTGGCTACGCCATTCGATTGCCAGTGGGCGGATATTATGATGGCACTGGGTTGCAGAGATTTCAAGGTCGGCTCAGACCGCATATTCGATGTTCCGTTGATGGACCTAATCTATCAGTATGCCAATACGCTGTACGTGTCATTGGGTATGGCTCAAGGCTCTGATATCGAGAGATTGCTTAATAATAGCTTTACTGAGGGAGTGGAAAGCCTTGTCCTCATGCACTGTGTCAGCAAATACCCAACGCCGCCTGAACAGGCCAATATGAAGAAGATTCGGCAGTTGCAGACGCGGTTTGGTAATGAAGTAGGAGTTGGCTTCTCAGACCATACTACCGATATATATGCCGGTTCTTGCGCGGTTATCAATGGGGCTACGTGCTTGGAGAAGCATTTTACGCTGGACCACAACATGCCGGGACCAGACCAGAAGATGTCTTTTGAACCAGACGAATTAAAAACTTATATCACTATGGCTCGCGGTGTGGAGGTTTACGCATGATTTATCAATATCAATGCCCTAAATGCCAGAGAACAATAGAAGAATATCGAAGGGTAGCAGACCGGAATAACTGCCCTGATTGCCCTGTATGCAAGATTAAGACAGAAAAGCTAGTGTCAATCCCAGATATTAACACAGGAGCAGGCGACCGGATACCGGGTCTATGTAGGTCGCTACCAGGTAAGCCTGTCTATGTGAAGAATAAGCAGCATTTCAGGGAATTATGCAAGGAAAGGAACGCCGGAACTCCGGTAAATCTGTAAAAAAGTAAAGGAATATTTGGCAAGATGGAAAATAAAGGTAATATAGATAAGAAGATTAGTGACGCTTGTGTTAAGTTTAACGATTATGTGAAGCCTGCTATCGAATGGATGAAAGAGAGCATAAAGCATAATCAGAACATGGACCTGATGATAGATTTTTGCAGGTTCAATTACTATATCTCGTATTATTTGAAGTTGATGGACTTGGTAGATTGTAAGGTCTATCAGAAATCAGACATTTATAAGATGGAGCGAATGCTGGACTTATATAATAATATTCTGAAGATCACGGACACTGATGAGCTTGCCGCTTTAACCAGATGGCGTATGCGGACGATTATAACCGGTATATCGGTTGACTATTATTTATTCGACCAGAAGAAGCTTGACGATCTTACGGATGATAACTTAGGTAAGCTACTGGATATAGAAGTGGTAGATTGGGGAAGCTACGAAAGCTACGCAATACCGATAATCAATACGCTATTGCATGAGGTTGACGGTGAAGTCGTGGTCCGAGAAGACCCGGACCTTGAATTACTGGCTCAGGATGTAGGTTCTTCACAATACTTAGCATACGCACACATTATGGAAGTTATGGAGGATGCGGCTCAGAGTCACATCCTATTAGAAGATATACAGGAAAAGATGGATGCTAATAAGAATATCGTACAAACAGTCTATGAAAGGGAAGTGGCTATATGATTTCACAAGAAGAATACAATCTGTTGAGTGCGCAGAAGAGGCGGCTGGAAGAAAAGGTAGAGATTTCCGAAAAGCGTCTTCAGGAGGCAGAAGAGGCTAATAGCAATCTATCCCAGAAGTATAACGAGGTCGAGAAAAAGCATCGTATCCTGATGCGGAAGATAGATGGCCTTAATCGTGACAAAATGATGACAATCCAGATGGAGGCAAATGGCCTGGTTCATACTGAGATGATGGGGCCGTGGACGTTCGGTGACTGGCGTAGTATCCAGAAGCAGGTATTCCAGAATATCAGACAGAATCAGATAAACCTTGATGCTGCTCCTCCTGCCAAAGTCAAAGTCGATTTAACTGAAGCAGTGATAGAACCGCCTGTTGACCCGTTAATAGAGTCTGAAAAAAAGAAAGCAGCAGCAAAGAAAGGTAAAGTGAGCAATGTCAGAACAAGAATACAATAACGAAGAAATACCAGAGTCTCAGTCAGAAGCAACGACAGACCTCGATGAGGAAGTAGGCGACGTAATTGTCCCCGAAACTGATACGGATGCAAATGACGAAGACCAGGAAGAAGTCTTTGACGATACTGAAGAATCCTACGATGCGGAAAATGAGGATTCTGATGACGACTCAGCCGACGAAGAAGCCGGTGAGCCAGCAAAACCAGTATCAGATCAAGACAAACGCTTCGACAAAATGTCGCAGCAAATGGAGCAGTTACAGGGCGTTGTTACAGCTATGGCCAGCTTTGTTCAACAAGGCGGTCAGCAACAAGCCCCAGTCCAGCAACCTGCCCCTCAGCGTGTCGTTAAACCGCACATAACAATGCCTGAAGACGTAGATGACTACAGCCCTCAACAGACTATTCAATATGCTGTTGAACAATCACAAGAGCAAAATAACGCTGTGATGAATGAGCTGGTGAACAATCTCTCGAAAAGATTGAATATCTACGACAACCTACTGGACACAGCATTGCAAGGCCACCCACAGAAGCAGATGATTTCTGACGCATTAGTAATGATGCAAAAGAATCCGACAATAAGCTTCCAGATGGCTATGCAAACAGCGGACGGATTAGCTGCTAAGAAGCAGGTATCGTCCCTCCAAAAGCAGAGCAAGCAGTCTCAGAAGGCCCAGCGGAAACGCAAGGTCAAAGCAAGACGCGGCTCTACAAGACCTACTCAGGTGCAAAAGCCAAAGTCAACCAGAGTCCCTTCGATAAGGGAAGCTGTTGATGCGGCAGAGGCGCGGGCTGGTAGGTAAGAGAGTTACGAAACAACAAGAAGATATGTCAGTTTTCCGACTGGCTTCTTTGAGCAAGTGTACCGGCACTTACACTTGCTCTTTGTCTAAGGCAAAAGTGCCGGAGGAAAGCTATTATGGCTAAAGCAACCTATTACAAAAAGGGTAATACCGCATATCTTGATATGCTTTTTATGAGTTCATGGGACCAGCGGTGGAAGACCATTGAAGACCAGATATTTCATGAACATCCAACACTGTCGTGGATGCTGTCTCGTAAGAACACCAATATGTTAGGCGAGGGTGGCGAACAGTTTATTGTTCCGCTGCTGGTCGAAGAGAATCCTAATGGTGGGTGGATAAATGAGGAAGAGGGAGTCTCGATGGACGACTTCGATCCTGATGATGGTGCTACCTACTGGGCTAAGACATTGGCTTACGGTACAAGGTGGCCGAGATATCAACAGAGAGTCAACCGTGGCTCCAACAAGAAGTATTCCATCATCGAACACAAAGAAGAAGTGACAATTAAATCTGTCAAGAATCTTCTGGCTCAGGCGGTTTTCAATGGTTCTGGTGGAGCAGGCAAGCAACCTGAAGGGTTGACTCGTCTTATCCCGGCAACCGTACCTGCCAGTCAGTCAATTTCTATTGGCGGTTTGTCACCATCTACTAAAGCTTGGTGGAGAACGCAGGGTACTAACATGAGTGGTTCACCGGCAACGACCAACCTGGAATCTGAGATGATTGATATGCACGATATCATCGAGTTGGAAACTGGTACGCCGGACGTTATCTTCACCCACAAAGATGTGAAGCAGATTTACGAGAAGAATGCTATGTCATTTATGACTACGGATTCTAAGACCAAAATCGGTGACGCTACATTTGAAACGGTAAAGTTCAAAGGCTTACCTATCATCTTCGATAAGTATGCTCCGAGTGGCGAACTGCGTATGGTTACTAATAGTGGCCTTCTGTGGTGTGTTGACCCTGGTTATTACATGAAGTGGACGGATAGCAAAGAGGCTGTAAATTTGCCTCTCACTAAGTTCCGTCAACTTGTGACGGTTTGTGCGATGGCTCGTACATCGGCCCGGTCGCATGGTTGTATCTTCAATATTAGTGCTAATGGCGACTAATAGTTGTTGATTGATAGTGTATCTAAATTTTTAACCTGATTATTCAGGAGAATTATTATGCAAGTACATAGTTACGGAAAGGGATTGCAGGCGTTATTGACCGCGGGCGTCCAATCCTCTAAAGGAGACACTCCTTTAGGTCAGAAGTTTGAGGACGGGATGCGAACGTTCCGTTGGGCTTATATTGCGATGGCGTCAGCACTCCCCGGCAATGTGTTCAAAAAACACAGCTACGTTTCAACTGCAAGCACTAAGGTCTTGTCTGGCCCCGGTGGTCATTTCAATAGTGCTATTGATGGCTGGGGCGGTAGAATTGGAGATACCAACGTTAGACTATACGGCGTTTCTGGTGGATTAACATCAAACACTCGTTACGAAGACGGAACACTTGAGATCGTTTCCGGTACGGGTGCAGGTTTTTCATATCCAGTCAATTCGTATGAAGTTGGCGGCACTGGTGTTTCTAATGTTAAAATCAAACAGGGGCTAATAATTGCATTAGATACGACATCTTACGCAGTTCTAAGACCTAACCCCTATTATGGTTTAGACTTTGCAAGCACAGTATCCGGCAAGGGCCGTATCCTCCCGGGTGGTGCAGCAACAGTAAGTGTTACCGCATCGGGCTATTGCCTTGTCCAGACCAAGGGTCCGGGTATAGGTGAGTCTAATGCTAAATTAAGTGCCGGTGCGCCGGTCATGCCAGTTGGAAGTGGATTGATGTCAACAACCACTAATTCAAAAACAGCACTAGCGTTCCCTTGGGGACATGCGGTGCGAGGTACAGCCGGTGGTGGAGATTGGTTCGCTGTTGACTGGTGTATGGAATAATTAACATCATACCTCTGAAGGGAGGTTTACTATGCAAGTTCACAGTTATGGAAGAGGCGTGCAGGCACTATTGACCGCTGGTGTCCAATCTACTAAAGGTGATATTCCTTTAGGCACAAAGTTTGAAGATGGTATGCGGACATTCCGTTGGGCTTATTGCGCAATGGCTTCTGCCGTACCCGGTCACGTATTTAAGAAACACAGTTATGTCTCTACAGCAAGTACTAAAATAGTCTCTGGCCCCGGCGGTCACTTAAACAGTGCAGCCGCAGGTTGGGGTGGTAGTATCGGAGATGTTAATATCAAGCTGTATGGCGTATCCGCTGGGCTATCGTCTATGACTCGCTACGAAGATGGTACATTTGAAGTTGTGTCCGGTACAGGTCATGGCTTTGCGTACCCGGTAAACTCTTACGAGATCGGAGGCACTGGCATCTCTCGTTTGCGGCTCAAGCAAGGCTTAGTTATTGCATTAGATACGACATCTTACGCAGTTTTGCGTACTAATCCATATTACGGCTTAGAGATAGCAAGCACAGTATCAGGCAAAGGGCGAATCCTTCCTGGTGGTGCTGCTGTTATTAGTGTGGCAACATCGGGCTATTGTCTGGTGCAGACTAAAGGGCCGGGCATGGGGTACAGTAGGGCAACCGTGGCTGCTGGTACGCCAGTAGTTCCAGTTAGTGCAGGGTTACTATCCACAACCACTAACTCAACAACAGTACTAGCGCTCCCGTGGGGCCATGCTATTGATGGTGCGGTTGGTGCTGATAATTACTTTGCTGTTGATTGGTGCATGGAATAATAACCCCTTACACCTCTGAAGGGAGGTTTGTTATGGCTATAACTGTTACAAGAAAGTCAAGGCCGGTACGAGTAAGTTCGGGCGGTAGAGGCTATTCTATAATCAGCTTCAGTGCAGTAGCAAGTGGTGCTTCTACATTCCCCGGAAGCGGATTTGAAAGTTATTATCAGTCTATTGATAATGTTGCTATCAATATGTTATCTGGGAAGGCACAAGTAGTATGGAAAAAGCAAGGCGACCCCGGTTCCGGTATCTTTATTGAGATACAGGCATCGAATGGTGGTTTTGTTGATGCTGCTGAGGTTGTTAGGTTTACCTTTACTGCGTTCGGAATTACAACATAGTTCCATTTTTTTGTCTCTGGGGCAGGCTGTTACCTTTCGCGGCCTGCCCCACCTATGGAGGTACTATGAAGGTTGCTATCATTGGTGCAGGGGGGCATGGTCGTGTCGTACTGGATATTCTACGCAATAATCACCAGTTTGATGTCGTTGGTTTTTTGGACAACAACATTCAAATGCAAGGTCGTAATGTTGACGGCATTCCTATTATTGGACAGCCTGACAATGTTGGCTTTATGCGGTATCAGTTTAATAGTGTCATTGTTGCTATCGGTGACAACGAAATCAGGAATAAAATTGCCCAGCATTTGAAGTGCCACCATATCTCTCTGGTTAATGCCATACATCCTTATGCTACGATAGCTGGTAATGCGAAGATAGGCAGTAATGTCACGGTAGCGGCAGGGTCGCATGTGTGTACCCATTGTGATATTGGCGACTCTGTTATTCTTAATACGGGTTCTATTATTGACCATGAGTGTAAGATAGGAAGAGCATCACATATATGTCCGGGTGCTAAGTTGGCTGGAAGGGTGAATGTGGGAGAAGGAGCATTTATCGGAATAGGTGCTACGGTTGTCCAAGATATAACTATCGGTGACGGTGCTATTATAGGTGCTGGTTCGGTGGTACTGGAAGACGTAGAAGCAAATACAACTGTGGTTGGAGTACCGGCCAGAGTCATTAAATCAGCGGAAATGGTGAGAGCATGAAACAATCGGAAATGAAAACGCATCTTCAGCAGAATCTAGGCAATAGAAGTATATCTGCCCTTGAGACTGACTGGCTGAACTTTGCGTTACAAGATACAGCGGCCTTGCGTAACTGGCGTAAGATGAAAGTGCTGGATAGCACATCGGTCAAGACGGTTGCTAATAAGCTTTACTACCCCGTTCCCAACAGAACAAAGACAGTACTTGACGCTATCTATATGAGCGGCTCAAATTCAAGACCGCTGAAATATATAACACCTGAAGAATATCGGGACGCTTTCTCTTCTCCAACTGACAGCGGTGGTGGTCCGGTTAAGTATTACACTTACGAAGGTGAGTATATCAAGCTGTACCCAACACCCGCTACAACTGGTATCCCTATCGAGTTGTTTTTGACTCAATGGCCGATACCGTTCGATACAAACGCAGATGATAATAATCCACTGGGTAGCCTGTTGGATTTGGCAGTAATAGCAAGGGCTACTGTCTGGGGTGCAACTGCGATGAGAGATTTCCAGACGAGAAACTTCTTTAACAATATATTTGGAAAGCAATGTAAGCGGATAGCTGTATCAGATGGTAACTTCCAGGACTGGACACCGCAGTATGCTTCCAAGCAGAATTTAAGAAACAGGACATCGGGATTATCGGTTCCCGCAATATAGGAGAATGTCATGGCAGCACTAATAGAAGCAGGCGTTAAACTTCAGATGCGTAACATGGGCGACCCTGTTCTAAAAGATAATAACTTCACGTTATCTGGTCTTTACACAAAAGTAGGAGGAACAGGGACTCTAACCGTAAGTGGCGAGACGAGTGTTGCTGTTGGTTTCGGGACAATGGCCAGTGGTGGGCTAAAGGGTATTTATGTTCGCGTTGTATCTAGCTGGGTAAACGCCCTTGCGTGCGCAGGTTTATCGTCTCATAGTGGCGTGTTTATAGTTTGCACTTCCGTTGGTACGATATCTGCTGGATGGCAACGATTGGGTGATGGGGAGCAAATCTACTTACAACCTAATGCCGTAGCGTCAAACGTACCATATAATATACAAGTTAGAGCAGATGATTATTACGAATACTCAATTGAATACACAGCATTTGGAATCTAAATGGCTAATTATAAATACATCATAGTTAATAAGCCTGACCGTGGCTTAATGTTGAATGAACAGGATGCAAACATCTCTGACCAGCATTGCTCTGACTGTAAGAATGTCTATTTCCGTAATGGGCAGATAATCAAAAGATTTGGATATGGGGCACGGAAGATTATCCAAGACCCTGAAGGAGTCCCGATTACGTCAACTATCGTTGAAGAAGTGACGCACATGAAGATGCACGAATCGAATATCAATGTTTCAACATCCACCAAGAGGTTGTATAGTTTTTCGCTGGAAGATTCTTTTTATTACATCCCCGCCTCTGGCAAATGGACAATAATGACAGATAAGATTGTAGGCGAAGACTTGGACGGGGAAGGTTGGGACGAATGCTCCGGCGTTACAGCTCTTTCTGTTGTTGTAAATAGCTCTACAGGGCCGCTAGGTAGTTGTATCGTAGGGTCAAAATGTATAAAAATATGCGCCATACCATCGTTTGAAGGCGACATGGTGTTCAAGAGGCTTTCTGCCCAAAGCTACTCTGCGGTATCTTCTGTAGGTTTTTGGATGTACGTTAATGACCTTTGGGGCAATGACGGAGTCAGGGTTGTGGTGTATAATGATGCGGAGGCTGCACGGGTAGAGTCCCCTGTATTCATTCAAAGTGGTGGAACCTACAGTACATGGCAATATCATTCAGGCAATTTCGGGGGAATGCTTGGTAATAGTTTTTCAGCGGTAACTAGCCGGTTAATAAAAATTAAAATGAATAATGATTCTCCATTGGTCTTTACACGAGTGGGATATATTGACGCACTTCAGTTCTTTAGAGGTAATGAGGCCACTTCGCTGAGCGCAGGCTCAACTAAAATATCTCCAACCTTATCGGATTCTGTCCTTGCTAATGTATCAGGTAGTACGCAATCATATCTAATGGTAACGAACTACGAGCAAGATCACTATGTCCGTTACGTTGATAATGGAATATCCAACCCGTTGTTAAAGTTACTTACTGGAGCCAATGATGCAGGCAGTGGTTATAATGACCCCGGCTCTTCTGATTACCATAGGTGCAAAGCGATAAGCGGATACAAAGAGAAGTTGCATTTGCTGGGAGGCAGCGAAGATACAGCAGGTACAGGTGCGGTGGATAAACTATTACAAGATAGATGGAGTGCCACTAATGACGCGGAGGAATGGCAGTCCGGCGTTGCTACTGCAAGGAACGTGGCAGATACATCTGGTGCTATTCTCAATGCTGTGAGACTGACCGATGACAATAACTATATATTTAAGACAGACGCTATTGTGAGACAGTCATTCTTAGGTGGAGAGTCTGCTATATTCTCATATAACACCGTATTCCAAGAGGATGCTTTACTGGCCGCTAAGATGGTGCAGGTAATCGGTGACTATTGTTACTGGGTTGGCCGTAAGAATGTATATGCCTTTGGTTCTGGAACAACAATGAGTCCTATCGGTGACGCCATAGAGTCAGAGTTTTATTCTACAGATGGGATTGAATACAACGATGGCGAGTTTCATCGACGAAGTTTCTGGCTGGATATGAGTATAGTTAATCTGGTTGGAATTATGGTTCCTGCCAGTAGTAATTATCCAGACAAAGCGTTCATGTTCAATCCGGATGAAAAGGTGTGGGCGATATGGGACTTCTCGGATGGTACAAGTTCAAATATAACTGCTTCTGACTATGCTATCGGATTGGTAACTGAGGGAACAGAAACGAACCTGGAGCATTCTGTCCACTTCGGTAACTCATCTGGTGAGTTCTATGAGTTTGATACATCCGCTAAGAATGATGGCAGTAACGCTATTGATGCTTATTGGATTTCCAAAGCATTCTCTAATCCGAAGAGTGAGAGGGCAGAGATTACCGCGTGGAACGGTCTTGACTTTGAGGCTAAGGGTGACGGTATCACGGTAAGTATCAAGGCAGATGACGGTGACTGGCAAGAGATTGAGACAAAGGTACTGACATCCAGCTATGACTGGTACACGGTTGGCTTCCACCAACAAGCCAGATTCTTAAAGATAAGATTTGCCAATTCGACTCTTAGTGAAACCTTCTCTGTGAGGTCTTTTACTATGAGATATGAGGATGGAGCAACCCACTAATGAATCAAACACAGATAATATCGTTGCCGAAGATACCTGTTTTAGCCTCTCAGACTAAAGGTGTGGACGCTACGCTGGAAGATGTTAAGAGTGATGTAGGTATATTGACCTCATACCTTCAGCATCTTCAGGCTTCAATAGAGGGTTTATCTTCTAATCTGTATAAGGATTTATCTCAAGGAAGATCGAGGCACGAAGTCAGGGCGGATACTTGGACTATTGCAGACAATATAGATAACGGTGAGATTAAGTTTACACACGATAAAAACCACGAATTACAAGTTATGTTAGGCGGAGTCATGTACTACGTCGGGTTGACCGCTATTGCGGTTGGCCCATAAGGAGTTAGAGATATGTTAGACCCTGCAACAATGATGATGTTAGCACAAGCCGCAGGTCCGATGTTAGCAAAAAGTGGAAGTGGTGGTGGAGCAGCATCACCCACGCCTGCTCCCACAGATGGCGGCGGCGGCGGCGGTCTGGGCGGTGTAGGCATGGGCCTTGCCGGGCTTGGCAGTGTATTGGGTGGAGCTGGTGCTATGTTTGGCGGTGGCGATGAAAAAAAAGCACCTCCACCACCTATGAATCCCGGTCTAATTAAGCCAGAGGCTAATAAACTCGAACGAGAGTTATATGATCGTATGATGATGATGGCATTAGAGATCACACCTAAAAACGTGCCGAGAAGTCTTACTTTTGCCAAAGGTGGTCGTCCTCCAACTGACGTTATAAATCTAGTTGGCGAGATAGGCCCGGAGTTGTTTGTATCTGACGCTGGAAGAATGAATATGATTGGTGAGAGTGGCCCGGAGTTCTTTGACCCTGCATCTAAGGGTACAGTTGTCCCTAATAAGAACCTCCCTGCGTCTATGGCGGGCGGTAAGGGGCCACAGCAGGTCGGTGGCGACAAAGAGATAGCTATACAGCCAAAGGCAGAGGGCGGGCCTGTAGGCGGTTCTGTGGGTGCTGGAGGCGACATAGGAGGCGGTAGAGGTGATAGTGCAAGTCTGGCTAACTATCAGCCAGCACCATACCAGCCATCATACCCCGGTTCTCAGTATGCACTGGCAAATACGGTATCCCAGCAGCCATTATTTACCCCACAGCAGACGACCAGTGCCTTACAGCAAAAGGGGCCGATTGCCGGTGAGATGACCAGCAGAGTGATGGCACAGGGGCCAACATACCAATATGACCCTAATACTGTTAATCAGGAGTTTCAGGAGCAGGTCTTCAATCCGGCTATGACGAACTTCTCTACGAACTTGGCTCCGTTTATGCGTGAGCAGGCATTGATGTCTGGTAGTGCTACAGGTGAGGAAACACCTCGATATATTACCAGACAAGCAGGACAGATGGCTGAGGGATTAGAGGCCCAAAGGTCTGCAATGCAAACCGCTGGCAGGGACAGAGAAACCGCGGCATTAGAGAGCCAAGCGAACAGGCAATTACAGGCAATGCCTATTATGATGGATACTTTTGGCGACCCCTTACAACCGGCAAGAGATTTGGCTGAGTACCGGAATATATTTAATGCCACTAGTGAAAGTGATCGTAATGCACTATCCCAATTGGAACCACAGATATATGGAGCGTTCCCAGATACCGATGTGACGGGTAATGTTGTCCAGAAGTTTGCCCAAGGTGGTCGTATAGGTGGCGGAGGCGATACACCCCAGCAGACGAAGCGACGAAGACAACTGCTTGGAAATCCAGCGAATATTGGTTTAGATCAGCCTGCATATATGAGTCAACGTGGCGGTGCTAAAAAGACTATGACGAGAATGGCTGGATTACAGCAGTTTATGCAAGCGATGTTCGGGTCTAATCAACCATTATTGCCATCTCAAGAGAAGGTGTCTGATTGGAAAATGGCTAATATAGGCTAAAGGGAGTTATGAAATGGCAGATTTAGGCAGAGCATTACAAGGATTGTCGATGATGTCCACAGGTGTCGGTAACGCCATGATGGGTTATCAGCAGATGCAGAATCAGCAGATGCAGAAGCAGCAATATTACGACCAGTTGCGTAAGCAGGAACAGCGTGTCGCTGCGCGTGACCAGTTCAATCAGCAGATGGCACAACAGAATTTTGACCAGAGAACACAGAATGCCGCACAGGATAAGACGGAAAACACGGAAGACCAACAATGGAGACAGAACCAGCAAAGAATCTCATTAGGCAATATGTTTATGGGTGAAAATTCTGAGATGGCCGCTACTGTCTTGGCCCCATTGCTACAGAGGTTAGGCACACCAACACAAAGTTCCACTCTTGACACAGGTGTTCAACCCGAAGCACAAGAAGATATTGCTACAGGGTTGCAAAGTCTTGGCGACTTATCAGTTCCAACTCAGAATCAATTACAGCAAAACGCTAATGCAAATAATCAGCTTACTCCGGTAAGAACGAAAACACAACGAAGTCCCGCTTTTGAGAAAGTCTTTAAGGCTTCCGAGGGCATTAGGGATAAGAAGGCCGCTAAACTTGCACGCACGAAGTTACCAAAGCAAATGACAGGGCATTTCAATACGGCTGACAACGCATCTAAAAAAGCTTTTAATATTATTAGTGGTAATGTATTTTCTCAAGACGACGTTACGGGATTTATAGCCGCTTCTACTATAGAAAACCCAGTTACACAAGATGACTATATAGAGATAACAAGGCTCCAAGCTCCAGAGTTATTCTCTAAAGACATGAAAGGAGATCGTTATGGAGCATCTCCTAGAGAGCAAATGACTGCTTTTGTACCTAAAAAACTATGGGGACCATATCAAGAGAAGAAGCGTAAACGAGATGTTACAAGGTTAATGTCTAATGCTATTAAGGCCGTATCATTAACAGACGAACAAGCGAAGGCATTTCACAATATGCCGGGGATACCTTTAGACCCAAGCTGGACGATGGAAACATTTGATGGTGTTGACAAGAAAAAACGGGTCAAGATGTTGCATGATTTAGTCAAACAATTAGAGACTGGCGATACTGACGCTATAATCAATAAGGAATCTGGAGAGGTTAATGTTCTTGTTCCTTATCAAAAGAGAAGTTGGTACACATCAATGCCTAAAGACCAGCAGGCTGAATTTGACCAGATGGTTAGAGATAAGATTATAACAGAAGAGGACATGAAAGGAATAAAATAAGTAATGCCTACAGTAGCAGAACTTATGGCACAGAAGAGGACTGCAACCCTAGTTCCACAATCTGATATTACCGATGTTACAAGGTTGATGGCTGAGAAGAAAGCGGCCAGTATGCAGACTGCCGCACAGTTAATGCAGTCTAAACGTAATATCAGTCCGTTTGTTGAACCCAGCTTTGGCCAAGAAGAGCAGACGTATGATGCCTACGCAGCCCCATACACTCCACCTATACAACCTAAACCAGTTAATGAATATGGTGTTGAGTTTGACCCTGCACTAAAACAAGACAGTAGAATCACCCCTCAGAAGCCTGCCCCTCAAATAGATATTCTGACAGGGAAGGCAAGAGAGGATTATATACCCAGTGAACTTACGCAGATGCCGAATGTTCCACACGAAGAATATTATCTTAATGAACTCAAAAAGGATTATCCCGGTGTTCCCGAAGATGAACTTCGCAAGCTAGTTGGCAAAGGGCCGATAGGTTATTGGCAGGGCGTAGGCAGAGGGTTAAAAAGGGCCGCTGAAGATGTATATACATTACCACATTCAGTTGCCGCTTACTTTATTGCTAAGAAGTTAGAGAAGAACGATAACATTACTGATGAGGATAAAACTCAATTTGAAAGCATATATAATAAGTTTGAGAATGGTGAAGAGATTAGTGAAGGCGAAAGGGAGATTGCCAGAGGCGTACTGGAAAAGATAAAGACGTTAGATGAAAGCCTTCTCCCGGAAGAGAAGGGCTATTTAGAGTATTTTCAAAATAGGCTTATGCAACGTGGTGCTGAAGATAGACTTGGTACTGGTTCAATACTGGGCGAAGGTGGCTTAATAACAGGTCAATCGCTTCCTTATGCGGCTGAAATGATTGTAACACAAGGTTCATCTACGGCGGTAAGAGAGACAGTAAAAGGGGCATTAACTAAAGGGTTAGGCAAATTAGGCAAGAATGTACTTACTAAATTTGGAATAAACACAACGTCATTTGTCACAGCTCAGGCAGCAAGGTCGTTGTTAATGCCAAGCCTTTACTCTGATATAGGCGACAGAGCCGCTATGGGGGAGAACTCTCCTATAACTATCTCTTTGATGGAAAAGACAATATCTAATGTTGCAGAGATGTCGGGCGGTAAATTAGCTAAAATCGTTAAGAAGATTCCGCTAATTGGTATCCCATTTAGAGCATGGGAGAAATTGAATCCTGGTGGAACGCCAAAGGGTTTCTTCTCTAAACTATTTAACGCTTCGGCTTATCATGGATTACCGGAAGAGAACTTAGAGGAAGAGTTCGAGAAGGTTTTAAGGACAATGACTGGCCTGGATGAATCTTTCAAGATGCCAACGCTAAGAGATTTAACAACTCGCAACATTGGCTTTGCCGCACCCGGTATTGGAAGGGCAGTCTTGGCTTCTCCGTTAATATTCAAAGACCATATTCGAGGTGAGGGCGTAGAGTTTGTTGCTGAAGTATTAAAGCAATCACCAGAGAACATGGAAGGATGGCGGTTCCTTGAGATTAGTGACCCAAAAGACAGTGCGAGAGTTCAAAAGAAACTTACTAAATATGCTCAAGAACAGGGTTACAGTATAGAGTTCAAGATTGAAGAGGGCAGGCTTGGTGTTAGAGACCTTATCTCAGATAGGCAGAATGAGATTGGAGAAAGAACTACAGGTGAATTGGCGGCAAAGTTCGTTCCAACAGGAGAGCTTGGTCCAGTTGAGGTTCCAGAACAAACACAACAACAGCAAAGGCAGGCAAAAAAAAGACAGCGTAAGGAAGACCGCATCCTTAACAATCTCGAAAGGAAGATTGAAAACGGTACTGCCTCTATAGAGGAGATTGATTTATACGATAGGATTGAAGAGAAGCGGATAGTAGAAGATTTGCAAGCAGGTGCTATGGCCGGTCACGAACTTGGCCAGATGCCGCAGGGCGAATTACTCCAATTAGCGAATACAGTTGCAACGTATAAAGCTAACTCTACTGAGATTACCGATGAGTCTATATCTACTTCTGTTAATTCTGCTCAAGAGCAGTCTAATAAAAGTGGTAAGACATTGTACGTTGTTCAAGACTCTGGTGGCAGATTAGTTACTGTAAGCAATAAACCCAGAGGCAATAACTTTATCCAAGTCACTCCGCTAGAAAGCACTGACCAGATACAGGAACCCCCTACACCTACAATTCAGCAACTCCCTGTAGATAGCTCTGGGCAGATAGATACTACTGTAGAGGAAGGACAGCCGACTCCTGCTGAAACAGTAACTCACAAGGTTGGTGATACCATAGAGACTATATACGGTACAGCCAAGGTTGTTGCTGTTGATGAAACAGGTACGCCAATTATTGAGTGGAAGAACGGAACGAGAGTTGCATGGGAGCCTATGGCTGAAAGATTATTCGGCGGCAAGTTTGTTCCTACCGTAACAGAGAAGGGTGAAATCATCGGTGAGTCTGGTGATGTTATCGGCAAAGTATTAGAAGAGCCAGCAAAGAAATCCAGAGAGACAAAGAAGCCTAAGCGAAGACCTGAGAGAAAGTTTGTTGGGCCACGTGAACAGGGTGAAGCTACGCCTGAAGTCAACATGAACCAGCCTCCCCCTGAAGGTGTAACCAGAAGAACTCCAGAAAATCCTCTACAAAGATACAGAAGACTAATGGAAGAAGATGGTCCAATCCCTCCAACTAGGCAGAGGAACCCAGGTTTAATACCTGCGACTAAGAGAATGTTTGCGGTGGCTTTGCGTCCACCACCAACTAAGACTGCTCCTGAGATATGGGCCGGTGCTGCGACGATATTAAATGACCCTGCACAGGTAGCCGAACTCACCCAGAGGGCATTCGATGGTAAGATTCCATCGACACCTGAAGAAGAGGCTGCTATGCAGATCATTGCTGAGGATGCCGCCTTAGACGGGTTTGTTAGTGGTAACGACGAAAAGATAGAATATTCTATATCATTATTTGCAGGGCGTGGTGACATAAGATCAACAGAAGCACAGATACTAGTTATGGGTGCTGGTCGTATGCAGATGGGTAGGGCAATACATAAGCTGTTAATAAATGCGGCGGTACGGATGCCGGTCAGACGCAGGATAGCCTTAGAAACAGAAAGGAAAGCTTATACTGAAGCGGTAAAAGAAGGCCGTGAAAAAGACGCATTGAAAAGTGCTAAGGCCATAGAGAAAATATTACAAACTGACATGGATGAGATTCGTGATTTGAGAAAGGAAATCATATCGTGGGGCGTTGACCTAAGAAATCTTGACGGAGAGATAAAGGATGACATTCGAGTTGCGTATAGAATCATGCGAGAGATAAACATGACTCGCTCTTCGACTGGGATGTGGGACGCTTATATAGAGTTGTTGCGTAATAATCTTATGAGCGCACCAGCAACACCTATTCGCAATGCCATGTCTGGATTTTACGCTATAGGTGATTTAATTGTGAAGACCGCTTTAGAAATACCAGCCAGAGTGGGCTTATCTAAAGTGTCTAAAGCTAAGTCTATTGCTGATTCAACATTAAAAGAAGCCCCTGCTATGTGGCAGGCGTTTTTCAGTAAAGTAACATGGAAGAGGGCTATTCAGAACGCTGCTTATTCTTATTGGTATGAGGTTCCTGCCTTCGAGATACAAACTGCTAACCTTCAAGATTCTAAGAATGTCTGGATGTATTCTAATCAGGCATTAAATGGCAAAGCGTTTGGCAAGTTAATGAGTTACCCTTTTGGTGTCCAAGGCAAGCTAAAGGGGACTAAGATAGGGCGATTATTCGGTACTCTTTACAGGAAGGGTGGTACTGCACCAACAGCCTTTGGCGACCAGTTAATTAAGACTGTGTATGCTCATGCGGTTGTGGCTGAAGCTGCCACTAGAAATGCAAAAGCTAAAGGCATGACGTTTGATGAGGAACATACATATAAAGACTACATGGATAATGAACTTGAAGATTTAGGCAGTGAGTCATGGCAGAGGGCATTGCGAGAACAAGAGATGTATAAGATTTCTTTTCAATTACCCAGCAGTGGTCTTGAGAAGCAAGTGCTTAAACTTAGGGACGCGGAAATATTGGGTATGAAACCCACGACATTATTGATTATGTTTGCTAAGACCCCGATACAGATTACAGCAAGAGGGATTGAGAACAGCGTCTTTGGGATGCCCTTAATGGGCGTTAAGGGAATGGAAAAACTTATTACCGGGAAGAAATACACCGCACAACAAGCGATAAGAGATTTCACTAACTCAATGGCTGGTATTGCGGCAACTGCTATGCTGTGGCCTCTGGTCAGAGATATGAAGATTACTCCAACAAGGGACTATCGCCCTGTAAGGAAATCAGCGGAAGGAACTAATAGACAGATAACCCCAAGAGGAAGTTTCTATCTATTTGGTGGTTGGCATAGTTACGAGAACGCTGGCCCTTGGTCTGTAACTCTAGGGATAGGTGTGAATTTCGTGCAAGGTTTATTCGATTTATCTAAGCTATTAGATGTTGATACATCTGAGATGACACCCGCACAGAAGGATGAACTGAAAGATAAGATAGACGACCTTGGTGCGCAATTCACATCAAGAACGGCTGGTCTTATATCGAATCAGACATTTGTAAAAGGTCTTGGCGATGCCTATAAATCTATCTTAGACTGGGCAACGTATGGCGACAAGCTGAAGACTAACTTTTTCAGAATGCACGTACCTAATCTTTTTGGCTCTGCATTCAAAGCCACTGATAGGAAAATAAGAAATAGCAGGACAGACAAAACTGAGTCTTGGTTTGAGAACTACAAGAGGCGTACTAGATATGATTTGGGGTTTGCTGAAGTTGGTACTATGATGCCAATACCGGATATATTGGGTGAGGATTTAGAACGGCCTGGAGATACAGAGACAGGAATGTTTATGCGAGCAATGTTCAATCCGGTACGGCTACAGAAAGATATGAAAGGGACCAGTAAGGGATGGAACGCTGTGTGGATGTTATCGAAATGGAACCACAACCATCCCAATAACCAGAAACATTTCTCAGATATGGGGCGAACTGTGACTGCTGAAGACAGAGAGGATGATCTTGTGCCTCCTGCAATACAGCTTACTAAAGAAGAGATATATGATATGCACAGATTGGCCGGTAAGCTATTCGACCTTGAGATACACAAGAAATACTATAAGTTTAATATAGACAATCCAGGAGTTAAGGATGTCGCATTGTTGGAAAATATGAGGAAGGCTGCTACTTCTGAGGCTAGTGATAGAATGACTGGCATTAAACGGCTGGAGAACCAGGGTAAGATTAGCAGGTCTGACAGATTACGGGTATTGATGGCTAAGAGGATGGCGTCTGTTGAAGCCAAATTAGAAATAGAAAAGCAAAAGCCTTTCAAATAATTTATCATTTTTAATTTGACTTCTCGTTTCTATGGTCCATAATTACCCTGTTGGAAAGAATCAAAAAGGTTATAACTGGAAAGGAATTTATCATGTCGGAAGAATTTATTGATGCTAATGTAGAAGATGGTACGATTGTACCTATTGAGAATGGAAGTTCGGAGGCGGGTGTAAATAATCTACAACTCTTTGATGACTCGTTTGTTACGCAACTGGAAGGGGCGGCTAGGAACGCTAAGAGAGCAGAGAACGCAATAATGGCTACGTTCATAAACATTTGCCATGAAGGAGATTGGATAGACCATGACGGTACAGCTTGTCTATCAAGTGCTGGTGCGGAGAGGTTCTTGAAGCACCTGCCATTCACCTTTGATAACTGGACTATGAAGAAGAACTCCGGTTCTGACGGTGAAGGACGGTGGTACACATATATCTGCTCTGCTACTGCCTTTTTGTGGGGCCGTAGCTTGCCCTGTGAGGGCGTTTATTCGACAAGGGATAAGTTCCTTGGCTTCACTAAAGCGGGCGGCTGGAAGGCGTTAGAGGATATTAACGAGAACGATATCCGGGCCGCTGCGAGGCATATCTGTATTGGTAATGGTATCAAGCAGATGCTTGGATTGCGAGGTATTAAGACTGATAAGCTGGCTAAGATTATCGCAGATCACGGTGGCGACGCCAACCTGATTCACCGCGTAACTTACGGTGGTGGTAGTGGCGGTGGTACACAGAATAAGCCCCCTGCTGATAAGTCTGGTGATGCTGATAAACGCAAAGAGATTACTGCTTGTCTCACTGAAATGAACAATGGTGATAAGGCAGCTATGAAAACACAACTCATTAAGTTGACATCATTTAAGGGTAAGGATGGTAATGTCGTATCGTTTGATACTACGACTCGGATGTCCGGGACTTCACTGGCCATTTGCCACAAGAAGACAAAAGAAGCATACGAAGCACACTTGAAAGTAACCGGTGGCAACTCCGAAGAGATGTTTACCTAGAGTTTTCTCCCATTTGCAGCAGCGGTGGTGGGGTTTAATGTTTTCCCCTGTCACCGCATTTTGAACAATTAGAAACATACGGTGGCGGTGGGTTCACTTCTTAAATAACCCGACCTTTCCAGCCTGCTGCTGCCGTATCTTTTTGGAAAGGATTAGATGATGAATTTACCGAACATATCTGAGAATGCTATTGAATTTCTAAAGACTAAATCTAAGGTATGGCCATGTCATACTAACCGGGCATCTTCACTGGACGACCCATGCGAACGTAGGCTTGTCTATATGCGAACCATGTGGCAGAAGGCCAAGCCGGTCCCTCCATCTCTACAGGGCATCTTTGAGACTGGTAACGAACTTGAGCCGATTATCGAGAAGATACTGGCAACACTGGGTCGCTCATCTTCCCCTCAATGGCGTATCGTCGGTTCTCAGTCTGATATAGATGCCAATATGCAAAGGACTCACGATATCACCGGGCATATTGACGGTATCCTGCAAGTAATGAGTGAGGACGGAACATGGCTAAATGCTTGTGTGGTCGATATCAAGACCTGTTCGAGTCATGTATTCAATACTATCCACACTTATGACGATTTAACTAAATATCCGTGGACGAAGAAATACAGAGGTCAGTTATTCTTATATGCCTTGGGTATGGATATAGACAAATGCTGTATTATTTTTGTGAATAAGCAGAATCTATACGATATCAAGTCCATATTCTTTGACCTGGATTATGACTATGCCGAGGGGTTGTTGCAGAAGGCTGAGAGAGTTAATGCCCATGTTAAGGCAGGTACGCTACCTAGCAAGATTAACTCGCCAGAGGATTGTTCTCGCTGTAAGTTTGCCCATGAATGCCTACCTGATTTAATTGCTACTGGTAATCTTGAGTTGTTCGATAATACTGAGATAGAAGAACTCTTGAAGCAACGTGATGATTTACAGTTGAGTAAGAAGAAGTTTGACGCTATTGAAAGGCAACTGAAGAAGAAGTTGATTGAAGGTCAGGATATATTATGCGGTGAGTTTATTGTCCAATGGAAGAAGGTGTCCCGGTCGGCGTATGAAGTTAATGCAAGTGAGTATTGGAAGAAGGAAGTTATCTCTGTGAATCCAGATAATGCTAAAGATGCGGAGATAGCATGATGGCTGAAAAACTCCCCCCCCAAAATCCAGAGGCAGAGTCATGCACTCTGGGTAGTATAATCCTTGACACAGACGATGAAGTCCGGCCAGATATATTCGACACGTTAGTTGCTGACGATTTCTATCTTAATGTTAATCAGATCATATTTAAGGCAATGAAGTCACTACAAGCTGATAATATCCCGATAGACCTTGTTTCGCTGAGAGATATGCTGAATAAGACTGAATCACTTGATGTCGTTGGTGGCGTTGATTATCTGATAACACTAGCTGAGAGTGTTCCTACTTCTGCTAATGGAAACTACTACGCTAAGAGTGTGAAGGAAAAGTCCACTCTGCGGTCGTATATCAGAATGGCAGGGCAATTGATTGACGCTGCATATCATCCTGCTGCTGACTTATCTGTGATTGCTGACCAGGCTGAATCTGCATTATTACGAATAGCTGAAAAGAAGCAAATAGTTAAACCTGAACATATCTCTGTTATCATACCCAGGGTAGTTAATACTGTGAAGAGTCGGGCCACGCATGGTGCTGAGGGATTGGCTACTGGGTTCCGTGATGTCGATGACGTAGTTGGTGGTCTTCATGCTGGCGAGATGATCGTCGTAGCTGGTCGTCCGTCTATGGGCAAGTCTATCCTTGCCATTAACATTGCTACTAACGTCGCTGCCGCTGGGGGGGCGGTGGCGGTGTTCTCACTGGAGATGTCTGCCGACTCTTTGATAGAGAGGCATTTAGCCGCACGCTCTGAGCTTGGCTATTACCAGATGCAGAAGGCGTACTTGGGTGACGTTGGGATAACCATGTTGGAATCTGTCGCGGCAGAAGAGTCTATGTTACCGCTGGTTATATGTGACTATCCTAAGTTGACGCCGTATGGGTTGAGAAGTCAATGTCGGATGCTACGGAGAAGCCATGATATTAAACTGGTCGTGATAGATTATCTGCAACTTATGGAGATTAAGGGTAAGGGTAAGAGATACGAGGCCGTAGGTGAATGTTCTCGGCTGATTAAACTATTGGCCAGAGAACTTGATATCCCGATTGTTGTGGTGTGTCAGTTGAACCGAATGGCTGATGAGAGAACTAATCATCGTCCTGCTATTTCTGACTTGAGAGAGTCTGGGAATTTAGAACAGGATTCGGACACGGTTCTGCTCTTACTTCGTGACGATTATTACAAGAAGGATAAGGCACAACATGATGGTCTGGCTACGCTTATAGTTGCCAAGCAAAGGAATGGTCCGACTGGTGATATTAAACTGAAGTTTGAAGGAAATAATATGAGGTTCTTGGATGCAAACTAGCCCGCTGCCGTCATAACTAATTGCGTAAAAGCTTTGCCGGGTGCGTAACTACCGAAGGCAAATTGTTGGCGGTGGTGGGCGATTTTGAAAGGTGAAATTATGCCAGAAAATTAACTGAAGAACTGAAGCGTTGCAAGAAATTGTTGGGAATGTATAAAGATGTTGGCGTGCCAGGTGTTTTTGGTGCGACCATATTAAATTCTAAGATTGAGCGAGCCGAAGAGGCTATTGAATGCGGTGATGAGGAAGAAATGTTGGAGTGTTTAGATGTACTTAAAGAATGTAGCTAACAAGCCCGAACAGGGCGGAAGGATAGCGAAATGGATAAGTTAGAAGTGCAAAAAAGAGTGTTGAAAAACGGGGAACCGCTATCCTTGGATGATTTTATATGGGATGAAAAAACAAACACATTCTCTTCAGTAGAAAATAGTTTAGTGTTAGATTTTAATTGGATTCATGACTGTACGTTCAATACCGACTCTTGCTGTACGTTCAATACCGGCTCTGGCTGTACGTTCAATACCGACTATGACTGTACGTTCAATACCGGCTCTGGCTGTACGTTCAATACCGACTCTGGCTGTACGTTCAATACCAACTCTGGCTGTACGTTTCATACCGGCTATGGCTGTACGTTCAATACCGGCTCTGGCTGTACGTTCAATACCGACTATGACTGTACGTTCAATACCGACTATGACTGTACGTTTCATACCGGCTTTGGCTGTACGTTTAAGATCAACGATTACAAATTCCCTATTGCTCCACTGAGATTTAACGGCTCTCGAT
>Ga0207997_1000067_pt1 | contig 45863 bp, 67 predicted proteins | sample AntAceMetag02UKN_FD_184777 | JGI IMG/M metagenome (GOLD analysis project Ga0207997, IMG submission 184777) | Saline lake microbial communities from Ace Lake, Antarctica - Antarctic Ace Lake Metagenome 02UKN (SPAdes) (version 2) | ecosystem: Environmental > Aquatic > Non-marine Saline and... | reverse complement strand
TGCGTAAAAAGTTATATATTGCAAAAGAAAAATAACTGATGAAGATTTGTCAAAAATGTAGATATCCAAATTTAAACGATAGTATTAGCTGTTGTAAATGTAATTCATTTAATTTAATATCTGATAAGAAACAAAGTTGGTTTTTAAATTTGTTACATGTTTGTGATAAACATCCAATGGTATGTATTTGTATTTTTATAGTTATTATGCTAACTGTTATGTGTATTACAGATGATTCAAAAGACACTACAGTTAGTTGTCCTATATGTAATGGTACTGGATATGGCCATGGTGTTGGACATGGAAGCAGAGGACAATTTTGTACAAGATGTAATGGTACTGGAGAACTAATTAGATATGAGATAGATGCTTCATCTTCATTCTAATTTATCAGGAGCTGTTAATCTGGGTTCAAATCCTAGCCCCGAAGCCAATTTTATTGATTAGATTATATAAAAATGAAAAGATCTGAGTTGTAATGTTACTTTGTTTAATATCTCTTATAACAGTATTGATAACTATATCCTGTGCTTATACTCCTAGAGTTTCAGAAGATAAATCTAAAGAACTATCGGAGGATAAACTTATATGCGCAATTATTGCTTTAATTTGTTTAGGTGCTTTTTGGGCTATTATATACATCCCTAATGTTTCTGCACAGAATGCTCGTATTACTAAGGTAAACGTAATTGATAGACAGATAATTATTATGGAAGCACGTAGAGATGATATTCTCCCATTAGTGCGGCTTGAGTTATCAAAGTATCCGGAACACGAAGTGAAAGTATTTGAAAAATATCTTGGTAATGGGATGTTTGTTAACTTACCTCCAGAACTTAAAGCAAATACTACTATTATGCAGCTTGCTAAAGAAATAAAAGAGGCTAAAGATAGAGTATACAAATTAGAAATCAAAAGAGAAGAAGTTATTGGAAGTATATACTACATTAACTCTTGGATTTGGATGATTACTCCAGGTATTCCTAGAGGAGAACACATTAAGTAAAAGTTATTTAAAGGAAAATCTCATGAAAGTTAAAGTATATTATTCTAATGAATATGTAGAAGAGTTTCCAACAATAGGAACTGCACAATCGAATATAGTAGATACAGTTATTGGTAGTAATTTTAAAATAACGTTAGATGCTATAGAGGCATCTGATGATGAGTCTATTGATCTTAGTTTTGATTGAACTAAGTGTAAAATAGTGAGAGTATAGGCCATGAAAACATATAAAACATTAAGAGAATTAAGTGACGCAATTGAGTCTGGTGAATTAATTCTTGGCGATGCACAGATGATAATAGATGGTGATGTTGTATATTTATATAGGGAAATTGATGAGGATGTTAATGAAATTTTTTCGTGTGATGTTACGACATTAGTAGAAGAAGCTTTAGATATTCTTTGTATACCATGGGAATATGCTTAAGAAAGAGGTAAAGATACTATGCCAAAATTTTATGTAGGCGTTAAAGAAGTATATGAGCAAATGTATGAGGCTGAAGCAAATTCGCAAGAGCAAGCATTACAAATGATAGAAAGAAATCTTTTTGAAGATGTTCCAGAGGTTAGAATAATAGAAGATAATTTTGTTTATTGTCATACACAAGAAGCAGATACTTGGAATGTACATGCTCTAAAGACACGACTAAAAAGGTTTGATATTTGGGCTGAAGGGTTTAGAGCAACTGGAGAATATGCCCATGCAAGTAAAATGGGAATATCCTCTGGTATTAACTTTAAGGATGCTTGTAACAATTTAGCTAAAGTAGATGTATTATTTAGAGAGTACTATAGTTCAAATAGACTTACACATTGGGATTGTAAGTTATTTGATAATGAAGATGATGCGCGAAAATCTTTTGGATAGAATAATGTTAAAACATAAAAGTTTTTATGGATTTACATTTATAAACGAATGTCTTAATAATTAGAGGAAGATAAAATGTTGAAAGAACCTACATTTAGAGTATGTCCAAGATGTAATGCAGACTATACAGAATATCCTTCGTTATCTCGTGCTGATAATACTACTAAGATATGTTCAATATGTGGAATGTTAGAAGCACTTGAGGTTAAAAGATGGTCTGATGCTGGAGTATGTAAAGAGTGTATATGTCTTGTTCTAAAAGATTATTTAGGAAAATATGTTACTTGATACTTTTATAGACTTGTATAATAATAGAAAGAAGAATTAGTAATGGATAGATATAGTTATAATACAAATTTGTTTAAAGATAAGGATGATGAAAAAAATGCGTTCTGTTGGTGTTGGCCTTTAGCTATACCTGTATATATATGGTATTTTATTGGTCAAATTATTGTCGGTAGTTTATATAGAATATTTAATCTTCTAGATAAATGGTGTAATTATACTTAGTAGGTAGATATAAAAAATATGAAAGATAAAACAACAAATAGTAATAAAAAGCGCATAGTAAAAGAAGAAGTATACTGTTCTAGACTTGATAGAATAGAAACTGATATTTTAGAAATAAAAGAAGAACTAAAACGAGTATGTAGTATGTTATTACCAAGTACAAAACATATGCAGAAAAGTACAGATAAGACAAGTATATATAAAAAATTAAAAGAGGTTAAGAAGAATTAAATGAATCCGAGTCCAAATTCACTAACTGTAATGAAATCACATTGGCTTCATAGAGATAAGAACCAAAATATTATCGAAACTCCAGAAGAAGCGATTAGAAGAATAGCAAATGCTATAGCTAGTATAGAAAAGAAAAGTAAACAAGAACATTGGTCAAATAAATTTTTTGATATGATGGATTCTTGTAAGTTCTTTCCTAATACACCTACTTGGTTAGGAGCTGGTAGAGAAAAAGGCGTATTGTCGGCGTGTTTTGTAATCCCAGTTGGTGATTCTATAACTGAAATATTTGATGCTGTAAAGTATGGGGCTCTTATTCATCAAGCAGGAGGCGGAACTGGATATAGTTTTGGCGATATCAGAGAAGCAGATTCAGTAGTTAATACATCTAATGGACGCGCTAGTGGGCCAATATCGTTTATGTCTGTATTTGATGCCGCTACTGAGACAATAAAACAAGGCTGTTTTACTGGAGATATTCTTGTATCAACTATACATGGGCCTATTCCAATTAAAGATATAAAGAATGGAGAATATGTCTATTGTTATGAAGATAAATTTAGGATACGTAAAACTACAGGATCATGGTTAGTTAAAAGAAATGCTGAGGTTTGGAAACTAACTACAGAAAAGGGTCTTGTTTTTTATGCCACTCCTGAACATAAGTTTTTAATAAGGCATAGTAGTAATAAGAAGAATTATAAAAAACTAAAGGATTTGCTTCCAGGTACTCCATTAATATCTTTAACTAAATATAATAAAATAAATAATAGGATGATAACACTTCATGATGGAAATGATAGAGTACTTTCAGTAGAGTTTTCACATCATGAAGATGTGTATGATATGGAAGTACCTGAGATTAATAACTTTGTTATCTGTCGTGAAGATGGAATGAAAGGTTTAGTTGTTTCTAATAGTGTAAGACGCGGAGCAAATATGGGAAACCTTCCTGTAAATCATCCAGATATATTACAATTTGTAAATTGTAAAAAGAAAGAGGGAGATTTTCATAACTTTAACATAAGTGTTCTTATTACAGATGAATTTATGCATGCTCTTAATACTAATGCTAAGGAGTTTGCTTTAATATCACCTGCTACTGGACAAGCTATTAAAACAATTAATCCAAAAGAGTTATGGGATACAATTGTAGAAAGTGCATGGAGTAATGGAGAACCTGGAATTATCTTTATAGATAATATTAATAAAGTAAATCAAGTTCCTGGCCTTGGAGATATTAAAGCAACAAATCCGTGTTGGGCATTTAATACTAAAATATGGACTAAATATCATGGTCCAATGGCAATTGGTAATCTTGTTGGAAAAACTGTTGAAGTTCTTTCTTATAATGAAGATAGCAGTATAGAATATCGTACTATGCGTAATATAAGAAAGACAGGTTCTGTTAATACACTTATAGAAATAACTCTTGGAAATAAAAAGAGATTACGATGTACATCTAATCATACTTTTTATTTAAAAGATTATATTAAAATAGAAGCAAAAGATTTACAAATTGGTGATAGATTATTCAGCTGTTTTAATAATAATAATTCTAAAATTATAAGTGGAGAGCTTATACAAAATATACAGGAAATAAATTTTGATAATTCTATTGACATTTATAACGGTAGTGTTGATGGCAATCATAATTATTTTGTAGTTACTAAAGATTTTGGATATGGTTCTTATGATTCTATTCTATCTGCTAATTGCGGAGAACAGCCACTATTTTCTTATGAATCGTGTAATTTAGGGTCTATAAATATAGCAAAACATTTAAAAAATGTAGTAAAAACTAAAGTTTCAGCTTCAGTAATTGATTATGAAGCATTAGAAGAAACTGTAAATACTGCTGTAAGATTTCTTGATAATGTTATAGATGTAGCACACTATCCTCTTCCAGAAATAGAAAAGGCTACAAAGCTTACTAGGAAAATTGGCCTTGGAGTTATGGGGTTTGCAGATACTCTAATTAAATTAGAATTGCCTTATGATTCTAAGGAAGCTTTAAAGCTTGCGGAAGATTTAATGATGTTTATAAATGATAAAGCGTTTACTACATCAGTAGCTCTTGCAGGAGAGAGAGGGGTATTTCCTGCTATAGATAAATCAATATGGGCAAATTCTGATGTAAAGCCAAGGAATGCTACACGAACTACTATAGCTCCCACGGGAACAATAAGTAGAGGAGCTGGATGTAGTAGTGGTATTGAGCCACTGTTTGCAGTATGTTATATAAAACATTTAGACGGTGGAGGTACACTCACAGAAATAAATGAAGAGCTACTTAAGCAATTAAAGAAGTTAGAATTATATGAAAATACTGAGCTTATGAATAGGATTAAAAATCAAGGAACTCTTGAAGATATTACTGAAATACCTACTTATATTAGAAATATATTTAAAACTTCTACTGAACTTAGTCCTGACGCTCATTTACAAATGCAAAGAGTGTTTCAATTACATGTAGAAAATGCTGTGAGCAAGACAGTCAACTTACCTTATTCAGCAAGTATTGATGATGTATCTTCAATTTTTAAAGATGCGTGGACCTATGGGCTTAAAGGTATTACTCTTTATAGAACAGATAGTAGAGATGTTCAAGCTATGACTCTTGGAATTCCTACTCTTGAAAAATCAGAAGAGAAGGATAATGTTACACTTGAATCCGATCCTGTAAAGTTACATCAAATTCAAACAAGTATACAATCCACAAAAACCGATATAGTTAGTAAAAGAGATAAATGTTTAGGTGGAAATACTTGGAAGATAAAGACTGGTTGTGGTAGTTTGTATGTTACTATTAATTCCAACAGTAAAGGACCAGCAGAAATATTTCTTAATATGGGAGATTCTGGTGGTTGTGCTATGGCTTGGTCGCAAGCTCTTGGTAAAACTCTATCATTATTTATGAGAAATGGTGGTGATGCTACTAGTCTTATAAATAAACTTCGGAATATACGATGCCCACAACCAGTATTTACTGAAGATGGTAAAGTATTTTCTTGTCCTTCTGCTGTTGCTATTGCTCTTGAAAAAGAACTTGGTAATAATGGTAATTCAAAGAAAGGATATGTTAGGAATCAATGCGCTAAATGTGGAGGCGTTATGATTAGTGAAGGATCATGTGCTACTTGTAATGATTGTGGCGCAAGTGATTGCGGATAGGATTATAAGATAATAAAATGACTTGGAAAAAATTAGCTGAATACAAAGGAGATTATTTATTCGAAAGCCTACGACTGCTGTGTTGTTTTTAATTTTGGTATCTATGCTTCCATGTTTTTCCGCAAATGAAAATAAGTTAAAAGATACTAGCAACGCAGTTAAAACAATAGTAACTATACCTATAGTTATTACTGATATAGCTTGGAAATGGTTAGAAGATTTAAACAAACAAGCAAAGAAACAAAACAAACAACTCACTAAGAAGTCTATAAATAGATCTTCTATATCCTCAAGAGGAACTGAAGTAGAAACTCGTAAGCTTACTGTAGTTGCTACAGCTTACTCTGCTCCATGTAAATATCAAGGTACAAGTATGCATACCGCTACTGGAAGAAATGTACGTAACAGTAATGGAAAACCAATACGTGGAATAGCTGTTGATCCGAGAGTTATTAAGTTAGGATCATATGTTAGAGTAAAAGCATGGAGCAATGAATGGTATATTGCAGATGATACAGGTGGAGCAATCAAAGGAAATCGTATAGATTTACGAATGGATAGACGAAGTGATTGTCTTACATGGGGACGCAGAAGTGTTTGTATCGAAATCAGGGGGACAAATAAGAATGGGAAACATGGAAAAAGCGCTGCAAGTAGCAGCTCAGATAAACAGGAGAAAGCAAAAGCTAAATCCAAATGATCCAAGACCAGCAGTGTTAATGGCAAATGAACTTCAATTAGCTAATGTATTACCTATTGGTATAACAGCTATAGATAATGCTTTGAATGGTGGAGTATTAGGAAATAGTACAACAGTATTTGCTGGTAAAGCAGGAGCTGGAAAGACATGTGCAGCAATGAGTGCTATTGCCATGACTCAAGGAAATGACCCTGATGCGGTATGTATTTATTTATCTGCTGAGGGGTCATTTCCTCTTGATTCTGCTAAGTTAATTGGTGTAGACCTTTCAAGGTTATTAATTATACAAGATTTTAATACTGCTGAAGAAGCAATGGATCAACTTTTTAATTATCTATGGGATAGTGATAATAGTATTCCAAGAGATGTTATAAAGTTGGCTGTTATTGATTCAATAGCAGCACTTGTTCCAAAGGCAGAAGTAGATAAGATTACAGAGGATGGTATGGAGTCTATGACTATTGGACTACATGCTCGAACTATGAGTAAGTTTAATCGTAATCTTAGAGCAAAGCAGGGAGCTGCTGCTGTTATTATGATTAATCAATTAAGAACTGATATTAATTCATATGGTGGTGGAGATAAGCAAACTGGCGGACAAACTATGTATTTTGATCCAAAAGTTATTCTTAGTTTTTCTGCGCCTAACTCTAAGTTATTAATAGAAGGTACAGGTGTAAACAAGGTTGTAGTTGGACATACTGTATGTGTTAAAGTTCTTAAGAATAATGCTGGTCTTGGTGGACGTGCTCATCAAACAGTAGAGTATGAAGTTAATTATGAAACAGGCGCAGATAATATTAAGCCTACTGTTGAAGCAGCCATTGCTGTTGGAGTTATAGGTGTTCCAGGAAAAAGTTACTATACTATTGATGGATTGAATGAAGATGTGCTTAGTAAAAGAGAACTTATAAAAGATGGAGAGTATGTAAAAATTCACGGCATGGGAGCCTTGGTTGATTTGTTTAGGAAAGATGAAGAATTGTATAAGTTACTACAGGAGAGTATACTATAAATGATAAGAGCTGATGTAGAGGGTATTTCATTTAAGGATGATAAGATATTTTTACTTCATTGTGATGGTAGTTGTACAACATATGAAGTAACTATAGATATGTCTGAGGAAAATTGTAATGAATCTGAAGATAATAATATTACAAAACAACATGTTGATACTCTTAGATATTTAGTTAGTAAGTTACTTGTTGGAGATGTTATAAATGTTCCAACATATAATAAAGTAGAAATAGTATACAATGATAAAGAAAGAAAACTTATTGTTGGAACAATTGATAATAATAGACGAGCTTGGTTCTGGGAATATGATGAACTTATTCATGATTTATTTGAATGTAATCTTTTTACCATACTAGAAAGTACTTCTTTGGAGAAATAATTAATGCCAATACGTATAGATATTTCAGTAAATGGAATTTCAACTGGAGTAGGCACTATTAGAAATGTTTCTAAGAAGTATACAATTGACGATGATAGTGGAAATTATCTTGTTCTTCTTTCTCAATCTGGTGAAATAACAAGTAAAACTTATGCTGAAGTTGTAAAAAATATAAAGCGTAAGCCTTATAATATATGGAAGTTTCTACAATCTATATTAGATAATATGGATTTAGAGGAGAAAGAGTAAGCGCATATAATGAATGATGCTAAAGTAATTGATCAAGTACATACTAAACTTGTTGGTGGTACATTTAATAATGAAGATGGAATAAATAGACAAACATTAATATGCTATTGTAAAAAGTATAATATTAAAACATTACGATTAGTTAGAGAAATAAGCCCATATGATAAAAACGCAATACGAGTTGAAGCGATAGTATTTAAGCCACAAGATAATTCAACAGTAGTTAAAGATGGTAGTTTAATTAATGTTAAAACTAAGAATCTTCATCTTGGTTACATACGTAACAATGAAGTAAAATGTATAGTATGCGGAGAGAGTTATAAAAATAGTAATAATGTACCAGAACAATGTAAGTGTGGATCATATGAATTTAGAAGAGAAGGATTAGCTACTACACTATCTATGGCAATAGATAGAGGCATAAAGTATAATTGTGAAGTAGTAGAATATACTGGTGGCTCCGACCATGATCAAAAATATCATGGAGTTAATTTAAAAATATTTAAAGTATAAATAGTAATTATTGTTGGAGGACAATACGAAATGAGAAAAGCTAGATATGCTAATACTCTTATGGGTCCAGTAGATTATTTTGGATCTGGATTGATAAATCCAACTCCAGAACAATCTATAGATATGGCAAAGACAGACGGTACCTATCTAGAATTATTTGCAAATCAAGATAAGAAATTGATTCCTGTATCCTTAAATTATTTTGATTGTGAAGCTTGTGCTATATTAGGACAAAGAGGGCAGGGTAAATCTAATACAGTGTCACGAATATTAGAACAAATAATACCTAAAGGAATAGGATGTACTATATTAGATATTGAAGGAGAGTATTACGGCCTTAAAAGTAAGTTTGAGGTTATATGTGTTGGAGCTGGTAACAATAGATTTTATGATACACAATTAGATCAAGTTGATGCTGATACTCTTGCTGATTTTGCTGTTAAGAATAGTACCACTGTTATTTTGGATTTTTCTGATGTTTCAGACGAAGCTAGAGTTGACTTTGTTAATGCATATGTAAAAGCATTACTAGCTATATGTGGAAAACTCAAAAATGAAAATAGGCCAAAGCAACATATCTTAGTAGTAGAAGAGGTTCAATCTTATGCTCCAGAGGATGGAATATCAATTACTAATGGAAATTATGTTACAGGTGGGGCATTAAAGAATTCAATTAGACGTATAGCACAAACAGGTAGAAAGCGCGGTATAGGGCTGATTATAGCTTCTCAACGAACTACTGCTATAGATAAAACATTGCTTAGTCAATGTACAAGTATGGTATTACATAAAGTATCTCTTCCTAATGATTTAGCAATTTATGACAGACTAATTGGAGGTGATTGGACTACTTCAGAGAAGAAAGATATGTTTGCAATAGCTACTCCTGGAGACGCTATTGTTAGACTTGGAGATATGTGGCATGCTGCACATATATTACCACAAGATACAGTGCATCTTGGCTATTCTCCAAAAGCAAATTCTAGTACATCCAATCCATTTGAAGCTTATACTATTGATAAAACTCTTATAACTAAAATACTAACTGCTTCTAAGAAAAAAGCAGATAGTAAAAAATCTCCTTATCAAACTGAAGTAGATGTATTAAAAGATCAAGTAGTAAAGCATGAAAGAACTATAGATATATTGAGATCTGAAAAACGAATAACAGATGTACAAGTAAAGGCTTTAAAGAATATTACAGTTTCTCTTAATGAAGATGTTATAGAAAAACTAATGAATTCATTTAATACTATGCAAGATACTATTATACAAGATAATATTAATATAGCTAATGAGGTATTTTAAAATGGCTGAAACACAATGGGATGCCGTACAATTGCTTGGCGGCTTTTATGAAAATAAAGCAAGTAATACTCCTGTTGATGGTGCTAGTTCTTTAACTGCATGTATGCCAATAGGAACAATAAAATATCCAAAGGTTGCTAAGAGAAGAGGTAAGATGGATAATGATTTACCACAATTACTTAGCTTTCAAGCAGCTAAAGCATGTACATCTATGATTTCTGGACAGCTTACTAATTTGATACCAGTATTTTTTATTAACTCTTCTACTATTGATGGTGGAATAACTGATATAATGTTAGTTAGTTCTAGAAAAAAGATTGGATTTAATACGTGTGTAGACGGTAAAATTATAATGTATTCATCGTTGTTTAAAAATGTTGCATCTACTTCTTTATATCATGTACCTCTCCTTATGTTGATGTGTGCTTATTTAAATCCAAAAGCCTATTCTGATGTTATGGATGCAGTTGATAGTTTATTGGATTCTATACAGCTTAGCAATGGATGGAATCCAACTAATCCAAATCAAATGACATCATTAGTTTTACTATCTGATGAGCTTATGTATGCATATATGTTTGGTCCAAATAATTTACCATCTAACTCAACAAATAAGTTTAAGCATTCTATTACTATGGTAGGTACTGAGCCTCCTAGTACTATACAAATAGCTACTCCAGATATTCCACCTAATGCTTTTAAAGTATATAGTGAATTCGTTAAGGTTAGAAAAGATAGAGAGAAAGCTGAAGTTTCCTCTAAAAAAATTAGTAAAGCTAAGTTTAAAAAGAGAGTAATTGTTGATACAGAATTTGTTGGTAAGTTACCAAATAAATTAGCAGAAACTATTATGCTTGGTTTACATTCATTACTTACTGGTCCTACTGAAACAGGTAAAACATTATGTGTTGAAAGTGTTTGTGCTAAACTAGGTGCTCCGCTAACAACTATAAGAGGTACCGAAGGGCTTAAAGATAGAGATTTACTTGGTGCGCTAAAGCTAATTGATGGAGAATCTGTTTTTATAAAAGGACCATTACCTATAGCTATGGAACTTGGTAGAAAACAATATGAATTACAATTAGAAGAAAATAAAAAAGTAAAAGGTAAGAAAAGTAAAAAGGAACCTATAAGAGTTCCTCCTTCTGTACTTTATATAGATGAAATTAATAGATTAGACACTAGACACCAAAATTTAATACTTGTATCAGCTAATGTTACATATGCATCTAAATGTTATACAGTATATATACCAGAACTTGCAGAAGAAATAACATGTCCAGATGGGTATTTTGCTATGGTTGCTGCGCGTAATTTTGGATCAAACTATGCTGGTACAAATGATATGGATATTGCATGTGTTAGGCGATTCCATAGAAAATTTGATGTGAGATATCTTGATAGACCAGAAGAGACTGCATTGCTGATAGATACTACAGGTATAGAGCCATATCTTGCAGAGATTCTTGCACGAACTGCTGTAGATATTAGAAGCCAATCTTCTGAGCTTGAAGCCCCTCTTGGAACAGGTAGTTTAATAGAATGGTCTAAACACATTAAATATATGGAAGAGTGTGGCAAGACTGTAGATGTTAAGTTACTATTAGAAACTGCTAAAGATTGTTGGATGGAACTTGTTACTGGAAGAAATACATGGGGAGAAATAGATCAATATAAACTTGAGATCGTAGAAAATAATATTCGTAGATCTTATAGTGAGGTTGTTAAACGATGAGACAAATAAATACTGCTTCTCTTTCATGGTATGAAATTTATGAAGCAGTTATAGGGCTTAGAGCCTTTATGTCAGCATGTATTAAATATAGACATGGATATAGACTTATATTAATTCCTAATAGTACAAACTATTGTGATTTTAGTAATAAGCAAATAGTTATTAATCCTATGTTTTATACAGAAAACCTTGAAGGAAGAGCAATTAAATTTAAACGTAATATTACTAGAGATTTTCTTGCTGCAAAAGCTTTAATAGTACATGAAGCAGGTCATGTAAAATATAGTGATATTTTTTCTTTTACATCTAGAATACATAAACTTGTATCAAATTTATTGGAAGATAGTAGAACAGATGCACTTTGTAGAGGAACATCTTACGAACAAAGAAGACTTCTTCTTTATCTCCATGGTATTATAAGGAATAATCTTAAATCTTTTGATGAATATTTAGATACAATAAAAGAAACTCCAGATGATCCTACTATATTATTAGATCTTCTTCTTAGAAAAAGTATGAATGATATTATACCGATAGAAAGGTTTTCTAAATTTGTACAGAGTAAGTGGAAAAAATCACAAGAGTTTCGGGAACAAGCAATACTCGCTAAGGATACTTCTAAAGTCGAAGAAATAGCTTATGATCTTTTGGCTTATCTTGGTATTGATCCAAATGATAAAGAAGATAAGTCAGATGATATGGAAACATATATAAAGATTCTTGGTAATTCTCAAGGAAATAGAGATGAACTTGATGAAACAGAAAATAATTCAAAGCCATCCCAAGGACAACCAATAAATGATAATAAATCTACTAACAAGCAAAGTAATAAAGGGTCTACTAATACGAACGACAGGAGTAGCTCTGGGGGAAGTAGTAAAAATAACAGTGAGAAAGAAAATGGAAGCACGGGCGAAGAAAACTCCTCCCAAGAATCCGGCTCAGAAACTCTCGATTCAGAAATTGAGAATGAAAGCATCGGAGGCTCTACAAGCAGTAAAGGAAAAGAGAAAGAACAGAATAAAAAAAGTAACAACGGATCAACAACAGATGGAGACAGTAGAGATAAACAAACTAACTCCAAAGAAGGAGGGAAAGATGATAAGGATTCTAAGGAAACCTCATCTTCCGAAGACAGTAACGAACAGCAACAACGACAGCCCACCCAATTTGAATTAGAAGATCAAAAAGATGCAGAAGAAAATGGCGATGGAGATACTATTGATAAATATATATCTACTGCTATTCTTATTGGTAGCACTAAAGCAGGTATAGGTAGTAGTGGTGTTATTCATCAAGCTCCATATATGGATTTATTAGATAAAGCTTATCCTATTGCTAGGATGTTAGAAAATAATCTGAAAACTAAAAATCCAAATGTTAGTGATATAGATGATGAGGATGATGGTAGATTAACTATACGTAATTATGTTAGAGATAAATCTATTCCTTATATACTTGAGGGTGCTCCAAATATTGGTAAACCAAAGATGGTAATTTCTTTAGTCTTAGATAGGTCTATTTCTATGAAATATATGATGAATGATCTTCGATTAGTTACTATGGCAATTCATATAGCATGTATGAAGTTAAAAATTCCTCTTTCTATATTTGTGTTAGAGGGAGCAGTTCAAATATCTAATTTTAATGATATGTCTTCTGACATATATGGGTTAATTGCTGGATTATATGCCAGCGGTGGTACACTTACTCTTCCAACAATAGAAAAAGCAAGCAAAGCAATTCTAAAACGCGAAGAGTCTAAGAAACAAATTATATTAATTCATGATGGAGAACCAGCTGATTATACTTCTTTTATAGATTGGAGACGTTCTATAACAAAACAAGGTGTAGAAGTTACTGGTATATATTTATCAAATACTAAAACCGATAATTATATTTTAACTAGTTTAATTGAATTGTTTGGTGAGCATAACTATATGTGTTGTTCTGTTGAAGATGTTCCTAGAAGATGGGCGCATATATTAAAAACAAGAAGGTTCAAGTAAGGTTTATTACTTGACAATTATATATAACTATGGTATAATATAATTGTAGATATACAAATTGGAGAGATTATGTTAGATGAATTTGAGTATATAAATGATGATTCTTCAGAGGATACACAACATATAAGCTGTAGTCAGTTAGATATGTTTAGAAAGTGTCCACGAAAATGGTATTATGCTTATGTAGAAAAAATAAAATCACCTAGCAGCCTTTCTATGGTTAGAGGTGGATCATATCATAAAGCACTTGAATATAATTTTAGACAAAAAATAGAAAGCGGTATTGATTTACCATGTAAAGATATGTTGGATATATTTTCTGAAGACTATAATAAGAAATTAAATAGTGAAGAAATAAGTTTTAATCCTAAGATGACTCCTGGAGAATGTAAAGATGGTGGAATAGGATGTGTAAAAGCTTATTATACTTCTGAATATATGAGTGCGGTACAGCCTATAGCTGTTGAAGAAAGGATTACTAAATATTTACCAGAGATTGGTGTTGATCTTGTAGGTGTTATAGATATTATTAAAGACGATGGTAACATTATAGACCACAAAACATCTGGTAAGAAGTGGCAGGCTAATAAAGTACTTAATGATATGCAATCTACTACATATGGAATCTTGCTTGGAAAGGATGAATTTACATGTGATTTTCATGTTGCTGTTGCTATTAAAAAGCCCTATATAGATTGCTTTACTGTGAAGAGAAAGAAATCTCATATGGATTGGTGGCTTAAGAATATACAAGGAATTGTAATGTGTATGGAGTCTATGAAATCTGGTATGGTTCTTACCAGTACTCCTGAAGGATTCTGGTGTGATCCAAGGTATTGTGGGTACTATAATATATGTATGCCTAAATAAAATATCTATTAATTGAATGACTTTTAATGAAAGGAGGTGCTAATTTGAAAATACTTATGTTAACTATAGCTCTTATATTGTCTATGACAAGTCTTGCTGTTGCTGATACGTCTCTTGTTTTGAGTCGTGTTAGTGCTGATGGTGTGTCTAATACTATCACTGGCATTGAGCTTTCTAAGGTAAGCAAGGATAATACTGCTGTAACGTTTGGTTACGCAAAATCATTATCTATGTTAAATCAAGATGAGGATCTTAGTCGTATTTCTGCGGAACTAGGAAAGCAGATGCAACTAGATGGTCCTTTGGCTTTTGCTAGTATTGGCCTTGGAGTTGGACTATATAGAGTAGATGATGGTAATAGTATGTCTACTGATGTCGGAGCATATCTTCTTGCTAAGGTAGATTTGTTACCTCAATATGATACATTCCTACAAGCCAAATATACAAGCGTACTTAATGGTAACGCTGGAGATGGCTGGAGTGTTGGTATTGGTCGAAGTTTCTAATTCATTAGTTTATGGTTATTTATCATCTCTAATGATTAATTTTATTGGTCTAGGTCTAGTTTAGATCTAGACCAATTTTTTTTAAGGATGTGATATTCTTGAGTAATGCAAGATTGGGTAAGTTTCTTATAATAGGATCTCTTATAGCTGGTATAGCTATAGTTGTTGTTAGTTGTATTATTAAAAAACCTAGTAATTCTAATATTGTTACAGCTCCAAAAGAAATAATAGAATATCCAGCACTTGAGCTTACTATTAATAATACAAACTTATTATTTTGTGGAATGTATATAGTTGCTAGTGATGTATATGGTAATAAGATTATCTATGAACCAATGAATGATCTTAAAAAAACTGTTAGAGCAGATATTAATAATATGATAATAGTTTCTTATGATAATGGTAGAATTATTAATATAAATCCTAATATATGCGATCAACCAAGTAAAAGAATTACAATAGAATATTGTAAAACTAAATACTATGATGGAATAGTTTTTGGTAAAGATAAAGATATTAATTCTTTATACAGTATAGCAACTTGTGTACAACTAAAAGATATCTATTATGAAATAACACAACGATATGATAAACAAGAAGCATCTGTACAATTTCTAGATTGTATAACTACGCTTAAGTTAGCTATTCGTTCTGTTATACACATGGATGGAGAATAAAATTATGAAGGTATTATATATTTCTATATTTTGTATATTGTGTATATTTTCATGTTTGTATGCAGATATTTATATACCAAATGAACAAATTAATATACAGCATTCAACTATAGATGTACCTCTTAATATTATTACTATTATTACTGGGAATATGCGCGCTAGTTTTCTTTTCTGTACATGGGAAAGAAATTCGTGTATAGGCGAAGCATTAGGATTTACTACAGATGTTTGGAATGTTTATCCTAATCAGTTGCTTCCTTATGACTATATTCCAGAGTATCTTTCTGGTGGTACATATTTACCAAAATATATGGCACGTATAAATGCTGTTGTACAAAATCGTATAAACAGTACATATATATGGAGCCTTACAAGTGGTGGATGTTTTAATCCATCAGGCCCTTCTCCTAATTGGTCTAAGTTTACACAAGATATTCGTGAAGATTTTGGATATGGTCATCATACAATAGTTGGATGTACTGATGAATATGGATATACTGGTATATCAATAGAAGAAGCTGGAAGTGAGTTAGCTACTTATCTAAATCTTTTAAGTGCTTATCCTCCTTATTCTGTTGTCTATTCAACTCCAATTGAATTAAATGCTTGGCTTAAAGTTCAAGTAGATGGATTTTTTGACGGCACAGTTAATCCATATGCTGTATTAAGGTTTGCGAGACTACAACATGAGTTATGGTGTAAATTTGTAGCAAATGTTGGTATAAAACAATCATTAACTCGTGGATTATGTACTGCTGGATATATTTATAACGATAGTAACTTTAAATTAGTTGCTGTTCCGTCCTTTTGGATTGATGGTGATCCATTGCCTGGATATTTAATTATAGATCCTACCTATATTTCTTCTGAATGTTCTATGAAACTTAAAGCTGGAGAAGCTATAGTTAATAGTAGATCAATTTATAAAGTAATACCGTTTCCTGTTAATGGAAACAGTGAAAGATTTTTAGATATAAACTATGGACTTGGTGGGCTTGTAGCTTATTCAGATGATCCTATAGTTATTTCATCTGGAAATGAAACAGTAGCACAAAGTATTGCTACACCTTTTGGCTCACATATGGTAGTATACCATTGTAGCCCTGGTGAGTATAATATATCTTTTGGTTCAAATATTAAATTGTTTACTTATAATGAATTTGGAAAAATAATTAAATATGAAAGTTCAATACACGGCGGTAACATAGATATTATACATAAGTCTGCTGTTGCCTATCCAAAACTTAAGTCTCCAAAGTTATTAAAAGAAAATGATGTTGTAGTTTTCTTACCAACATCTGCTGTAGTAACTGCTGTTATGTTAGATGGATTTATTGTACAAGACGATAACTATAATATAGTTAGAATTATATCAAATGAATTGCCACAATTATTTAGTAAATTATCATATGTAAAAGGAAGTATTGTAGACTCTATTGAGGATGGTAAGTTACTTGTTGCTGAAGAAATAGATATAAAAGATATAGATGTTTTTGATACTATTCGTTCTGTAGGTGTTGTTGCAAGTAAAGCACATACAACAAAGAAGTTTTTCGCAAGAGTTGTTGGTAAAGTTACAAATGTATTTACTAATAATATAGAATTAGATAATTGTCTTGTTGTTAACATACCAATAGACGGTATTAGTTTAGATGATACTATCTCTATAGTCGGAGTATATGTAGATGGTGAGTTTTATTCCAGTAATAGAGGAATAGTTTATTATTAGGAGAATATACTAATGTCTAATATTATACCAGAAAAGAATGCTAATGGTATTGCTTGTATTCCTAATAAGAATGTACCTATCTGGATGATATGGTGGCAATCCGAACATGAGAAGAAATCTCTTGATGATATATGTGAAATGTTTGTAATAAGCCTTGCTCAAGCAGAAGCTGCTATAGTTTATACTGGCAATAATTATATAGAAATTCATAGTAATATAAAAACTTGGGATAAAGGAAGCAATATAAATAAAAATGAAGACACAGTTAATGGATGAAAGTAATAATGATAATAATGTATTAACAGGATGTTGTTGCTGTTCAATATTTATTATATTTGGAACTACTATTATTGCTTTAGGTATTGTATTATCTAAAGTAATAATTAATATATTTTAATATAAGGAGTAGTACATATAGATATGAAACAAACAAGTAAAGATATTCAAGATAGTATAAAAGATTTAAATAAAGAAATTAAGATATTAACTAAAAGGAGAGAAGATTTAATACATAAATTATATGCTAATGGTGAGTGTTATTGGACAAATAGAAAAGAAACTGGAGAACCTTATAAACCTGATAGGTTTTTAGTAGGTAGATAAATGTGAGTAATTTGATTATACATTTAAATAATGCTGAAAGAAATACGTGGTATGTATATACAATAACTCATGGCCTATTACCAGCAACACATGTATGTGGAACAAGTAATGATATATGTGTTCCATTGGTTTGTGAACATAGACAGTTATTAGTTAATTGTATTGATATTCGTAATACTATTTTATACTATTTATATGTAGTTGCTGACTTTCGTGGGCTTATCCCTATATGTAGTGAAGAATCATATGAAGAAATAATGGATGTTATTTTTAATTTAATGGAAGAAGAAACAAATCAAATTTAATAGAAAGTGTGTAAGATAGTATTTATATATGTCATTATACAATAAGTATAGACCTCGAATATTTAGTGAAGTGTTAGGCCAAGAACATGTTGTTAGACCTTTAAGAAATGCTGCTATTAATAATTCTTTAAGTCATGCGTTTTTATTTGTTGGATCAAGAGGTACAGGAAAAACAAGTGTTGCTAGAGTTTTATCTAGGATAGTTAATTGCTTAAATCCAAAGAATGGTGAACCATGTAATGTATGTAAAAGTTGTTCTAATATATTAAACGGTATTACTCCTGATGTTGTTGAAGTAGATGCTGCATCTAATAGAGGTATAGATGATGTTCTTGCTATAATAGAACGTGCTAGTTTTTCCCCTATGGAGTTAAAGAAAAAAGTATATATAATAGATGAGATACATCAACTTACTCCTTCTGCAAAGGATGCTCTATTAAAAATAATAGAAGAGCCTCCATCTCATGTTATGTTTATACTTGCTACAACAGAAGCACATAAAGTTCCAAGTACAATTAGATCCAGATGTCAAAAGTTTGATTTTGTAACAGCAACTATACTTAATATAATAATATATTTAAAAAGTATTGCAGATAAAGAAAAGATAAAATATTCAGATATTGCTGTATCTTCAATTGCTAAACTTGCTAATGGGTCATTTCGAGACGGTGTTACACTATTAGAAAATGTAATTGCTTGGAGTAACAACATAGATGATGTTAGTGTACGTAGTACATTTGGTATTCCGCAACAAAAACATATCCAAAGTGCTGTAAAGGCAATACTTTGTAATGATAAAAAGGCTATATTAGAAAATAGTTTAGAATGGAATATTTCATATTCTTCTGATATGTTTATTACTAGCACCATTGAATTACTTTATGAAACAATCTGTCAAGCAATTATCAACGATAAACCAGCAATTTTTAATGTTAATTTAGATGTTGTAATTGATACTATGAAACATCTTGCAATTACATGGAAAGCATTTGATATTATTGTAGATACGTTGGCTCTTGAATTAGTATTATTAGATTCTGCATTTTATGTAGAGTCTCGATGTAAGGAGATAGTAATTAATGAAACCGATAAGCTTTAGTAGAAAATCACTTGTATCGGCAGTAAATCTTGCTAGCCGTGCTACAGACGAGTATGGTGGTCAACCAATACTTGCATATCTTAAGGTTGAAATTGATGATAAAAATGATGTACGTATAACAGGCCAAAATACAATCTTATATTTAAAGGCTATTACTTCTTGTAATTCTTCTGTTAATACTTCTTTCGTTGTACACGCAGGAATGTTTTCTGGCATATTATCTGCATGTAGTGCAGATATAGTAGATTTAGTAATTACTGGTAGTAAGAATGATAAGTTAAAGATAACAAGTGGTAGCTATGTTGCTACTGTACCTGTACTTAGTTCTGATCAATTTCTTCTAACTCCATCTGTAAAAGATACATCTTGGATTTGTGTAAAATGTTCTGATCTTAAAACAGCTATTAAAAGAACTTCTTTTGCTGTAGCTGTGGCTAGTCAAAATGAAGCTTTAAATGGTTTTCATATTAATATTATAAATAATGATACATTTATCGTTGCTACAGATTCATTGCGTATGGCTTATTCTATATTATCTACAATAAATACTAATGGTGATATAAGTGTTGTTGTTCCGACTAAAGCAATTAAAGATCTAATGAGTTTACTTAATGATATAGATGATAATCATGAGCTTATTCTTCTGTTTGATGATAAGGTATTACATGTAGAGCTTCCTAGTGTATCATATATAACAAACCTTATAGATAGTCCATTTGTTAATTGGAATGCTTATATTTCTGTTGTATATGCTGAAAGATTTAAAACTAATCGTTCTGAATTACAAAATGCCTTTAAGCGTGCTCAGAGTATTGCTAGATTTGATAATGGACATGTAGTTATGTCTATTATAGATAAAGAAATAAAGCTTATTGTTGAAGGTGAACATGGATTAAGTAATGAAACACTTATATGTGATTACGAAAATACTGTTGAACTTTCGCCATGGTTAAATATAGATTATGCCATACAAGCTTTAGACTCTATTGATTGTCATGAAGTTGAGTTTGGTATGAATGAATCAGCAAAACCTTTTGAAGTTAAAGGCGTTGGAGATAATACTCATGGTCAGGTTTGGATACCGTTAAGCCCTAGATAAGGAATAGTTAGTATATGTATGTTATAGCTTCTTACCATTATCCACTTGAAACTATAGAATACGCAGGACGTACATGCTATATGTCTCAAGATAAAATAACCGCAGGATCAGCAGCTAAATTTGTAAGTAAGATTAAGAATGTAGGACATCTTTCTGTTTTAGAACATTCTAGGCTAATAATATGTGAACCTGATGATATGGATAAAGCCCGTAGTATTTTATATGTTGTTGCACTTGAACATCCAGAGATAGAGATGTCTACTTATTTAAATGGTGCTGTATTTTCTGGTAACTATAGAGCATGGTTAGATTTACTATCTGCGTTAAGAAAGCATTGCCATAATTCAGGATGGTGGTCTGGTATAGGTAATTGTAATATAGAATTAGTAGATGAATTATATGAGTTATTAGTAAAACATAATCCTGCTGTATTTGCTGATGATACATTGTTATTAAGTAATACAGAAAGTATAATACAAGATATTTCATCAAAGTATCATGATATAGAAATATCTATACTTGATTATTGTATACCTAACTATTCTATAGCAGAACAACATGGAGCTATGACTGTTAGAATAAAAGGTGGAAGTAGATGCCTAACGCATGAGTTGGTTCGACATAGAAAGGCCAGCTTCTCTCAACAGTCTCAAAGGTATGTAGATGAATCTGGATTTCCATATGTTATACCAGAAGAAATAATACATGCTGGAGCAAATGCGTTAACTGAATATACGTCTTCTATTAAGCATTCAAGTGAAGTCTATTCAAAGTTACAAGCGTCGTATGATCTAAAGAAACAAATAGCAAGGTATGTGTTACCTAATGCTACTGTTTCTGAAATAGTAATGACTGCTACATGGAAATGGTGGAAGCATTTCTTTTCTTTAAGATGCTCTTCTAAGGCTCAACCAGAAATGCAAACAATTGCTTATATGATTCGTGATCTTTCTAAAACAATATACCTTGGGAGTTTTTAGTATGTCTAGTAATATAAAGAAATTAATAAATGAAGAGCTTATAAATCCTCCTAGATTTGTTGCTGATGGATTACAATATGAAACAATAATGGGGTCTGAAGCATATGGAGTATCTAGTAATGATTCAGATAGAGATATTTATAGTTGGTGTATACCTCCTCTAGAAATAATATATCCACATATAGCTGGTTATATAGACGGCTTTGGTAAAAAAAGACCTGGGTTTGATCAGTATAGCATACATCATATACAGTTTAATAATCGTAAATATGATTTGGCTGTATATTCTATAATTAAATATTTTAACTTGGTGATGCAAAATAATCCTAATATGTTGGATTCTTTGTTTGTTTCAGATAGATGTATAACATACATAACTCCTATAGGGCAGTTAGTAAGAGACAACCGTAGAATGTTTTTACATAAAGGCTGTTGGCATAAATTTAAAGGCTATGCCTATAGTCAAATGCACAAAATCAAAACTAAGAATCCAGATGAAGGAAGTAATAGATATAAAGATGTACAAAAACACGGCTTCGATCTGAAATTTTCGTACCATGTTGTAAGGCTGCTTGGTGAGGTAGAGCAGATACTAACTGAGAGTGATCTTGATTTACAACGTAATCGAGAACAACTAAAAGCAATACGTAATGGTGAGTGGACAATAGCTCAAATAGAAACTTACTTCTTGGATAAAGAAAAAAGTTTAGAAGATGCCTATACTAAGTCCGAACTTCCTTATTCTCCAGACGAAGAAGCTATAAAACAATTACTTCTAAAATGTATAGAACAATATTATGGAAGTATAGATAAATATATATGTGTTAAAGATAGTTCTAAACAAATGAGTAAAGATATACAAAAAGTTCTTGATAGATATGGAGGCTAATCAATCTAATGGATGAACTACAAGACTATGAAAATGAATTATTATGTCAATTGTTAGAACTGTCAGGAAAAGAAACTAGTGTATGGAGAGAGTTAGCAGAAGCATATCGTAAAAAATATCAGGAGTAAATAAATGAGTAACTGCCTTACAGAAGATTTAAAAAAGGATGGGCATCAGCCATGTAAATATATTGATCATATACAAGGAACAAATCAAAATGAATGGAAGTGTCCTTTGTGTAAAGAGATATATGTTTCTGTTGATCCTGCATATTGTGAAGATTGTCTTGAATCTATAATATTTATAAAAGAAAGAATTGAAACATACAAGAAAAAAAAGATAGCATTAGAATTAATGATTGATGGTACAGTAGAAGATATAGAAATATTAGAAAATATAATAGGTAATAGATATTGATGTTTTTTATAAATAGTGGTATAATATAATATAGAGGAAAGGTGTTGATGCTTGGTATGCCTCTTTATGAATTTATTTGTAATAATGATGATTGTAAAACATCTGAATTTTCAGTATCTCAGACCATGGATGAAGAACATAAGGCAGATTGTCCTAGATGTGGAGAACGTGCTAAACGAAAAATAGATTCGATTGCGATAGCTTTTAAAGGTAAGGGATTTTATTCAACAGATAATAGAAAGGATTAGAGTAAAAACAAATGAACATTAAACTTATACAGAACCAACTACATGATTGGCAGGTAAAAAACTTTGGAGCATCTTGTAAAGAGGACCAATTCTTAGGTATAACAGAAGAACTTGGAGAATTAGTTGAAGCTCTTATTCCTTTACTTGCTGTTGCTAATGGTAAGATAGCACATGCTATACTTAAAACTAAGCAAGGTATACGTGGATATGATGAAGATAAATGTATTGATGAAGTTAAAGATGCTATAGGTGACATGTTTATTTATACGCTAAACCTTGCAACACATTTGAATATAGATCTTGAAAAGACATTAGAAGATACAATAGAACACGTGCTTGGAAGAGACTGGGTTGAAAATAAGCTTACTGGAAGTGTTACTGATAAAAAAGGTGACGATTAATTATGGTTGAAGATACATCTCGTTTTACTAAGCTTGCAGATGAGCTATTTATAGCAATGGTTCCAAAATATGTATCTGGTGGCTGTAGTCTTCCAGAGTTGTCTCGTGATTGTTATAGACTGGCTCAATTCCATTTAAATCCTAAAAATGAGGAGCCAAAGCCAAAAATATATCGTTGTTGCAGTGATACTAATTATACTGATGTTATAAAGAGTTTACGTTACGATACTCCTTGGAGTGCAGTGCGTATTGATTGTTGTAGTAAGGATTGTTGGCTTGTATCACCTATTATATTGACAAATTGTAATCTTCCCAAAGATATATATGACAATACACAGTATGGTGGAATAAACCGTAAAATTATAAGGACAGCAGAAGCTTTTGGATATGGTATCGGAAATTGTGTTATTGTACGTTGGAAGGTAGATTCATATACTCCAGAAGAAGGCGGAGGCAACTATTGGAAGTTTGCTTATATAGACTTAGTATTAACGAATGCAATTTATGGTGAAATTAATCAGCGGCAACTAGATATAAAGGAATTTCGATAGGTATATTAATGAATAAAAGTATTAGTATATGTTCTGTCTCTAAAGATACATATAAATTTGATAGGATGTTAGATTCTTTAGATGTTTCTAAGTATATGTCACATTCAGTTGAAGAATCAAGAGTAAGCGTTAATGTATATTCTATTAAAGGTGACAAAGACCAATACGATATTTTCTCTGGATATAATAAGGCAATAGAGATGAGCAAAGATGACTATATTGTATTTGTACACGATGATGTAGAGTTTCTATGTAATAGCAATGCTTGGTCTGATTTGTTTCGTTTATTAGACCAAGATGATACTGGATTTGTTGGTGTTGCTGGTACTAGATTATTAGATACCAGTGGCATTTGGTGGAATACATTACAAACGCATGGATCAGGTGCGGTTATGCATTGTAATAAAGAAGGCAATGAATGGATGACTGCTTATGGAGTATATGGACAAACGATAGTATTAGATGGAGTATTTCTAGCTGCTCGAAGATCTATGTTAGAGTATATTGGTGGGTTTGATTCCAGCCATTATAAAGGATTTCATTTCTATGATATTGATACAACATTACAAGCACATACTAAAGGCTATAAAAACTATACCATTCCATTGTTATTAAAGCATCATTCAATAGGAGATACAGCTAACAATGTTGGATGGGCAAAAAATAGAAAGATATTTTTAAAATTATGGGAAAAACAACTTCCAATACGGATGTAACAATATCCGATAAATCTAAAAAGCCTGTAACAAAAATATGGAGTGCGGGTACCAATGTATGCTTCTTTTATACAGAAGACAAAGCGCTAATGAGGCGTGTTATTGCTCTTAAGGATCTTACTGATTTAACAATAAATGAAGTTGGAACATACTATAATACTAGAGGATATCAATGTGCTTGGCAGATAGTATTTCCTAAAGAAATGGAATCACGAATAAAGAAGACTATAAAGAAAGCTAATAAGTTATAGAAAGAAACTAACTAATTGAACAAAGTTAGATTTATAGAATTGTTTGATAGAGTCTTTTATTAGCAGGCTCTAGGTTTCTCATAGGAAGGATCTGGGTTGGTTGTATATATACTTGCGATACACATATAATATATGTATATGTATATATGATCAACCCAGATCGAAAAGTTTGAGGAGGCGGAAGAAATATACGAATTACGATGTAATCGTACAGGCTATCGTCGTAAGAACAACACGCGCAGTTGGGTAGTTGCTGGCATGGTCTGATACGTAACGAACTACCACGCACCGCCGTCTCCTAATGTACATATATAGATATTTATATGGAGGTATTAATAATATGAGCAGTCCACTTGGAATTATTGAAGATATTTCTGATGAGTATAATCAAAATTGGAGTGAGCGTACATTGTTAGAAATAATGTCTGATTATATTGAAAATCAAATGGACAATGGTACATTTATTGATTTTATATTAAGTCGCATAGACCTAGAAAAATAAGATAATGAAAGATTGGGAACGTCAAGAAAAAGATGTAGCAAGAAAACAAAAAGGTAAGGTTGTTCCTGGCTCAGGTAGAGGGTATTTGAAAGGAGATGCATTAGGAAAGTATTTTTTTGTTGAAGCAAAGCATAGCTCGTTGTCTAATGCTAAAGGATTATATTTAGATTTTAAGAGTAGTTGGCTATGTAAACTTCTAAAAGAAAATAAAATTATGAAACGCTATGAGTTATATCCTTTACTAAATATAAATATAGGAAACTCTATATCGTATTCAGCCATACAAGTAGGAGTGTGGTTTGAATTATGTGGAAATAAAGATGAGGTTGTATCCTACATAAATCTTAAAGATAAAAAACAAATTAGACTTCAAGCGGATTCTAATTATAACTATACTGTAGTACAATTTAATACAATCGGAGATTGGATTCTATTGCCTGATCATGAAATAGCTATGATTATTAAAAAGCTTGACATGGAGGTAGTATGCAAAAAGGACAAAGTATGTCCGAAGCCGAAAAAGATAAGATCCCTAAACCCAAGCTATCGAAAGCTTCCAAAAACAAAGTGGAAAAATCAAACAAAATTGCGGAAGAAGTAAAGATATTATTTGAAGATACTAACAGTAACAAACGAAAAAAAACTGCTTTAAATAAAATATTAAAAACAGTAACTGATGATTTCATACCATTAGATCCATCACGAGATTCTCTTGATGACTTACGTCGTAATGCGTATGATGATTTAAGTACTTTTATGGGAATGTTAGTAGAACTTAGTGTAAAAACAAAATCACTTCTTTGTTTTATTGATTGGTGTGGATACACACGTAATCTAAGTAGTTTACCAGACGCAATAAGCTATATAGAAAAATCTATTAAACCTGATGAGTCTGTATACTCTAAAGAGTTATTAGATATATTAGGAGAGTTTAAAGGTAAGTGTTTGCTTCTTGTATCTTATAGAAAGATTCCACTTACTGTTACTGCTGGTACAGCAGACTCCTTAGATAAAATATGCACTATGGCTTATCAACTTGCAATTAGTACAAAAAATATGCTTCAGGTAAATGATTGTAATGAAATATTAGTTAATGATCGTGAGTATGCTGGTGTATGTAATGCATATATGGCCGACTTTTTAGATAGCGTAAAAAGCTTTGGAGAAATGGCGTGTTAGATTATTATGATATGTATAGTCAACATCTTGGGCAAGGAAAACGTGCAAGTATAAATGAGTATGTGTTTCCTTGTTGGAGATGTACAGATAGACGCGGTAAACGTGCTATGAAATTGTATGTTAATATGTCTACTGGGCTATACTGTTGTCATAAATGTAGGCATCTTCCAGATGGTCTTGGTCAAGGCTCAGCTAAAAAGTTTGCTAAACTTATGAAGCTAGATTTGTCAGAGTATCTAACAATAAATAATACATCAAAGAAAATACAAAAGGAAGAACCATCTTCTATCTATGATAGTGTGGTAGCTTCTAAAGTATATTCTTATATGATAAATGAATTATCTCTATCTTCTGATGATAGGAATTATGTAGAAGCATCAAGAGGAATTGAATATGCAGATAGATATCCATATTCACTAAGAAGCTCAGAACACGCAGTATTTATATTGAAATCAAAGTTTTCTACAGATGAATTGTGTGTTTCTGGATTATCTTATTATAAAGAAGATAAACTACGTATGCATAGAAGTATTACACCTGGAAAGATTATAATACCTTATTATAAAGATAATAAAATTATATATTTTCGTAGCAGAGGAACTGATAGACAAGGTAAGACTATGTATATAGGGCCATTATTGGCTAAGTCTAAGTATATGATATGGGGTATTCCTAAAAAAGAAGATAGAGATATAATTGTAACTGAAGGCGAATTTAAAGCTATGGCAGCACAAAATGCTGGAGTTAACTGTGTTGCACTTCCTGGTATGGGTTCAGCCCATGAAGCTTTTGCTGAACTATGTAAATCTAACAACATTAAAAATGTTGTTGTGTGTTTTGATACACAAGTCCATTCAATGCTTGATGTAGATGGGGCAGCCAATAGTTTGATAAATACATTAAAAAGACAAACAAACTATCCTATAAATATCTATCGAGCATATCTTCCATTATGTAAAGATATATCTGATGGAAGTAAAGTTGATATTGATTCTTATATTGTATCCTATGGAAGTAATTCTTTTAGAAAGGTTATAGACAATGCAGAAAGATGCTGAATGCAGTGATACGAAGACGACGAAAACAAAAGATGTTAGAATTGATAAAGTAAGATTTCAAAAAATTGGTGGAGCAGTTGTATGTCCACAATGTCATATGTATCTTGGACAACCTCCCTATCTTAATGGTGTAGTTAATGAGGGAAGGATTCGAGTAACCTGTCCAGAATGTATTAGAGAAACAAGAGACGGTTTTTTAGTCTCAGTAGTAGGAAAGTTACGAGATTTTAAGTATGTTGGACGTACAAAAGTAACTTTAGTTAATAGAAATGGTAGAGAGTTTTCTGCTAATGCTACTTGTCAACATCCTGATAAGTTTTCAAAGAAACTTGGATTTGAAGTTGCTTATGGAAGAGCACTTAAAAAATTACGTAATATAATAATGTATAATATGCATAATATATCAAAAGAGTAAAGGAGTACATATAAATAAAAACATATGAATAGATTAATTATATTTGCTACAGTTGTAGCACTTACATTTCTTATAGCTACACAGGTAGCTGCTGTTGGGCTTTTCAATCCATCTTTTGAGATTGGTGATTCTAGTCTTGATCCATATATGGCTGCTGGTTGGAATATGAATTGGGAGTATACAGAATGGATACGAGTATCTGCTAAAGGCGTTTTACAGCTTACTACTGGAGACGGTATAGAGGGTGATTGGGTAGCTATGTGCGATACAAACAATAGTAAAACACCTGATGGTCCTGATTGGATACATGGAGAACTTGTTGTTCCAGGAAACTATACATTTACACTGAATATGGCTAGTTATGGAGGCAATAGCCATGTATGGTTTATATTAGATGGTCAAACATCTGAGTTTGATGTGCTTGGGGATGGCGTATGGAGAAGCTATTCTGGAACTGCTATAAATACTAAGATTGATTCGCCTATATGGATTGGTGCTTATAATGTAGTTGATAATAGAGTATTCCTTGATAATATTAATATTCAGCATGCTCCTGAACCAGCCAGTATGTTAGCATTGCTTGTTGGAACAAGCAGTATGTTTGCTATGTATATGAGAAAGAGAAAGTAAAATAAACTATAATTTAAGATAATACTGCCACTATGTATATTTATATATGTAGTGGTTAGTTTTTTTTGAGGTACAAGTGTGTTGAAGATTTATCTTGCATCTATATATGAAAGACGAAGTGAGCTTATAGCATATGCTGAAGAACTAAAAACATATGGTTATACTATTTCCAGCAGTTGGCTATACTCTAATGAAGAAGTTGGAGATGGCGGTATAGATAAAAATACTCCTTTAGCTGTATCAAAGAAATGGGCAATAATAGACTTTGAAGATGTTCTATCTTCTGATTGTGTTATATCCTTTACTGAACCGTTTGGAACACTAACTCCACGTGGTGGACGACATGTAGAATTTGGTATGGCATATGCTACTGATAAAGATTGTATAATTGTAGGAGAAAATGAAAATTTGTTTCATTACCTTCCTGGTATTATTAAATATAATACATGGAAAGAGTTGATAGAAAATATAAATAAATTTAGATAAACTTTGAGGTTAATAGTATATGTCTGTATCTTCTGAGTTTCTTAGCAAGCTTAGTTCAGTACAACAAAAAGCTGCTTGTGATTTATATGGCCCTTGTTTAATATATGCTGGAGCAGGTAGTGGTAAAACACGTACATTAATTGGCCGTATACTTTGCTTGTTAGATAGTGGAGTACTTCCTGAGCGTATAGTTTGTATTACATTTACTAATAAAGCAGCAGATGAAATATTAGAACGCCTACAACTTGAGTTACATCAAGATATTTCAAGTAAGTTAAATGTATCTACTTTTCATTCCTTTTGTGCTAAGTTACTTAGAATACATGGTAAACATATTGGTATACCAAATAATTATACTATCTATGATAGACGTGATTCACTAGTAGCAATAAACGAAGCTCTATCTGATTATGATAATGAGTATAAAGTAACTCCAAATAATCTTCTTGATAGTATTTCTAATTTAAAATCTGGACTAGAGTCTCCAATAGGTTTTATAGATTCTGTAGAAGATACTCCTATTAATAGATTTATTTATACTATCTATGTAGACTATACTGCGTTATTAAATGATTATAATGCTATAGACTTTGATGATTTGTTAGTAAAGGGTTGGCAATTGTTTACATCAACTACTCCCTTACTAAATGATATACAACACTCTTATGATTTTTTACTTATAGATGAGTATCAAGATACTAATTATGCTCAATCTATGTTGGCTGAGGCTATAATTAAATACACTGGTAACTTATGTGCCATAGGCGATCCAAGGCAATCCGTGTACGGTTTTAGGGGAGCAGATTATAAAATCATAATGGATTTTGAAAGTACACATCCCGGCGCATCTAAACATATATTAAATGAAAATTATAGATCTACACAAACAATAGTTGGGGCTTCAGAAAGCCTTATTAAAAATAATACTTTACGTCCAGATTATATATGTAATAGCACAAGATGTAAGGGAAACAATATTAAGATAGTAAATCATTATAATGGAGAAGAAGAGGCTCTTTCAATTGTAAAGGATATAGAAGACAAACATGCTAAGGGAATGGATTACTCTAAGTTTGCTATACTCTATAGAGTAAATATGCTTAGTAGAATGTTTGAACATGCGTTATCTTTATATAGAATACCTTATACAATAGTAGGAGATGTTGGATACTGGGCAAGACAAGAAGTAAAAGATGTTATTGCTTATCTTAAATTAGCATTAAATACAGAAGACGATGTTGCGTTTCAAAGAGTAGTGAACTCCCCACGTAGAGGAGTTGGTAATGTTACTATTAAAAAACTTCGAGGTCTTCAATTAGATAAGTCTATGTATGATACATTACAATATCCACTACCAGGCTTGTCTAAAGTGAGTAGTAATGGGTTAAAAGAGTTTAGTATTCATGTAAAAAATATACAAAAACTTATAGCAGCTAATAGTTCTGTTCGTGATATAATTAGATATATTATTATTGATACTAAGCTTCTTTTACATTATGAAAAAACCAATGAAGCAAACAAAGTAGATAATCTAAAAGAGCTTGTTGCTTCTGCTACTGATTTTGATAAAATGTTTCCTGGAGATGTGTGTAGATTTTTAGAAACTGCTGTGCTATCTAACTCTCGTTCTGGAAATACTTCTTCTGATAATGTTGTATCTATAATGTCCTTACATCAATGTAAGGGATTAGAGTTTCTATTTGTATATATTGCTGGTATAGAAGAAGGTATACTTCCACATGCTAGAGCATATCTCAGTGGAGATATTGAAGAAATAGAAGAAGAACGTAGATTATTATATGTAGGAATGACAAGAGCTATAGATGAATTGTCATTACACTGTGTAAGGTTTAGAGGTCTAATGTCAAATAATAGTCTTCATTTGCCAAGTAGAGAGTCTGAGTTTCTTCTTGAAATAGATGAGCAATATATATCACGTGTATAGAAAAACAGTATAGGAAGGTGTATGAAACAAAAAACATATATAGATAAAAAAGGTATACGTGTTGATGGGTATAATAATTCGTCTTTAACTAACGTATATGTATATGATAAGATGGTTGATATTAGCTTAATACAATTAGAAGCATTATTAGAAGGCCTTCTTTTAAGAGCTAATGATATATGTAATGCTGGACATATAATAGCATATATGCCAGTTGAAAAAGTAAATAAGAATACATGTGTATTTAATGGTGTATACTTTTATAAAGGTATAAACAAATCTGCTATTATTAGTAATCAAAGTAATGCTAAAAACAGTTTTGGAAGTATTTTATGTGCTCCTTTAAATTTAGTGTTATCAGGATGTAGTTACCGTACTACACATTTACAAGAAGTAATTATACCTTCTGATGTTGTACATTCATATATATCTTTTTCTAATAATACTAAAGATGTTTGGATTAAATCTGAGGAGTGTATAATTACTTCAAAACCAAAAGATATACTTAGTAAAAAAATGATTAATAAGTTAATAGCTTCTAATTCTATGTTTCTTGGTAACTTACTTCTTCCTGCTATACAACAAAACAATGATGAGGCTAGTGCTATACTTATAAAAGAATTTGATAAGTTAGAAATTATTACTCCAATACTTGCTGCAGTTAGTGCGGGTAATAAAGGAGCACTTAGAAAACTTTTATGGAAGTTGTTTTCTGAACTAGATGATACTGATTTTGATTCTTGTATTGCTCGTGTAATAAAAGATATAAAAAATTCTGAATCTTCAGTATATAATTCTTATATCAATACTAACAATAGTGGTACTAATAGGAATAATTAATGAAATATAATTATGAATATGTTTGTACAAATAGTGAAGTTAAGAAAGTTGTAAAAAGTTTTAAGGATTGTGATACACTTTTATTAGATCTTGAAACATCTTCTTTGGATCCACATACAGGATTGCCTTGGTTGTGTACGCTAAGCAATATTAATCTTTCTAATACATTTGTTATAGATATGCAAAGAACTAATATTAAATTATTGAAGAAGATGCTTGAAACAAAAAGACTTATAGGCGCTGATATAAAGTTCGATTTAAAATGGTTATTTGTAAATGAGATATATCCACTCAAGGTGTATGATGTAATATTAGTTGAGAGGCTGTTGTCTATTGGTATTAGAGTTGGCGGCAATGACCTTGCTTCTCTTGTACAAAGGTATACAGATGAAACATTAAACAAGGAAGTTAGAAGTTCTTTTATAACACATGTTACACAAACAGATAGAATAAAATCTAAGAAAAATCCATTACCCTTATGGACAGAGCAACAATTAGACTATGCTGTAGAAGATGTTGTACATCTATATTCAATAGTAAAGCAACAGCAGAGTAGAATAAAATTGGCTGGTATTGGTAAGGTAGTTGCTCTTGAATTTAAGGTTATACCAAGTGTAGTAGATATGGAATGTACTGGTATAAAAGTAGATAAGAGTATGTGGTTAGATTTAGAAAAGGACGCTGTAAGACAAGCTGCAGTAATAAAAGAAGAAACATGTGAACTATTATTAGGTCCAGGAGTTCCTCAATCGTTGTTTCCAGAGGTTACTGATGGTAAGTATATTATAAATCTTAACAGTGATAAGGAAGTAAAACTTAGATTTAGAAATATAGGTATACACATAGACTCTACTGATGTAAAAGTATTAAATGAAATTTCACATCCAGCCGCAAAAAAACTTATAGAGTATAGAAAGTTTCAAAAGCGTATTTCTACTTATGGAGTTGACTGGATAAATAGAGTAAATTCTATTACAAATAGAATTCATTCTACATTTAATCAGGCTATACCTTTATCTGGTAGATATTCATCTTCAAAACCAAATGTACAGCAGATTCCTAATAATGAATACCGTAATACATTTATATGTGAAGAAGATAACATACTTGTGTTTGGAGATTATTCTCAAATAGAGTTGCGAATACTTGCTGAGTTATCTGATGATAAAGCTATGATAGATATAATGAACTCTGGTGGGGATATTCATTCTCAAACTGCTGCGTTAATGCTTGGTATTCCTTTGGATACATGTGGAGAGAATACATTAAATAGATCATATGGAAAGACATTAAACTTTGCGCAGATATATGGACAGAGTGTAGAGGAGTTGGCCCGTAGTCTCGGCATAGATATATCAAAGGCTTCTAAGTTACAAGCAGAATACTTTAATCAATTTAAAAGTATAAAAAAGTTTCTTAATAGCCTTACAGGGCTTGTCTTTGCTAATGGATATGCTGAGACAATGCTAGGTAGAAAGAGATGGTTTAATGCCTTACCAAAAAACAAAAACGAGATTCCATTTGCTGATATGCAAAGGATATCTCGTATAGCAAGGAATCATCCTATTCAAGGATGCTCTGCTGATATGGCTAAGTTAGCACAAGTATATATAACAGATGCTATAGTAAATAGTAAACTTAGAGATAGTATACATCAAATAAATATGGCTCATGATGAAATTCTTTGTGAGGCAAATAAAGATATAGAAAAAGAGGCTACAAAAATTCTTAAAGACTCTATGATAAACGCAGGTAAGGTATTTCTTAAGAACGTTCCAGTAGTTGTTGATGTTGTTGTATCAAATAGGTGGGTTAAATAAAGATGACAAAATCAAAAAATAGTAATCTTCACAAGGCACGGAAATTGAAATGTGATGAATTTTATACAACTTTGTCGGATATTGAAAAAGAATTAAAGCATTACAAAGATTACTTTCGTGATAAAATAGTATTATGTAATTGTGATGATCCACGAATAAGCAATTTCTTTAAATATTTTTCTTATAATTTTGAGTTCTTAGGACTAAAGAAACTAATTACAACTTGCTATAAAAATCAACAGATAGATTTATTTACTCAACATATTGATGAGAAGGCAATCTACTTAGAGTATATCGGAGATAAAAATGATAATAGAGTTCCAGACTCAAATGAAGGTGATATAAAGAATTTAAAAGGTGACGGTGACTTTAGAAGTAAGGAATGTATAGAGCTACTTAAAGAAGCTGATGTAGTTGTTAGCAATCCACCATTTTCTTTATGGCGTGAATATATGGCACAACTTATAGAGTATGAAAAACAGTTTCTTATAGTAGGAAGTTTAAATGCAGTTACATATAAAGAGATTTTTCCTTTAATAAAAGATAATAAGATATGGTTAGGACATAACAATGGAGCTAAAGAGTTTAATAATAATGTAGGCAATATTGTTAAATTTGGAAACATTGGTTGGTTTACCAATTTAGAAACCAAAAAACGATATGAAGATTTAATTCTTTATAAGAAATACTATGGTAACGAAGCTGAGTATCCTAAATATGATAACTATGACGCAATTAATATAGATAAAACAAAGGATATTCCATGTGACTATTATTCCAATATGGGAGTTCCAATTAGTTTCTTAGATAAATATAATCCAGAACAATTTGAGATTTCTGCATTGGGAAATTCTAGAGAAAATTTCACACCAAATAAAGATTATATTAATCCAAAGAAGCATACAAAAGATGATCGAATAGTTAATGGCAATGCAATAAATTGTGTACTTACAATAGAAACAGATAAAAAACCATATGGAATAGTTTATTATACAAGTAACAATAGCAAATATCTTGTTCCACCTTATGCCCGTATCTTAATAAAAAGAAAAACTAATATATAAAGAAAGGCAAAGCCTTTCTTATAGAAAGAATGAGGATGTATATATTTAATGAAAATAAAACTATATGAAATACCAATTTCAGATGTTGTAAAAAATTATAGAGACAATGCTGAAGATGGTGTTGTTGGATACGCTGGTAAACTTAATATTAGACCAGCGTTTCAACGTGAGTTTATTTATAAAGATAAACAAAGAGATGCTGTTTTAAATACTATACAAAAAGAATTTCCACTAAATGTTATGTATTGGGTAAGAAATAGCGATGATAGTTTTGAGTTATTAGATGGACAGCAAAGAACAATTAGTATTTGTCAGTATGTTGTTGAGAATAAGTATTCACTTTCATCTAAGTATTTTAGTAATCTAACAGATGATGAACAACAACAGATATTAGATTATAAGTTGATGATTTATTTTTGTGAGGGTACAGACAGAGAAAAGTTGGAGTGGTTTAATATTGTTAATATTGCTGGAGAGAAACTTACACCACAGGAATTAAGAAATGCTATTTATACAGGTGAGTGGTTGACAGATGCTAAAAAGTATTTTAGTAAAACTGGTTGTCCTGCTTATGCTATTGCTAGTAACTATATGAAAGGAACATCTATTCGGCAAGATTATTTAGAAACTGCTATTAGTTGGATTGCGGCAAAAGAAGATAAGAACATTGAAGATTATATGGCAGAGCATCAACATGAGCCTGCAGACATACGAGCGGGATAGCGTAGGCCGTATTATTATTCATACAGCAGATGGTGGTTATATCTGCTTTTTTGAACAGGATGAGCCACGAATATCCCAACGCTTAGGTGAAAAAAGGATAAGAGTAATAGATAAGTATGACGAGCGCCAGGAGATAAATCATGTTTGACAATCTGAAAGTACATGGGGACTATTGGCCGGACAGCCCCCACGTTTGTGCACAGTGTGGATGTCCGCATTGGTATGGGTTTTATAAAGTAATTGAGTTTATGGGACCCACACTTGTGGACGAAAAAAGCCAACATGTAGAAGGTGGTTGGGAATGCCGTGAGATAGTAAGACTCAAATCAGAGGTGAATGCTATGAAGAGTATATTGGAAGAAACGCAATGTATATCGGCAACTGTAACTAACTAATAAATATTCCCTATGGCGCTGACACGTCTGGGGCAGGCCAAAATTAACAAGGAGTTTTAATTATGCGAGACAGAAAAACCATATGGGTAGAAATCACTGAAATCGAACGTATTCAAACACTAGCCGATTATCTTTGCATCGACATAGGTGATGATATTGAAGTAGGATGGGATGATAATGAATTTGATGTTGGTAAGCAGTCTTACAAGGTGCTTACAGATGCCGAAGCAGATGAAGAGGTTAAGGACTATATCCGCGAATCACTATGGGCATTTAATGCCTCGTGGATTATTGAGCATTCTAGCCTGCCATACGAAGCAGAAGAAATGGTTAAGTCATTTCAAGAAGAGAAGTGTGAAGGCGCAAACGAGACTATTTTTGCTATGCTTGACGATTTTGATGACTTTGTTGAGAAGAGTATTAGCGCAGATGGGCGTGGACATTTTATGTCGAACTGGGATGGTAACGAAAACAAGTTCAACGGACTGTTTATTTACCGTACCAACTAACAACTAATCAAAGGAAGAGATAATGAGGAAAGATTGGCGTAAATTAAAGTGTGTATATTGTCATCTTGGGATTATAGATGGATATGATGCTGGTCCATTAGAATGTACACACTGTTCTAGTGGTATACAGTTTATGTTGCCAGATGGAACACTGGCATTGTATCCTGGTGGTCCTTTTTGTGGAAAGGCAAATCCTGATGAATGGGAAACAGCAGAACCTTTTGTAATTGATTAAGTTATGTGTTTCCACTTGTCCTATCATAAAACTTAAGTTCTTGTAAAAGATTTCTGTTTTGTAATAGTATATTTACATTTTTAGTACTTGCTATTTTTGTTAGGTATTTTATCATACATTTTATACTACAAAACTCTACTGTTTTATTTTTTATTGGAAACATTAATAACGTAGAATCTTCTGCTGGTATAGTTGTATTACAACAACTACATATTAAATTATTTGGTAGTAGAATCGTTAGTGCTTTGCTCATTATGTGCCGCCTGTATACTGTTTCTAAAGAATTTTAATATACCTTTTGCTGCTTTTAAATGTCTTTGTAGTGTTCGTGTACTTCCCATATTTAGTTCAGCTACTACTTCACTTTCAGTTTTACCATCATGATATACTAACTTTAATATTGCCCGTTGTAGTGGTGTTAGTCTTTGTAGATCTGGTCTTAGTACTGTTCTTCCATTTATCCATGCTATATCTAATTCCAGTTCTTCATCTTGAGCTGATTTATATGAATCCATATCTGGTAGTAATGCTATTTTTCCATTACCAGAGTATACTAATGGGTCTTTTATTAGTTCCTTTAGTTGTCTCTTAAATACATATTTAAAGTTTGAGGAAATGTTCAAATATTTTCTTGCTGTAGTAAGTAAAGCAAGAATTAATTCTTGTTGTATGTCTACTTTTTCATAAGATGTTAAAGCTTCTTTTAGCATGATTACAGTATTGTCCAGATTGCTGCTTCCAATCATAGCTATAAATTTTGTTATGTCTGAATCGTGTCTATCCCATATTCCTAATGTACACAGTCGCATATATTTAGCCAGGATTGGCTGAAAGGCGTCTATTAATCTTTCAGCCGCACCTGGTACGCCATCTTTGTATTCAAGCACAATCTTATTAAGTTCTTCTGTGCTATGAGTTCTTTCTTGCATTACTTTGTTTTCATACCAATACTTTTTGGATCGAATGGCGCTACAGGTGTAGCAGAAGATGCTTGTATAATCTCTCTAGAATTACATGCATTTAAACATTCTATTCCATAAAGAAGTTTTAATATGTCCGGCGTTAGTCTAACAGGGCTTTGTTGTATCTCTATTTGTTTGAAAAGTCCCATTGCTGTGTATCGTTTTTGTAACCACTGTGATTCCATTTGTGAATAAGTTACTATATGTATAGATGGTACCTGCTCATTAGGCACTATTTGTATACTTTGTTTTAGTTGTTCACTTGCATTAGGATCTGGATGTATTGCAAGAGTCGAATACCATTCCATAAATGTTTCTAGGCATCCTGGCCGTACATGGATTGCTATTATTTGATCTCCTGTTGTAGCTATTTGTTGTGCTTGTTTTTCTAACATACTAAAGAATTGGTTACGATCTTTTTCTGGTGCAGCCTCTAGTATATCAAAATCTGGATCTTTCTGTTGTTCTTCTGTAGGCTGCTCTGGAATATTATTAGTTTCTTCCTCTGTTGTTTCTTCTTCTAACTTTAATTCTTCTTCAGTTTTCTCAATCTTAATTATGTCTTCGTTAGTCATTTGTTTTTGTCCTCATTGTCCTTTACTTTAGATTTTCTTTTCTTCTTTTGTTTCTTTTCTTTCCATCTTTCTTTTATCTTTGTTGTTTCTAATTCATCATCTACTGATCCTAGTTCTTCTCCTGTTTTTGGATCTCTTATCTTTATGTGTGCCATTGTGTTAGTCCTGTTGGATTTTTCCTATTGTACCTTTTGGTGTAGGAGATAGTTTTCCATATGTTTCTTTTAAACCATCTGCTATTTCTGCCCATTTCTTATCTTCAGCAATAGCTGCTGATTGTACATTATTCTTTTTCTTATTTGGATTGTTTGGGTCTATTAGAGGTCCACCCATTTTCTCTGTAAATAAGAGGTAGTTCATTCTATTTTTAGGAGTACACGTGCATATAGATCTTGGTACTTTTCTATCTTCACATAGTTGACATTGTACATGATGCTTGTCATAGTTTTCACACATTCTACAAATGTTACATTGCTTATATGATGGGCATCTTGCTATTCTATGTGTAGAATAAAACTCTCCTCTTAACATGTTTGGTGTATCTGGCATAGTTGTTAGTTGTCCTTTATCTAAGTGGAAAGATATCCATGTATCTATCTAGATTTAAAGCAAAGCTTTCTTCCCATACTCTTTTTGGAACAATATTTTTTATAAGAGTAATATCTCTTTTATCAAATAGTTTACTATTTTCTATGGGATAGGCTAGTTTTGTATATATAAAGTTGTTCCACCAAGGCAATAGCTCACTGACTGCTTTTCCAGGAAAGAATGCAAAGTCTTTTGCAAATGCTGCTGCTATTGATAGATGTTTCCACCATATTGGATTGTTTGATGGACAGATTCCATCTACAAATACTGTTGCATTATAATACATACTTGATCCAGTAAGCAATGATGTTGTTATTTGTGAATTAAATCCTAAAGTAAGTGTATTGTCATCTAGTTGGTAAAAACTATCTATATCTAAACACTTATTTATAAAATTTTGTTTGTCTAGTTCTGTTTTAACTATAACATGAACGCTTTCCCATTTCTTATCTCTTACTAGCTTACATGCTGTATTAGCTATCCATGTAGTTGTACCTGCGTGTTTATGTATTAAAGCGATTAGCCTATTATATGGAAGCTCATCTAGTAATCTTTGAAGCGAGTTAGGCTGTAGAGTCATTACTTTCTTCCTCTACTTCTTCCAAGATTGAAATTATATCTCCTTCTGGTAACATATGTATTGTTGTTCCATCAGGAAGTTTAAGCTCTACTGGGGCGTGCTTGTTAATTATAACTAAGTCTCCACGCTTTACTATCATAGGAATTGGACTTCCATTTAGGTTTAATAGCCCAGGTCCTGTTTCTATAACTAAAGCAAGTTGTGATCTATCCTGTGCTTGATCTGGAAGGATAATTCCTCCTTTTGTAATTGCTTCTGGCTCTTCTAATTTTAGTGCCACATTATTTCCTAATGGCTTTAAATGATATCTTTTACTTGTTGTTACTGTTGTTTCTTCGTTTTCCAATTTTTGGTTCCTCCGTTGTTATAGTTTTTAAATACCAATGTAGTGTTCCATTTTGTCTAAATTTATTTAATGGTTCAATTAGTTTACATTCTATAAACTCTATTTCTGGTATACTTTTTCTATTACTATGTTTTTTTTCAAGCTTTATCCAATTCTTTATAGAAATTATATATGCTCTGATATTTGATTTTCTATTCTTATCTTTTCTAAAGGATATGACTATATATCCTTTTCCTTTATCCTTTTCACAATCTAATAAGCCTTGGCGTTGATGTGGCTCCAATCTTTTAAATTCGAAGCTTCCAAATATTTCTGATTTTTTTGCTTCTACTCCATAGTGTATTCCATTTACAAGTATCCAAAAATCATATGGTTCACTGTGTCCAGATCTTCCATTAAATGTGGATAGCTTAGCTCCATGCCAATTAAAAAATTTAATTGATCTACTTATTTCATTTTCAAAAATATTTGCCATGGGTTATACACTACTTATCTTGCTGGTATTACATATCCACATTTGGTACAAACATATACTACTGTTGTTTCTACTATATCTGGTATGGTAAATTCATCATTTCTTAGTGTTACTCGTGTTTGTGCTATGAAGTTTAGTGGCGGCGCACATCCACATTTTGGATTTGGACAAGGCATTGAACCTTGTGTACTACTTAGTATTGCCATTGATTTGGTGTTAACTCCCTTTGTTATAATTTTCTAGTATATTTTGTTGTAAGTTTCTGATGTCTTCTGTTGTATACTTACTATATCTATTATACAACATTTTTCTAGTTTTGTCAAAGTCTTGTCTTTTTGTATAGGTTAGAGAGCTTCCTGACTGTCTACTATACATACATGTAAATATTGGTATGTATTTTATTTTATAGCGTAGCGACATTCGTATCCACATGTCCCAATCTTCATGGGTAGACAGGTCTGTATCAAACAATCCTATGTTATCTATACATTCTTTTTTGTGTAGTACAGTTAGTGTTGGCATTAGATTTGTTACCAAAAGTAATTGTGGATTATAAGGCTGTATAAAGCCGTGTTTTATCTCTAATGTCTTTCCATCTTTGTCTTTTATTGCTTGCATACATTTGGAATACACCATATCCACATTTTCTTTTTCTATTGCTGTTACTAGCGTATTAAGGTGTGGTTTTAAATAAATATCATCATCATCAAGATAGGCTATGTACTTTCCTTCTGTGTGTGTTAGTCCAGTATTTCGTGCTGCTGCTGCTCCTTGAGATACGTCATGTAGTATGTATTTTATTCTTTTGTCTTGTACTAGTCCATCAATAGACTGACCTCCATCATTGACTACTATCACTTCAAAGTCTGTGTAGGTTTGTTTTAGAATACTTGTAAGAGCATTCCTTAGCATGTCTGGTCTGTCTTTTGTTGGTACAATTATACTTATCATTAGAAGTTTAGTTTTCCTCTGAACTCTCTAGCAACAGATGATACTTTACTGGAACATGTATTTAGATATTGTTTATATTCTTCTGTTAGGTTTTCATTAGTTATATACCATGGAAGATGTCGTGCTTCATAAGGCGGTTTAGTTCGTATTGCTGCATACCATCCCCATTTCATTCCTCTTTCTCTTTCATAAAGAGCAAATGTTGTATCAACAAGTGCCCAATAGTATTTATCTTTACCAACTGATTTTGTTCTATAGATGTTTTCCAGTGGCATTATGTCTTTTAATAGTAGAGCATCTTCTGGTAAGTCATCTATTTTTAGAGAGAATCCTGCCTTTGTTATACACTTAAATGATTCCAAAGCCTCTATAAGATAGTCTACCATATCAAGCGGAACACTTGAAATATCCAGGTCTGGGTCTGTTACTATGAAGTGTTTTCCTTTGTCTCTGTCGATTAGCCCAGATTCCCAAGGTGCTTTATGTCCATAGTTTATATCCATGTGCTCTATTCTATATGGGCATGCGGTTTTATACCAATCAAGAAGAGGTTGGTAAGTTGAACAGTTATCTACAAATACTGGTTCAACTCCATCTATTAGAGAGAGCCTATTTGCTATATCTCTGGGCCAGGTTAATTGATTGTATACTATAATATATGCTTGTATCATCCTTTTATACTTTCTTTATTCTGGTTTTGTAAAATACCAAACGACTGATCCATTTATGACAATAGCATCTGGAACAAGCTCACTGACTGCTCTTACAACTCCGTAGTGTATCCATCCTTCTTCTACTGTGTAATTATTGTCTTTATCACATGCGGAATAAGCAAGATCTTTATTTTTTAGATCTTTCATGAGGCATTCACAGTCATGTCCAGATATAATGCCACCTGGTTTTACTTTTGGATACCATGTTTCTATGTCTACTTTAACTCGTGTATATGTATGCCCTCCGTCTATGAATATTAAATCCATACTAGTATCTTCAAAGAACTTACTTGCTTTAGATGATTCTGAGATCATTACTGTAACATAGTCATCAAAGTTTTCAAAGTTTATTGTTTCTATAAAAGAATCTAACATTGGTTTATCAAATCCTATTGGATTTATACCTTTAAACCAATCAATACAATATAGATGTTCTTTTGTTTCTATTGTATGTGCTAGAAGTGTTCCTGTTGATCCATTTCCCCAAGCACTTCCTATTTCTACTATTTGTTTTCCTATATCTATTGGTGTGGTTTGTGCTAAAGTAAGTAAAGATTCTTTATCTTTAGCTGATATAGGTACCATTCCTGCTGCGCCTGCTGCTGTGTTTATTATAAGCTATGTTTCCTTTCTTTAAGAAGTTTTTATCATAATAGCCATACCACAACCATCTGGTTGTATCACTGATCCCCCACCTGATACAATGTTTATAATTTCCCACTGTGATGTTATTTCTTCAGTTGTTCTTAATTCTGCTATAAACTGTTTGACTCCTGGGAATAATAATGTATCATGTATTGCTATTATTCCATTGTCTGACATTAGAGGATAGATAGAACAGAAGTCATTTTTTGCTGCTTCATAATGATGATCTCCATCTATAAAAGCAAAGTCTATCTTATTAGGGCATAGACTATCTAATACTTCAGGAAAGTCTGCGTCTTGTGAGTTTTTCTTATGTATTATAGCATTATCATAGCCTTTTGCTGTTATTCTTTCACTTACTGCTGTTTGATTATAGTAATCATCTTCGCTGGGCCATATATCAAATCCATGAATAAAGCCACCATATCCGCTAACAGCAGCACATAAAGCTAATGTTGTATCTCCATAAGCACATCCTATTTCTATTACAGTTTTTGCTTGTAATATATTGGCAAGGGAATACAATACGAGTCGTTGATTTACACAAGTACCTCCTCCGCCTGTTTGTGTGGTTGTAATATAAGGAAGTAAAGCATGTTCTTCTTCATGAAGAAGTCCACCTTGCTTTCTGCGTATTCCTTGGGGGTTATTTCTTATAGGTGTTATGTTTGTCATTTTGTTTTTCCATTCTTAGAATATTGTTGTTTTACTATTTATTAATGCTACTGCTGCTTCTATACTTTTGATTAAATTAGTTTGTTTTTGTTCTTTAGTATTTATTAAGTTTTTTTAGTTTGTTGTCTTATCATTGTAGATTATTTGTAAACATTTTCTATTCTTTTCCTTCTTTAGTTTGTATACAATTATTTAGCATATAATTACCATAGTAGTATAGTAATAGATTTAGTGGATAATGATGTAGTGGAGACATGTTTAAATAAATAAGCGCTGTTAGTGCCTCTACTTTCCACCAACTATACCCTTTTGTATTGATATAGGCTTTTAATTCATCTATTGACTTAAAGGCATTTGTGTTTCTATCTAATGAAATAGTTACATCTGCTCGTTCTGGTTCCTGTGTTCCATTTAGAATTATAGTATATTTTCCATCTATTATTTTATCAAGAGAAAGTAACATACCTGCATGAAGTTTTGCTAGGTCATAATAGATATCTCCAATATCTGTGTTGTTTCCAAAGTCATCTCTCCAATCAATTAGAGTGAAGTTGTTATTTGTATCTACTATAATATTGCTGAAATGTAAGTCTCCATGAAATAAATTAGTTGGTACTCCATTACATACCAAATTCCAATCTAATATATTAAGCATTTCATCTGTTGTTGGTATATTAACTTCATTTATACGACAACCGCAGTCCAGTATTCCTGTTTTGTTTCTAAATGCTTCTATTCTTTTTAATGTTTTTTGTTTGTAGAAGGTATCACAGAGATCTGAGATATCAACATTTACTGGTTTCCATAATTTATTATCACACCATTGTAAAAATTTCTTTGTGAGGTTTGGTGTTACTACCTCTCTCATTAGTCTGCCTTGTGCTTTTGTATAGGCTAACCAAGAATTTTGTGATAATATTATATGTGGAACAGTATCTTTTAGAGCATCTGCTCTTATCTTCATTTTTGATATTACTTCTGTTGATTTATGATACTTTATTACTATATCATCCAACACATATGCTGCTTGGTCTTTCTTTGGTAGATTTTGATCTCCAGAGTTATATAGTTTACATCTCTTTATAAGTCCTTCTTGACTACCTGCGTCTATCCAATCTTCTACTTCTTCTGCGTTAAAGTATATGTCTTTGTTTGTTTCCAGCATTTTATTTATGATATGTACATCAGACATATCCGATTCTTTTAGAGCAAGTAGAGCGTGCGTACATACCCAGAATACGTTTGTATCTTCTATTCTTACTATACCTAAATGAGTTTTTGCTGTTTCTGTGTTTCCTTTGTTTAGTATATGTGTTACTTTGTTATCTTCTATAATGTCTTTGGCATATTGTATACTATTTGTGGTTGGTCCTACAAGTATAGAGTTTCCTTTTAGATTTTCTGGATTATATCCAATAGGAAGTGTATCTCCTGCGTGAAAGATAAAAGGCTGTTGTAGTAGTCTTTCTGCGCATGAGATAGACATAAGTGGCCCTGCTGTTGGTCCTTGGTAGTCTATTACAGATATACATGTAATGTCACTATTGCCATGAGCTAGTTCAAGATAGGTTCTTATATCGTTTTCTTTATATCCTACAAGTATAATAAACTTGGTGTCTTTTGGGTATAGTTCTATAATTCTTGTAAGCGTTGCTTTTCCACTTATACAAGCCAGTGGTTTAGGTATACTGCCTAGTATATCTCTTAGGCGTGTTCCTAATCCAGCACATGGTATAACTACTAACATACTTCCAATTTTCCTTTTGGTAGAAATTGTTGTTCTAATTGTTTTAGTTGTTCTGATAATATAGTGTTTGGAGCAAATAGAGTTGAGTTACCAACTACTGCTGTATGTATATTTCTCTGACTTAGAATAGGAAGTGTATTCATTGTTACACCTGTATCTACATATACTACTGTATTATGTTTCTTGGTCATAAGTGGTGCTTCGTATACTCTATCCATAAAGTCTTTTGTTGGTTTTGAGCCAAATACTCCTGGGGAACATCCCATTATTGTTAGCATATCTATTTCGTTTAACAAATGTAATATTGTATCGAGTTTAGTATGAGGTCTTAATGCCAATCCTACCTTCATATTATGTGCTCTAATCTGTTCAATAATTTGATGTATATCTTTTGTTATTTCTGGATGAAAAGTTACTGAGTATGTTCCAGCATCTGCTAGCTTTTCTATATAATCTATAGGATTATCTACCATTAGATGCACATCTATAGGAAGTGGTTGCTTTTCTGTAAGTTGTTTTAGGAAATGAATATCTGATCCAACTCTTGGTACAAAATGCATATCCATTATGTCGTAATGTATACTTTTTATTAATGGGCTTTTATACAACTCTTCAAATTGCTCTTTAAGGTTGAATAAATCCATACATATAAATGATGGGCTTAAATACATTGTATTGATATTCCTTGTTTTTCCAGCGCTGTCCTATACTTATTATAGGTAAGTTTATGATTTTTGTAAAGTATTTTTATTTAAATTTCTATAT
>Ga0207997_1000063_pt1 | contig 46125 bp, 108 predicted proteins | sample AntAceMetag02UKN_FD_184777 | JGI IMG/M metagenome (GOLD analysis project Ga0207997, IMG submission 184777) | Saline lake microbial communities from Ace Lake, Antarctica - Antarctic Ace Lake Metagenome 02UKN (SPAdes) (version 2) | ecosystem: Environmental > Aquatic > Non-marine Saline and... | reverse complement strand
TTCGTTGTTTCTAAAGATTTAGATATCCATTCTTCTGAAAATCCTTCCTTCAAAGAAGAAATAATATATCCCCTAACTTTCTGCTTATATTCTTCAAGCAGGATATGTTCCTCTTTTATCTTTTGAAATATCTTACTTTGTCTTTCCCACTCGAATTTAGTAGTTGCATCAAGCTTTAATCCGCACTTCATTGTGACTCTTCCTTTAACAATCAAGTCATGCATTTCATTTTCAGATAGTTTGTATTCTTTGCCTTTATCGAGACAACAACGTTTTACTTCTCCTTCTGGAATGACCCATATGGGCAAGTGGTTTATGTTAGTTATTGATACATTAGGGGTTTGTATTCCATTTTCAAGAGGGTATTTGCTAAATTTCAAACTTGGGAATTGTTCCTCCAATTTCATATCGGTTCACCCACCAAGTAATTGTAAATAGCTTCTCCGTTTTCTTTATCTTCTCTCTTCCATCTTTCTATATCTTCTTTTCCCATTCTTCCCCCCCTGTTAAAATATGTACCATTGGATAGTCCTTCATATTTCTCATTTCCGATTAGATTCTTACATTGTTCTAACAGTGGTTTATATCTATCTTCACAAATCTCAATTCCCTGATTTCTACCTATTTCTACCCAAGCAATTGAAAATGAATTAGCTTCTTTTAAAGCTATATTTCTACAATCTGATGCTGACATGCAACCAGTAATAAGAATCAAACTTAAAATCAATAATAGTGTTATTTTCATCTTCAATCCCTTTTAAGATAATGCTTTACATTATTCTCACTATCAAACCATACATCAATATGGTTCTTCTTTAGTTCTTCGCACCAAGAAAAGTCTTCGGATAATTTTGTTTCACCTTCATCTTCCTCATAGCTGAACCCAATATGATATGTTTGCTTATCAACTAAGACACAGCCCAATCCTACTGCATCTACTTTCAGTACACCATAACAATCCTCTTTCTTTATACCACAATAATCATAATCTGCTTTTTTCATAAAGGCTGCAGGTATTGCTCCGAGATTGTCCTGGACAGTTGCATAGTTAGCTGATATCATATGTAGTTGATTATCTGACATATGGTGCCATAACTTTACTAAGGTATCTGGTTCTACTCCTATATCTGCGTCAAGCATAAGAGTATAATCTGCTCCACTCATCTTAGCAAAGTCAATAACATTGTTCCTCATATTGATTATTATATCCAAGAAACTTCCTATCGGATCGAACTCAATCAGATTGTACTTAATGGAGTCGACTCCAAACAAGAAATCTTTTATCTTATCCTTAAATTCTTGGTCATAACTATTCACTACAAATAAGATCTCTGCTTCAAAACCATTGGGGATTACTAGCTCTTTTAACTTTCGCATCACTTCATTCAAGCAGTATTCTTTACTGCTGCATAACCCCATTCCAATCAGTATTTTTTTCATATTATCTTCCCCAAGTATTCTTCAGCTCCTTTTATCTCAGCATCAAAAGAAGAGAGCAAAGAACGCATATCTTCTTCCTCTAAATCACTAATGATGTTTGCCTTCTTTCCTTGCATGCCTTCATTCCAATGGACATTATATTTACGCCAAATCTTTTTCTTTGCCATTTTAATAACCAAATATCTGTTGTCTAATCTTCTTCCCCCTGTTGAATAATGAGACCACTACCTTATCATAATAGTCTGCATTGTCTTTGATATATTGCTTTAGAGCTACCCCTGTTCCTACTGCATCCCTTTGAATCATTCCAGCAAATATAACTGCTGCATTATTTTTAGCCATACCCAATTCATATATATCTGCCTCTTTAATCTTATAGTCATTCACGCTTTTCATATCCTTAGGTTGGTCCTTTGGTTCTTCTTTAGGTTCTTCCTTAGGCGTAGGTGCAGGTGGTGGTATCTTTTCTCCAGCTTCCTTATCTGTTTCCTTTGTATCTTCAATAGTTTCATGTGGCACTTCATCTGTAGGGTTAAAAGGTATCATTGTAGATATCTTCCAATATTTCCCAGCAGCATCTTCAGCTTCAAGAAACATCTTAACTTCATCTCCTACTCTCCACTTCCTTTCTAGCTTATCACTATGAAGTTGATTGTCTACCTTCTGCTGCTCTTTGTCCTTAAGATTATACCAATTGCCATCATCCATTAGTATTCCTATTGACCATATCGTGAATGGCCCCTTCTTCCCTTCAAAGTCTCTGGATTTTGATGGTGTAATTCTTTTTATTGTACCGATAACATCCTTAATTTCTTTTCCCATTTTTGCCTCCTTAGCCCATGTATGAGGGCTTAATTTCTTTTGGTTGTTTTTGCTTAATAAGTTCCCCGAGTTTATCTTTTATCTCTTGAGTCTTTTCCATTCGTTGCTTCCGATTCAGATATGCATATTCAAATTTCTTAACTGTTTTTGAGTAATATACCCCAGCATAGAAATACATCTGAGTAAGAAACAATAATTGTTCCATTGCAATAGGGTCACTATCCAGTTTCCCATTCAGATAACCTTGACAGAATCCTATGTCGTCCATCTTCATACCTGCCTCATTGCAGTAATCACTTATTATTTTTAGAATATCCTTTTTCAGTTCTATGAAAAGGTATTTCTTTTCCTTCTTCTTGACATCCGATTTCATTGTGCTTTATATTTATTCCTCCTTACTTCAATAAGATCCCCATTTCCCTTAAGCTTCTCTAAAATTACATCCAATACATCTACATCTTCTATTCCACTTTCAATAGCCTTCTTAAGAATATCATCATAATCAGCTAAACCTTCTCCATTTAAGGGCATCAGATCCCTGACTATCTTCTTGATATTAAAAGCAATATCCCTTTTCTTCTTGGGGGTTATCGCTTCTGCCTTTTCATAATCAAAAAGATTATCCGTAGTGATTATCTCTTGCATCTTCAAGCTGTCAATTAAGATATTGATAGCTCTCTGTGCATCTTCTTCAACCATATCATTGGTTAATCTAGTCTTGGCTACTGCTTGAGTAAGCCTGATTATATTAGTTAATAGCCTAGCTGAGAAATAAGCTGCATCTTCTTTGGTGTCTGCCGGCTTGATAAGATTTAAGAAATTCTCTACAATGTAATCTTTGACTGAACCAGTGATAGCTGGTTGAAACCGTTTAGCATAAGCGATATATTTCATTACTAAATCTCTGGCGTATTTTGGCTTAGCTAATTTTGAATCAGGGATATATTTACCTACAACTAAGTTGGCGATCTTCGCTTGAAGTTCTTTTGACTTAGGTGCTATTACTGGAAAGATTAAATCATATCTATCTAAATGGTCTTTAGGTAATCCTATCTGTTTCCATATTAAATCATGAGTATCAAATACTCTGTCTTTAGGATTAGCTGCTCCGAGAATAGCGGTGTTCGTTTCTAACATACCATGGATATCTGCTTTATCTATATTGACCTTCATATCTACCATAGCATTATTCATATGTGCGATATCAGTTTTACTCATCTTATCTATTTCATCAATTGCACATAATGCTCCTGAAGCCATAGCTACTGCGCCAGCGCTTAACGAATAGCCACCAAGCTCTTCATCCTTTGTGACCGAAGCGACTAATCCAACACCCGTAGCACCCTTGCCACCTGTAAATCTAGAGCCTGGTAAGAATAAGATTGATCTCTTTAGCATAACTGACTTGCCACTACCAGGCGAACCAACGAGCAGAATATGTATCTGCCCCCTTTCTTCAAGAACCCCATCAAGATATAATGGAATTCCTCCAATTAATTGTAGAACTATAGCTGTTCTTGCAGTCATGTGTCCGTCTATGTTTGGGACAACTGATTGTGCAAGGTCCTCAAATAATGTTTCTGACTGAGACATCTCCTTGAATTTCACGATGTCTTCTTTAGTAATCTTAACATTCTCTATACTGTCATTTACAGCATTCAAAGAATGTGCTTCTAAATATTTTCTATATTCAGTAGAATTAGGCTTAAATTGTTTATCTTTCAATATTCCAGATACAGATATTTTCTTGCTTGGTTGCAGAGTTTCATCAATAGCTTCCCTAGTCAAATCATCTTCAAGAGTCACAATCATTGACCTTGGTTTCTGTGTCGGCTTATTGGTTAATGGGTCTTCTTCAACCACTATCTTCTGTATGTCTTTCAATTCTCTGCTGATTAATCTTAATTTCTTACCACCACATCCACATTTTTCAGGCTTTCTCCATACATCTCCTAACTGGAGTACGTTCATAATATTTCCACAACTGGCACATTCAAATTTGCCACAGCTTACTTTATGCTGCACATCTCCAACCCTTCTTAGATATCCTTTAATTGTGATGAGCGAATCTATCTCTTTAGATCTTATCTTCCAGATATCTCTATATGTGGATTTGCTAAGATTTTCAAACCTAACTTTAAAATTTTTAACATCACCTAAGGTATCAAAAGTTTCTATAGCTATTGATCCTGCCTTAAGTGTTTCTTGAGTATCATCCAGAACGTCTTCTGCTAATGTTGGATTGAACGATATAACTTTTTTAAAATCTACTACGAGAAATCTCTCATCTTTCTTTATCCGACTTATGAGTTGTCCCTTATAAGAACTTTCAATTAATTCTACAAAGAGGCGTATCCTTTCTTGTACTTCCATCTTGACATCCAATCAAATAAGGTCTTTTACCTTCTACTCTTCCTAAAACATAGGTAATATATATATCTTTCTATATACAATCAAGTATCATTGTATATCTTATGATTCTAGGAAAAGGACTCCCCCTTTGGAAAAAGAGGTGATCGAAAACCTTAAGGAAATCCCTTTCTCTCTAGCTTCCATCGGAAATGTAGGTTAGTGAAAATCCCTAAAAAAACACATCTGCGCAAAACAACCATCGTATATACAAAGATATACAATGCACTCTCTTTTAAATTTTTTAGTATTAAACTCTAACTCTCTTAAATAACCCTATCAAACAAATCATTGTATATACAATGTATATCCATATACAATATAATTAATAATCTAATGTAGTATTTCCTTTCTTTCCTTTGGAACTATCCGCAGTTTTTGAAGTTCTCTTTTAGGTGTTCTCTTGTTGCTCTTTCTTCTGCTGTTGACCTATATCTATATTGCCTTATTGCCTGGACAGTTCTCTTGGTTATTTTAGATAGCTGCTCATCAGTTGTGCATTCACTATATCTTTCAAGGAGATACATCTCTGGCACAGTCCAATTACTATTATGCCCTCCCCTTTTCTCAAAGAACCTTGATATTCTCAAGGCTAACTTTAAGATAAAGTAATCTATTCTTTCTGCTAAGTTCATTTCAATCTGCCTCCTACTTCCTGATCGATGATTAATAAAGCATAATCTCTTGCTATCGTTGCAGCGCATTCATTCCCTGTTTCTTGGGAGATTCTTTCTTTGATTTTTCTGATTGAGTCTCTGAATAAGAATTCACACCGTTCTAGTTGATCCTTTTCTTTTTCGATTATCAACCCTACCCTTCCTCTTCTCATTATTTCTTCTTCTAATTTCTTCAGTTGATAGCTGTTTGGAGAAAAGCTTTTTAATTCTTTTAACTTATCACTCAAGGTCATCACCTTTTCCTTCAAGAAATAAAGCTTATCTATTGCACCAAACTGGTCCCAACTAACTTGAAATTCAGTGCAATTAAACATCTGTTTCAATTCATCAGCAGTTAATGTCTTTATTACTTCTCTCATAATTTCCACCCCATAATTTTTCCCATCTTCTTCCAGTCAGATTCATTCATCATTATAGTATCGTCTTTGTCTTTGATGGTAACTAACCCACAAAAATGTGAATTGCAGTATATCTCCTTCTCCACTCTAATCACCCTTAATTTTTTCAACTTCAATTACATTCGATGTTTTAAATATATGGGTATCTAATAAATCGATAGTGTATGTTCTGCTTATCCCATTGGGTTCCATTATTCTTATGTCGGGTTTGTCAGAATCAAAAGGTATCAGAATTTTTGCTATTTCTTCTTTTGTTATCAATATCTTGTTTCCTTTAATGTGAGCCATTCTAATTCACCTGTGTTAATTTGCCTGTAAATGCAAAAGGTTCTGATATTGGATCTATCTTCCATTTATTAATTGCATTTTTCTTTGCATGATAAAATAAATTTATACCATTTCCATCTATATGTTTCTGCATAAATACTTTTCCATCTATTTTAACTGGAATCCATTCATCTACTATATTCTTAACTGTATATTCTTTCATCCGAATAACCTCCTTGCTCTTTCTAATATTGAATCTCTCATTGTAGGGCTAAACCCACAATTAATAGAATTTTGATTATTCCATAAGACTTTATCTATCCTCATAATCTCCTTGCCTTCTCCATCTCTAATTACAATCCAGTCTTTTCCATCTATCTTATCCCAAGATACTGAGATGGGATTTCCAAGTATAGTTTCTTTATCTGTCATTTGGTGTCGCCTCCATCTTCCCACACACTAAAGAAATCCCCATACACTACATTCCCTTTAGGATCTATAGTTGATAAGCTAGGGAAGAACATATTCTGTTCTGAGCAATAATGCTCACAGATATTTGAAGTGTTTGCATACACATCTATCCCTAACTTACTTGCCTTCCTGCAAAAGTATTCATCTTCCGAAGTATGATAATTGAACTTAGTCCCCTTGAACTCATCAACTATCTCACCACCTACTGAGAACCAAGGCTTCTCCATCTTCTTGAATACTTCTGTCTTAATCATCATAGCCCCTGTTGCTATCCAGGCTATCTTCATCATCTTGTTTCTGGGTAGCTTAGGTATTGCATAGAAGTAAAAGTAAGGGAACACACAGGACTTAAATGGCACTTCCTTAGAGAAATAAGGGAATCCCACGATGTCTTTGTCATTCTCAAGCAACTGCTGAATCCCCTTCATAGGGATAAATATATCATCATCTATAAAGAACAGATGTGTGAACTCATTATCCACAGCATACTGGGCCAGCTCATTCCTTGCTTCATCATAGAACTTCCCTTCAACTATCTTTGCTTCATAATCTATATTGGATTCCTTGAGATCATCATAGACCTTAGCCATCCAACTACCCCACGCCTTGCTTACTGCTGCCCTGCTTTTCATAGGCAACGCTATCAATAGTTTAACCATTTTATTCCTCCAGCTTACTCGCTGCTCGATGATGATTTAAATAAGATACTACATAATATATTCAAACCAAGAGCCTGAAACATACTTATCTTCTGCAATCCAAATATCTGTGGCATTAACCAATTCCATAGGAAATATGTTGGCAATATCATAAGAATTGATATTAATGCGATTAATCCTACCGCCAAACAAACCCCTACTATAATTTTTTCAAATCCCATTTCAATCACTCCCCCTTCTTTGTTGGATTTAAAGTCTCTTTATGTGACCAACTCATTAATTCCATAAGGGTAGTATCACTAGGGAGCTTAGTTGTATGTGATATGAAGTCAGCAGATAATTCATCAAGACATTTATGTAATTCTTGGTGCCTTCTTTTATGTTCCTCATCCATTATTTTAGTGTCTGGCTTGCAAGGATAGAACTCTCCTTTAATTCCTTTGATGATCCAATCTCCAGGGCAAACTGTATGTCCGCCTTCTAAAGTATCAATCCACCCATGTTTATCCATAATATTGCCACAATGTTTGCATTTGGTTTTTCCACTTACTTCAGGATGTCTAAAATATCTTACCAAGTCTCCTTCCCATCCTTTTTCTTTTCTTTCTTGCCCAGTAAATGTTCTAATCTTACCCTTCTCTAAACCCTCTATATCCTTTACATAATCTAAAGGGTGGTCTCCATTTTTGAACCACCGTTCTGCTTCAACTACTACTGGTTTTTTTCTAAATTTCATATTTATCTACCTCGTTTATTTTTAGTGAATTTCTATATATGTCTCCGATTACTTCTAAAGTTCTACCATATATTTTCCTATATTGAAATATTGTTAAATTTTTATTTCTTAATCTATATTGTGCCATATTAGTATCATAAAATACTTCATAGTTAAGATTATTTGCCTTGACAATATCCCCTTCATAAATCTCTTTGCCTGTTTTATCTTTTAGTCCTGTGAATTGCATAAAAATAAGATTGTCTGCTACTGGAACATCAAGCTCGCCTTCTGCAAAATAAAGAAGGCCGTATTCATCATGCCATTCTAATCTACTGAAAAAAAGCATTCTCTTATTTGGTTTGTCCCATGCTCTTAATTTTATTTCCATTTTTGCCCCCAAGGTATAAAAAATCTATCCCATTCCTTTGCTACTGATAACCAACTAAGATCTCTTTCTATTGTGCAGAATCCTTTTCTGTATTCATCATCAGTAAGCATCTTGACTGCTGCCTCAACAAAATCACTTATGTAAACCTTTGCGAATTTGCTTGCTTCAATTAGTATCCCATCTCCTTTCTTTACTGTCTCAACCAAAGCACCATAGGCAGTAGTGATTACTGGAGTCTTGGCTTTAGATGCTTCCATAACAGTTATGCAGCTTGTTTCCGGAAACCTATTTGGATATAGCATAACATCAGCTTCAAGTAAGACCTTAGCTAATTCATCCTGTTTGATAGGATCGTGAAAGAAGATATCGTTTTCCTTTGCTATCTGTTTTCCATAATCAAATATGGCTTGAGTATCTGAATATTCCTCCTTGTCATATATCTTCATGCCACTATAGACATGCAAGGTTGCATAAGGAACTCTTTTCTTTATCTCTTCCCATATACCTCCAACTATCAGCAGATCTAATCCTCTGAATGGAGTAGTAGTATAAACGCACATCCCCCTTTTCTTTTTGATATTAAACTTAAACCTAGCTTCATCAAGGCCATTCCTAATGATAATCAATTTCTCTTTAGGGATAACATCATTAAATTCTTTCTGCCAAGCATCAGCTTGAAATTGGCTTACAAACAATACATAATCCATCTTATTTGTTGCCTCTGGAAATCTGACATACTGATTATCTATAGGCATATCTTCCATCAAGCACATAGCTTTATCTGCAATTGCAAAGTCATGCTCAGGTAAGAAGGGCAGGATATTCCTTAAGCTCATAAAGATAAGATAGTTTCCTGCTTCCTGGACTAACTTATAATTATATTTCAAGTTCTTAAAATTGATATAGATAACACCATCAAATACTCCTTCCCCTTTATCTGGAGTATCACAGAACATAAAGACATTCCACCCTATCTCTTTCATACATTTAGCCAGATTGATTGCAGCAGTCTCACTCCCTGCTATTGGCTTATCCTTTATTGAATCTCCATTGAATTTTACCGTATTAGTATTCCAGAATAATATTGTTGGCTTGTTCTTATCTGTATTGTGTGAAATTATATCAGCAATCATTCTTCTCCCCCTAGCATATATTCATCTAATTCAAATAGACCTGGCTTCTTCTTATTCAAGGGATTCACTCTCCTTCTCCTTCCAGTTATGGAATCTCTAAGCTCATCATCTGCCACTTTTTCTCTCCTCTTTATAAGGTGAATCACCCAATGCTTGTAACACTTCATCAGGAAGTCTAAAACTATAATGATAATTATTATCTAGTTTTTTCTGATGTTTCTTTTTACACATTACACAATAATACTCTTTATCAGTTTCTTTAAATCTAGTCATTTTTATCTACCTCTTCCACTTTATCGGGAATCTCGGTATTAGTTTTTTTATCATATCTACTTAACCAATTTAGGAATATCTCTATTGTGTTGGATAATTCTTTTACTGCATCATCCATATGATTATTTACAAATTGACAAGTCTCCAAATTAACATACATTGTGCCTAATTCATAATTAACTTTCTTTATTTCACCAGTTAATCTCCTTATGGTATTTTCCTCTATTCTATGATTTGTAGCATCTATATTATGTAAAATCAATTCACTTGTTACTTTCATTAATTTATTCATTTGTTCACCTTTTTCATATCTTTAGGGATTGCTGTATGTTGTGCTTTTTTCCAAATATCATAATATCCATTCTCTATAATAGATTGTTTTAATCTTTTAATTAATTCGGCTGATTTTAATTTTGATTCAAACCTCCCTAAATAACCTAAAGTATATGCTTCTGGATATTCTTTCCCTTTTTCTAAATCCATCATACAAACAGCTTGATTATCTCTTTTGTACCTATTTGTAATCACTTGACCAATATAAAAAATTGGATTCTTTTTTTGCCATTCTTTGCTAACATCAATTATTATATGCCAATATTTATATTTCATTTTAATCAACACCTTGAATTTCCATAATTCCTTCCTCTTTACCCACTTTTCTCCCATCTTCAAAGGCATTAATTATTTCTTTATCAATAACATTTAATTTGCATTTCATTTGTTCTCCTTCTTGGAATTATCTGAAAAAGGACAATTATCATTAAGATTTAAAGTACATTCTAATTCATCCTTTTCATCTTTTATTGAATATTTACATTTCTTACATTCATTATATTCTGTCATACAGCTATGCCTCCTTATGTGAATCTTCTTCTAAATATCCTAACTTATAGAGTATCTTCTTTCCCATTGGTGTATCGTGCATTATTTCCTGAGCAATAACATTTAATGTCATAGGATGATTAGTGAAATCATAGACTAACTCATTTCTTGCCTTCTCTGGAAGTTTGTAATACATTTTCAAAAATCTTGTCTTTGGTTTCATAGTTCCCTCACATATATATTTTATCTTTATATCTATTCTTAATCTTTATGAATTCCTCTAATGAATATTTCTTGCCAACAGAAGAACAGAATAATCCCCATTGCCTTTTGACTGTAAACTGTGGATCACATGCCACAATTAATTGTCTTTGCTCTTTATTCGTAAGGATTAATCTCTTCTCTGCTTCATCCTTCTTCAATAAGTGATCTATTTTCTTATCACATTCAGCAATAGCTTCTAAGTGGCTCTTTTTTTCTTTCTCAATCTTGTCTATAGATGGCAGGAACTCTTTTACGAATTTCTCTTCCAACCATTCAGATAGATTAAAGCTCTCTTTTTTTCTCTTATCTTCAATGAGTTTCTTTATGCCTTTGCTGACTTTGATATAGACTCCTTCTGTGCGTCCAGTAGGGAGCATTTAGAGGTGCCTCCACCATCTCCTCTTAGGTTTCTCTTTTTTTGATTTATAATCTTGTCCAGCACTCATAACTTCTTTCTCTCTTGAATCTATGTAAGTATTAGCATCTCTCTTTTTCTTTCGTTGAAATATGTTTACTATTCCTGAGATTACTCCGAGGTCAATCCCCCACAAGAACTTTAGTAACCATGCTATTGCAGCAACTACAATAGCTATACAAAAAATAAAAAAAATAAATCTAAACATTTTTTAGCCTCCCATTGGTGCTTGAACTAAGAAGTTGCTTCCAGCTTCTCCAGTAACCCACATTGGAACTTGTGAGCCACCTGCTCTCCATGCATCAATCCAGTTGTTCTGAACCATAAGGTCAGTCAATTCCTGAGACTTCAATCTTAATGCCTCTGCTTCAGCAATAGCTTTAACTCTAGTTTCATAAGCTTCTCCTTCTGCTCTTGCTTTCCTTTGGTCCCTTTCTCCTTCTGCATTTATGACTAGCTTATCTGCCTCTGCTTGGGTAATAGCTTTCTCTTTCTCTGCTTTCAGGGCAAGTTGTTCAGCTGCTTTCTTCCCATCTATTGCTGCTTGGTAAGCAGGATCATACCAAATATTCTCTACAACAATAAACTCTAATTCAGCATATTCATTAGGGAATTGCTTCTTCATAGATTCAACAGCTTTTTCCATAACTTCATCCCTGTTTTTGATAATATCAAGTCCATCGTTATACTTGGTGGTAACTGACTTGAAACCATGCTTTAGTCTTCCTTCAATGTTCAGGACATCATAGATTTGTCTATCCCTTCCAACATTTCTGTAGATCTCTTCAACTGCAGAAGGTTTTATTCTCCAGTTGCCTTTGATAATAGCAAATACCGACTGTCCTTCTCTTGTTGCCGAACTATCATCACCTATCATTTCTATGGTAAAGGGCCTAGTCATTTTACTGTATTTCTGAACTCCTACAAATAACCCAGTCCACTTCATACCTTCTTGCTGAATCCCTATCAGACTTCCCATTCTGTTTTTGACTCCAACATGGTTGGCATCTACTACATCAAATCCTGCAAGGCAAATAAAGACAACTGCTACAAATACTATAACTACTAATGTCCCTATTAAATTCCCTGCTTTTCGGCTCTCGCCACCATTATACTGTGCTTTTTTATTTAACATTTCTCTTCCACCCCTTATTATTCCATTAACTTTTGGTAAACTACTTCCCCATCCACAAAACAATAACACATTTCTGCATATGCGTCATATTGATATGATTCGTAGTCATCGTTAAAACAGATGTTACTGCATTTATATTCATTATCTATCACTTGATTTCCTTCTATTATTGCCCAACTAAACAATAATGTTTCAAGCAAGAACAAAGACATAAACACTATTGCCAATACTTTCCAAGTCTTATTTTTTTTATCTACCATTTCACCCTCCTCATCTTATATAGTCGCATAACTAATTATCTTCTTATGATTACCCCTAAACCTCACCCCCCTAATTCTCCAGCAATCAGAGTTTTCACAAAATTCCATTCCATCTCCATTAATACACATAGTAGTATTCTTTTGAGAATCTTCTACCCATAAGAGGCATTGATATTCTATAGCCACTGCCTCCATATTGCTCACTTCTATCCTGCTTTGGTTAGTTATATTGTCAGGTAGTATAGATGCTGAGCGAGGTATTGCTTTCTCTGATATAATTAGAAATGTAAAGATGGCTAAAACTGTTATAGCCAGAACTAAAGTAAATATTATTTGATTTATTTTTTGAGTCAATTGATTCACCCCTTCACTTTTAGGAACTTGATACCAAATAATCTTCCACATTCATCCTTGCCCAGCATCTCACAAACCCCCCTTCTATAATTTTTAGGAGATATAAAGCTAGGCTTTTGCTTTAGATGGAATGGTCCGACATCACATTTCTCTAACTCCCTAATTACCTTTGGATCTTTGACAATAAAACTATTTAGAGATAACCCAATAGCTTCCGCTCTTTCTGCGATATTCCTAATCTCTTTTTCAATATAACTCTTCCTTAACATTTCTTCTTCCCTATTGATTTCCATACAGCCTTATATTTAATCATTGAATCTCCAGCTGAACAGGTTGTCTTAAATCCATCGGGAATTTGAACTTGTTTCCATCTGACAATTTTCAATCTTTCAATTCTCCATCCATAGAAACCAACACACTTATTGCAGCAGTTAAGCCACTTATTGCCATGTCCTTGATTGGGATCTCTAATTTTCCACTTAGCAATTCCTTCTCCACATCCTTGACATTGCATATGAAGTTTACCAGTTAGTCTTAATTTTTGGTATGTTAACCACCAAGCAAATTCAGAATACCATCTTGGGAATGGGTTCATTGATATTGTTGTAGTTGCTGTCATTTGTCTATGTTGAAATACCATTCCATCTTTCCTTGTATAATTCTCAAGTTTTGAACCTGTCTTCTTTTCCCAACAAAGTTTTCCATCAGATTTTACAATTCCAAAATTCCAATATCTTCCGTCTGACCATGAAATCCTAATAAATGTAGTTAATGTTTGTTTCATTCTAAGATATCCTCCACAAAATCCTTGCAATAATCTTGACACTCTACAAGTAGTTGCTCATCCTGGTATAATCCTGCTTCTAAATTTAATACAGTCATCTTCAAACAACCATTCTCACATAGAGTAGTATAGATTTCTAAAGTGTTATTCTTCTCTATATTACTACAACCAAAAAGAATTAAGCAAATAAGAATAAATAAAATTACTAATAATTTTTTAAACAATTTCATTTCTGAAAATAACACCACTTTTTCCTTAGATAACATTAAAAACATAGGTAATATATATATCTTTCGGTGTTATGTTGCATTCTTCTGATAATTCTTGACATTCTGAGTGATTTCGTCTATTGCTTTATCTTCTGCCTGCTTCATTATCTTTTCTATCAATTCCTCATGGGTTAACCCTTCATCCATTGCTATCTTCTTAAGGGTTTCTACTTCTTCTGCTGAGAAATCTAACCTGAATCCATCATCTTCTATGGTCAAGTCCTCATTTATCTTATACGCACTTTTTACTTCTACCATTTTATAGCACCTTCATAGACCCATCGTTATCTCTGAGGGGATCTTTCTTAAAATAATTCTTGAATACATTATACCAATTCATCCATTGGGAATTCATCATTTCTTCATATTTGAAATCATCTTTCCAAGACATCTGGAGATATGCTTTCTTCCTTATGTCTTCATCACTCATCCCTTCTGTCCAGTCAAATACATGGGTTATCGGAGTCTTCTGCATAAAGGTCAACTTGCCACAATCATTAAAGCATACCCATCTATGGTGGACGAATCCAGCATAAGTGCTGCTACCTGGCCATGTATCAATGCCTTTCCTGCATTCCAATTCACAGCTTGGGACTATTATTACTCCTTCTTTCCCAACCCTGGTCATCTCTTTACACACAAAGATGGGGTCTCTGATATCTTCCAATACATTGCTGCAGTAAACAAAATCAAATTCCTTATCCTTGAATGGCCACTTCCCAGAACAAATATCCTTCTGAATATATTCCCTGTTGCAATCTTTTGGCTTCGGCATGAAGTCTATTATGTGTGTAGCTTCTTCAAATGTATTCTTAAATCCCCCCACATCAAGTATCTTAACCATCTTATTTCTTTGTCAAAGTGAGTTCTATGCTTGATACTCTCACTTTTCTGCCTTCTTTGTTCGTAAACTCTTCGCTGTCAACTGCTATGTCCTTTATCTCTACTCCTTCCATAAACCTGTTTCTTGCAACCTCGACTACATCAACTGCTTTGCTGATGAATTTTCCTCTGGCTTTCACTACAATCTCATTTGTCTCCTTTCTTGTAAACTGCATAACAACTGCTGTTACATAGTTTAGAAAAGGTTTATCCCCTATAAATATAGAGTTATTGTTTTTGTTTTCATTGTTTTTTTCATCTACCATCGTTGTATCCCTCCTCGTTAAAGATTTCGTATTCTCTGCTTATCCGTCTGGACTCACGTTTGAGTATAGTTTGTTCGGTTTCGATAAAACCTCATTAAGATAATAACTATTTATAATTTGTGATTTAATCCTCTTTTTATTATTTCAACCACCCTGTAAGTTTGTTTGGAGTATCTGTCCGATATTCTTCAAAAACATCTGCCTCATTCCAGATTTCTTTTGGAAGCCAGTGCTCTAATATAAATACTGCCTCATCTTTGAACCATACATTGAATTCATCTGACTGATTTCTTGTTTGCCAGGAAGTATTATCTTCTGCCATCTCCGCAAGAGTTGTCTCATCGCCTGTAAATCTGTTCTTGTATTTGGACTCTTTGCTTCTTGGCCATTTCAAGGCATCAAATATTTCTTCAGGTCTTTTCCTTATCTCATCCATAATTTCCCCCCTTCTATAAGGTTCTCCTTTCTCAGTAGGATGCCCCATCCTAATCAGTTCCAGCATCCTTTGTGGAGTCGCCTCCAAGAGATCCTTCAATCGTTTCTCTTGACATTCCTTGCAGATAAAAGCTTCTTCTACTTTTCTCCATCCAGTTCCATCTTCTTCCTCTTGATAGAAGGTCTCCCCACTATCTACTTTATTTTTGCATAGACTACATTCAATCTCCAATTTCATTACCTCCTTTTGCTTTATATTGATAAGCATAAAATACAGTCTTGACAGGTGGCAACCCCTCAACTAAACGATGAATCTTATTTACATATTGGGTTTGTTTCTGATGTCTCCGATGTAATCCATATTGTTCATCTATTCTAATCAATGCCCGGTTCATATTAGAAAGCGCCCTAAGGTTTAGCTTCTTAAGGATTCCTGCCCTAGTTATCCATGGATTAGTTTGAATAATCCTTAATATATTTTCATCTGTTACCATAGTAAAATCCCTCCACGCAATTCTTACAGAATCCATAAAGTTTAGAAGGAGAAACTGTTCCATCTTCTCTTGTAGATCCAACAACAAACCATACTTTAATCGACATCCTACACTTAGGACAAGGGCGCATCTCTACGGTTTCGCCTGTTAATGTTTGTTGCATTATAACATCCACTTCATTAAATTGCCTGCTGGAAAGTAAGAGTTATTATTAAGAGGATTAGGTTGCACCCCTCCACAATCACATTCTAACCAATGAGGGTTACTCGGTTGTTCAGCTAGCAATCCTTTCTTCTTACATCTTTCACAAGCTATCTTTTGGTAATCCATTTTTGAGCTCCTTCTCGACTTCTTCTCTGATATCAATATTCCATATCTCTTTTTCCATCCACTTATCTACCCTCACATGGCTCATTAATTTCTTCCAGTAAAGGTCTGCAAATTCTTTGGTGTCATCTTCCCAACTGCTGTCATTACATTCTTTGGCTATTGCCTTCTTCACTATCTCTAACATATCGTTCGTTCTTTCTTCCTTGTTATTCCCCCAGATGAATTGAGTGCCACCCATAAAGTGACTGTCAGAAGCTTTGAGTTCTCCTGATTCTTCGAAGCGCAGATTAAAACAAGGACTCACACATTTGTGACTCTTGATATGCACATTAATCTCTGCATGCATGGGTGCCGAAGTGTCAAAATAATAATAAAACTCTTCTGGGATTATCTCCTTTAGCCATTCCACACATTCATAGAGATGATTATACTTTTCTTTATTTAGCTTAATCATCTCTTCCTTAGCTATCTTTGTATATTCTTCCGAGCTTATGCTGTTATCAGTGCATAGCGGAAGCTGTGTTGTTGTTGTCATTTTTCCTCCTATGCCCACTCACCTAAACTTTGGTTACCCGATCTGGTTACATTATCTTCTATCTTTTTAGCCCCTCTCTCAAGGAAATCAAGAAGCTTATCGTTCTGTTCCACTGTGCCCATATCTGTAATCACTTTCTCTTGACATCTCTCGCATCTGCTGGTGTATTCTTTCTTCCCTCTTACCAAAACAGGTAAAAAGTTCTGTGAATGATATTTCCCACAGACAGGACAATGTGCTCTGCACCAACCAATATCTGCACCCAATAGGTAAAAGTTCTTGGTGTTAAACTCAATTCTTGCTGTCATCTTTATCAGGCTCTGCTTCCTCAACAAAACAATACAATGTTTTCCCTTCTGGATTTCTTGCAAATAATTCTCCAGGTCCTAAATTCCACTATTTTTCTTCCTTTTAATTCCATATTAATCTCCTCCCTTATGGTTTGCTGTTGTTCGTTCCATCTCTACCTTTTCTTCTTCACTCACTCTGTCCCATTTCAAATTAGCTATTAGCCAATCACCAAACTCTTTGGTTATCCCATAGCAATGGGTTTCAATCTTTTCCTCAAAGCCACTATCTTTATGTCCACATTCCTCACAAGTATAGCTTTCTTTCTTAGGCACCTTAATCTTCTGTGCTATATTGATGCTATACGGAAAGATATCGTTTGGGAAACACAGTCCCCTAAATATTTTATAGATATCTTCCAAGAGGTATGTTTCCATACAGGTAGTTTGGCTGTAGAAAGAGACTTCTTTTCCATTGAAGCTAAACCCTTTGCCCCTCAATCCATGTTTCTCGTGCCTTTTCCTGATACAATCAAGACAAGCATCTACATTGTTTTCACCTTCGCAGATGTCAAACTGCTTGGGCTTTATCTCATGGCACATTGGGCATTTCTTTGCTTCGATCCTTTCATTATCCAAATCTTCCTTGCTCTTGCCCATTGGCAATTGCTCAGACTTGTAATCCGTCTTGCTGGTATAATCAGGTTCGATTGGCAAAGGATTTGTTGCAATAGCTTTCTTGCCGAATAGATTTCGTTGCATATTAAACCTCCTATCTAATGACCATAGGCTACTTGAAGGTGGGAAGCTTCCCTAAAAATGAGGGAGATCAACCTCGGGGGCGAGAAACTTCTTTATGAAACCTATGAGTTTCATTTAGTAGGCTTAATCGCCATCTATTGATTTCTTTTGTTGTTTCATTCTGTATTCTCTCCATCTTTCTAGATTGTGCCCTGTAGCGTGTTTGCTCTGATTAAGCAACATAAGATTTTCAATTCTATTGTCCATCGTATCATGATTCATATGATGCACAATTTCTTGAGGTTTTAGAAATCTGCCAAGCTTTTTCTCCATCACAAGTCTATGTTCTTGCATATATCCATTTTTTGCATATGGGTGGTCTTGTGCTCTGATATATACATAACCTTGATGGATTATTTTACCTCCCTTCCAATGGCTATTTCCTTTCCCTTTTGTTTCAGGTCTTGGACCTGCTTTGAATTGAGTCTTTGCGCTATTTCCGCATACATTCTTTAATACACGAGGATCTTCTTTCGTCAATCCTTTGTTCCATGGCGTTCTACCTTTGCAGGATTTACTTAAATTCAATCTGCCTGCAGCAGACATTTTAGTTCCTTTTCGCATAACATCACCTCATTTGAAGAAATGCTATGGTCTATTTAATGATTGTGGCTCCACGCCTCTCAATCATTATCAACCCGAGGAGCTAAAATATAGCTGAGGGAGAAGGTATCACTCGTATATACCAACTTCATCGGATAATCCTTTCCGAAGTGAATTGTCAGTTCAGTAGCACCCAATGATTTACTAACCATCTTCGTCAGGTATTCTATCGAATACTTGCTTCTGCTTTCTTCTTCTGCCTTTACTGTCACTTTCTCTCCTTCCAGGTCTATCTTTGCTGTAGAAAGTTCCCCTTCTGCAATCATTGTTGCTGTTTCCCCTTTAGCTACAATAGCAAATGATTCTGCTACGATAGCTGCGTCTTCTATTGCTGCTTCGAATTCCCCAACGGGTATTCCTATCTTAGCCTTGAATTTCAGGTTAGGGATTTTAACATCCTTAGCCTCAATCTCTATCAAGGGCAGTGTGTAATGTCTCTTTGTTCCTACATCTATATACAGCTGGTTGTCTTTAAGCTCCATGGAGATTACATCATCTTCTTTCGCTCTTTTGAGGAACTTCTTTAGATTAGTCAAATTAATACCAATCTTCTCCTCATCCTTATCTTTAGCTAACTCATACATAACAAATGCTGAGCTGTGCAGCTTAAAGATAACCATTGCTACATTTGCAGGGTCCATCTCTACAATACTAAATTCATCTTTCGTTGCGATCACTGTCGCTTCATTGACTAGCTTTGTTATCAAATTAATCTGCTTAGTCAATAGTTTGGACTCTATTTTCAATTTCATGGTTTTGCCTCCGTTTTATTTATATTGTTCTGTGCTTTTCAATTTTGTGAATTGAATTTTGTTCTTTTTCCATTTGGAATAGCACTTTGCCGAACAAAATTTTCTAGTTGGTCTTGATGCTGGTTTTCCACATACAGGACATTTGCTTCTTGGGCGCCTTCTAGATATATAACCACATTTTCTACTGCAATATATTCCTTCACCCTTCTTTCTAGATGATGGTATAAAGATCTTGCTACAAACTTTGCATTTGCGTTTCTTCAAGCTTCTTCCATCAATCCATCCAACTGCCAGATTACCCATATGATAACCCTTAGGTTTATGGTGTTGTTGGTGTTTGCTTTTAGAAGCCATCAATCTAAGATTTTCGGGCCTATTGTCATCCCTTATCTTATTTCTGTGGTCAACTTCTTCAGTGTTGGTTAATTTTCTACCTAGCATACGCTCCATTATAAGCCTATGTTCCGCTTCATATTTTCCATTCACTCTGATATACACATAACCCTTATGCATATATCTACCTCCTTTGCAATTCATGTTTTATCTAACCTCTTTAGTTTTGGAGGTATCAATGCCACATAATAATTGCGTTCTTCTTCACTCCATTTAAAAAGCTCTTCCGTCAAGATCCAATCGTTGACCTTGTTGTCTGCCGTTCTCATCGTATTCACGATGCCATATTTCAATATCAGCTTCTTGAGTTCCGCTGTTCTCATTGACTTATTTCCCATCAATGAATACAACATTCCCCTTACTTTACTGATACTGCTTTTCAGCTCTTCTTTCAGTTCATTCTTCCAGTCAATTCCACTCTTTTGGCAATATAGATAAGTTTGGAATGCCCGATATTGCGTTCTTAAATTCAACAAGTTCTGTCCTGTGAATTCATAATGCTCTATCAGATATCCTGTTACTTCTTTCTGCCAATCTTTTGTCACTACAAGATTCATTATTGCTTTCATGTCGTCCATGCTATATGCTGCCTCTACATAATCTCCTCTTGTCTGCAATGCCTCAAAGTCATCCTTCAAACTCATACCAACAATCTCATTATAATCAAAGATTATTTTTCCTTTGAAGAGAAATCTCTTTGGCAAGTCTTCCTGTTGTTTACTGTAACTATTGCTAGTTAGTAGTCTTTCCTTCTCTGTTTCTGTTGCAGCTTTCAAAAGATTTATGGAATTCATTCCACGCAATATCCTAACTACATCCTTGAACCAAAAGATTGTTCCATTGTTCTCGAATAATAGCCTATACAAATACGCTTCTGTAACATCGCCAGTCACTTCTAGAAACTTGACTTTGTTCTTAAGCAATATCTTTCGGATATTCCATGACTTCCCTACGCCGCCTCTCCCTTTGATAAAGGCGAGGTTACTGAATCCTTGACACATCTTATCTATGGGCCTATGAATTGGCTTATAGAATTCATCAAGTTCTTTGTTGTCTACATAGGTCTTATGGTTGTAATCCATAATCTCTTTCTCAATAGCTTCGTCCCTTTCTTCGTTAATCTTTTCCATCTGCGCTTGGATTACTTCTGCTTGCTCTTTCAAACTAGCACCCTTATAATCATCAAGCACCTTGATGTCTTCGATTACTGCTTCCTTATTCTCCAAATATGTCAATGAGGAATCAAACTTGGCTTGCAGGTCATACTTGTCATAGCTTTCTGGAATAACTGCTCTAAGAAAAGCCTTCAGCTTCTTCTTCTCTTTATTTATTGTTGCTTCCGACTTTTTCTTGACGCCGTTCAGTACAGTTTCTTCTGTCATACGGTTTACCTCTTTTGTGTTTTATCTCGGGACTTCAACTGCTTACTCCCATCAAGCAAAGATCGTGAAATATATTTTCCTTGTTTATAGTTAGAATTGTTTTTTCCTTTCTCGGCAAATTTTTATCCTCATCTAATTGCCTTCTTGAGGGTGCTTCCTTATGTGTTTGTTTCCAAGCCAGTAATACCTCAATCAAGTCCTTTTTCGAATATCTTTTCATATTTCTCCTCCTATTGGCATTCAGGATCTCCTGCTAATTTTCTCACTATCTGATTTATTTTAAAGACTTCTTCTTTCTTCCTTTTTGTATCCCAATTTTCTGCTTCTTCTATTAATGAGTGCCCATCCTTCCAACTCCTTATCCATGCCCAAAATTCATCTTCTGTCATCCGTTCCTGGATTAACATAGAAAAGTCTACATTAATGTCTTTTTTTGGCTCTTCCTTAATATCTGACCTTATCACATAACTAAGACCTTCTGGGATATTCTTAACCTCAGAAACCAAACCTCGCCAAATTTCTATTTGGATTGGGTTTTGCTCCATCTTTAGGAGATACTCCTCCGCCTTTCCCAGCTTCTCTGATAGTGGGCTGTATATGTTTGTCAATCGGTTCTTTCTCTCGTTCAGTATTGTTCTTATGAACAGGAGCATTGGAGTCGACTCCAGCCTCTTTATTGTCCATTCGTTGCTCATTTTCCACCAACTTCCAGAATACTATCTCTCTGGATTTTCCTTTTGCTGTTTCGCCTGCCATCCTTCTACATTGGACATTAGCAAATCCCTCATTATCTATCTTAACCTTAACTGGGATATGCTGTTGACCATGGGCGGCTACCCGATCACCTATGTCGCTTATCAATGTAATCCCTGCATTTGACACTTCATAAGAGACCATCTTTCGAGTTATGATCTCTTTTCTCTTCACTTTCGTCCATGTATCTGCTCTTTTTCCGATATACTTTGAATGTATATCCTTCTCTACAATTCCTTCCAGCTGCTTAGCTTGTGCTAGTTCCCACGCCTCATTAGGATTCTTCCAATCATGAGCCTTCATCAAGGTAGGGGGCTTCTCAAATTCAGAAATATCAAGAGGAATATCAAAGGCACCCTTAATAATCTCTTTCCTTTTTGAATATTCCTCATTCTTCAGATCCTGCGTATCAAATTCTAGAACATCAAATATAATTGCTGTTGCAGGATACTGGGTTGTGAGAAGCCTAATCTTAAACTTATCCTTGGTCCTATCTCTTGTCTGGAGAAAACCCCTATTTGTCCTATATCTCTCAGTGAATACTGCGAATTCTGTATCCACCACAAAGTCATGAGGTATTTTCTGAAAGGATGCAACTATCTCTGGGAAATTAGATGCTGTTATATAATCTCTTCCCCAGAGAGTCACTTTATTGCCTTCCTTTCTTACTTTAACTCGCCTACCATCATGTTTTAGGTTTGCTACTCTGTCGGGTTTTCCTGTGGGTACTTCACTCTCGCTACACAGCTGGAACCCATCTACTTTCATTCTTTCCCCTCTGCTGCTATTGTTGCAGCACTCGTAAGCTCCGTATTCTTCTTCAATAGTTCCTGGAGTCTTGCGATTTCATCGTTGTCTTCTCGTGTCACGACCTCTATTTTCTCAACTTCTGGGATTGCTTCTCCTTTGAGAACCTTCTCAATCAATTCTTCCTCCTGCTCTTCTCTGATATTCACGAATTGTGTGATATCAAAACTCTCTTCACTTTTATTCAGAGCAAGTGCTTGAACCATCAGAGATACCTTCTCTTTATTTATAGGCACTTCTGTATTGATTGTTGGCAATGTTTCTACTTCCTCAAAGAAATGCAAAGCCCTCACTACAAGATTGTTCTGGAATGGGAACAACATTACAGGATATGGTCTTCCCCGCATATTGAATTCCCCTATCGCCACTTTATTTGCCATCTGTAGTATTTGTGCATATTCACCATAGTCCTTCATGTATTTCTTATGTTGTTTCGCTGCATAAATGTTGTCTGTAAAATACATCTCTGGAACTTCTGCTTTATCTCTGAATTGGCTAATTACTATTAAGTCACTATCCAGGTTTTCTTTGATCTTGTTGAGGTGCTCAGCACTTATTGGGTAAGCTTCTTTCCCCAACTTAAACTGCTTATGCGTTACTTCCTTTGTCCCTACTTCTTTGTTACAAGCAGAACAAAACTTAATTTGCTTCAGCACTTGCTTACAACATGGAGATAATGAAGGATACGACCTATTTTTAGCAACCTTTGTCAACTTTACTATATCGACAGCAAAATTGATATTTTCAAATCCCCTCAACCCTTTATGAGTTATTCTATATTCCATTTTTTTTACCTCCTTCTAGTTTATCACTAAGGCCTTTTTTTAAATACGCTGTCCTTTTGAACGTATTAGAAATATGATTGGTGTGATATTGCCATTTGCCTTTGCAACTTCTACTACAGAATTTTCTTATGCTTCCTTTACTTCGCTTAAGAGTCTTTTTCTTTCCACACCATCGACAAATGAAAGTAGCATTAAATGGATTATTACAATTTAAGCAGATTTTTTTCATTCTAATATCTCTAATTTTTAAAATAGGGTAGGAGAAAGAGTAGTCTTTGACTTTATCTTCCTCCCACCTGCCTCAAGTTTTGTTTTGGATGTCAAGATTTGAGGATTATGATACTTCAATTATGTAAATCAATAAATCTGCTTACACCTAATGGTAAGTGGTCTGGTTTCTCTGTTTCAACTATACAAGCATGACCTTCTAATCTGCTTATATCAGTTATTTGATGTCTCTCTATTAATTTTACTGTTTCTTCCACTCCCAAAATTTGTAAGCTAGAACCAACTATGCAATCTACTGTAAAGGATAAATTAGCTTTAGATATATCCCTAACTCCAAACTTAACATCCCTCATTATGCCCATTTCTCTAACCATCTTATTTTCCCCCTTTGATTTCAGTAATCTTTCGAGGATATGAGGATCTGCGAAGCCACTCTCATCCCCTCATTTTACGCCTTAAACCGAACAACCTTTCGAATTACTGATTTTCGCCACTACTAGAAGGGGGGAGCCCTCCTGTAAACAAGAGCGCATATTTTAGTTTAAATCCCCATCTTTTCATAGCTCTAGCGAATATATATTTTATCTATATAACTTCTATTTAAACTTTTTGGTTGTGTTCCAAGGAAGTCATAAGCTTTGTTATGGCTTTATCAAAACTTCCCTTAAAATCATCTGGAACGATGCTATGTCCAACTTCGTGACATTCTCTACAGCCATCGGCTGTAAAGTTTTCATCAACAAATTCACAGATGGTTTCTACAAATTGTTCTTTATCCATTCAAATCACCTTTTTGTTAATGTTCCTTGTCCTACAAGGTTGCCGTTAATATCATTTAAGATAAAATTGGTATTGCCTTGTCTTAATTTCAACGCTGCATCCTCAAGAATCCTAGCACATTCTTCAAATCTATCTTCTTCTTCGCCATTAGGCCCAAAGAATGCTGCATTGCCTGTCTTTACTTTTATTTTTAACATTGTCTTACCTCCTTATATATTTGTTTCTAGATAGCATTCATCTTCTTCTGGGGATAAAATCACTTTGGCTTTGCGATTTCCATTGACCCAGAGATTGATGACAAATCCATCTGCTGATTGATCTCTTTCTGCAAAAGTGTCTCCTTTGCTGCTTTCTTCGAAATAGATTCTGTCTCCGTCTTGCATCTTCTAACTACCTCCTCATAGCTTTTCTTAAATAACCAATCTCTTAGTCTTTTAAGATCATAAGTTTGTGTGTATTCAGCCAATTCTATCGGCTCTTTCAGGAAATCAGGCAACTCATTGCCTTTAGATAATAAGTATTTCCTTGTGAGATACATATAAATATTACACCAATCATGATTTAGGGGCGCCTCCATCGAGGAAGTTGAGATATACCACATCGCCTCAGCTTCACTCCCCATAGTTTCATCTTGCATTACAAGCATCATCCTTTCTATCATAATTCGATCCATTATCACTTTTGGTGGGCGCATTACCCAGCTAGGCATACAGAGAATGGGGCCTTGAATTGCCCATAACAATTTATTGACCTGCTTATCCCATTTCTTATTGGATTTGGGTGCTTTAGGAGGTCTTACTCCTTCAAACCCAAACTTGTCTCCTAGTGTTGATTGCATCTTTTCACATCTTCTTTACATGGAAGCCCATATATCCTCTAAGGTCATTATACTCGCCTTCGATATAATCCTTGTCAGTAATCTCATATCCATGATTTTTCAATTCTTCTCTAAGATTTCTTAGTTTTTCTGGATCTGCCCATCTTGGATTATATTCCCACTTCCACAAATAGGTCAGAATACCTTGTGGCAATTGGTCTATTCTCATTTTCTCACCTCGTTATTATTTGAGTTGCAAGTTGCATAGCTTGTAATTGCTTTCCATTATCTCTTAACTTAGTCAAAGCACCTATTTGAAGCTCAAATCTTTCCCTTTCCATTTCTTGTAGTTGCTTCAGTCTCTTAAGTGGAATCTCTATCCCATTTATCTTTATGATAAATTTATCGTTAGGTTCGATGTCGATGTTAAGCCTTACTTGCCTCCTATCTCTGACATCTTGCTTAACTGCTTCTCTTCTCTCTTTTGGGATTGTTCTCATATCAGGCATAGGCTCTTCATAATAACTCGCATCTGCTTTCATCACTTCTCCAATAACTGAATTAATCCAACAGCTTACACTATTGACCTGTCCCCTCATACAGCCGCTTGTTCCTCTGTTTGTGCCTTGAACTGTGGCAAACATATTAACATATGCCATTAAAATCAATCCTCTTTAACTAATACAGATTCTCTTTTGCCAGAAAATCTTGATTGTCCATTGTTATACCACTCAAACCCTATCGGTGCAGTATTCGCCCCTATTGTTTTCTTATAACCTTTTGGAGGAGTGGATAAGCCCCAAACCTTTTTACCTGATTTATATTCTGCAATTTCTATTTTTGCCATTTGGTGTCGCCTCCAATTTATTCTACCTTTTCAGGATTTATCATGTCGTCGTCATTAAAATCTTTCTCCCAAGATGCAATCATTATTGCTTCACTTGGTTTGCCACAATTGCAGCAGATATCTATTTTCTCTGACTCTACTTCTCTTCCTACTTTCTCGTTTAGGTCTTTCAATTCCTCTTCTGTTAAGAGATTATTGAATCCTACAAGTTCCCTCACATCTTCCCTGCACAAGCTTTGATGGGATATCTTAAACATCTTTCTCCATCCAGGCTCAGGGACTTTACACTGATTGCATGCATAAAACTCATCCGACATTTTATTGCACCATAAAGCTTGTCAGTGGTGTTTGTCTCAAATCTTCTTCTTCAGGTTCAATTTCTTCATCTTCCTCTGGTTCATCAAAAGAATCCTCTTCTAATGGTTCTTCAAGATCTTCCCCTGTTACTTCTTCATTTATTTCAGGTTCATTGGTCATGTTAATCACCCAATTAAAGTCTGTTGATGTACTGTTGTCCCGATCTCTGTTACTTCTCTTTCTAGCCTTTTTATTTGGGCCAGCTTTTTCTCTTTCGTCTGTGCCTTAAGATTAGCATATATTGACTTCTTCCTCTTTTCAAATTCAGAAATCATTGCTTGGTTGATATCCTCATAAGGTTTTGTAGCCTCAGAGCCTATCCACCCACTTATTATGCCATACTCAAAACTTTCATTTCCTTTGTCCTTGTCAAACTGCTGCAAGAAATTAGGAGTATCTTCTGAATCTTCGAAATAAGTAGAATAGAATCCCTGTCTATTATAGTGAGCTATAAAAGAGCAATTCAGATGTAAGTGAGTATATAATGCCTCACCGAAATGCTGTTTATCAAATCCACTATCTAGAAATCTAATCCATTGCTTGAAGATTTGTTCCTTTTCCTTTGCAGATAAGAACTTTGCTTCTGCGAATTCCATTTCACTCATCTCTTAAGAGATATAATGGAACACATTGCCAATTGGGAATAATATCTGCCCAAGACCAATCTTCTTTTCCATCAATATGGAGCCTAAAAACTGGTTTCTCTTTTGGCATTTCTGGATGGTTCAAATCCATTATTGCTTTCTCGACTGCTGCTGCAATCTTTTGTTTTTCTTCGTTACTAAACATCTTTTATCCACCTCAAAATTTATTATTTCTTCCTTTTGTAGGCGTATCCCCATCCGGAATATCAATTCTGATTTATTATAAAATCTATCATAATATTCTTCTGATTGTGGGCTTACATCTTTGTCATAACATAGTGCCATTTAGAATCCCTCTCTTTGGTTGATCAATTCAATCTTCTTGATGATGCTCTCTCTTATCTCAAAATTATCTGTGTGCTGATATTGCAGAGTTAAACTGTTTATTGCGTTCTTTTTAGTTATTACACCATCCATCGCAAGGTCATAGTATCTCTTTACTCTGTTCTGGATCTGATTGTCCATTCCAAATGCTTCACTTACTTTCTCCATTCCCATTTGATTCCCCTCCTTACTTTAATTACTTCTTTCTTGACTTCATCTGATAATCCTAACTTATCTATATCCCCTGTGAACTCAAGAGCAAGCTTCCTGAATCTGCCTAGACTGACTTTCATCTTTCCTTTATTCATTCTTGGCTTCAATCCCCTTCGGAGATCTTTTGCTTTATTCCTACAACCAGGATTATGAAATATCTGAGTCCTTGGTCCTTTTGATATATTTGGTATGAATGGAGCATTACACCAAAGACAGCTCTTCACTTTCCCTTTAGGAGTTCTTGGCCCCAGAAAAGTATATCCTTCTCCACTGAAATACCATAAGACATATGGATCACTTGTTCCATTGTAGATGCCTATTATATTATAACCAGGCTTTAGGGTAAATCCTTTCCTCATCTTCCTTCTTGTTACAATAGGAATACCCATAGCCCTAAGCTTTGAAGATACTGTTCCCTCCCAAATGCCCACTATCTTAGCTATCTCTTTCAATGGTTTCTTCTCTTCCTCATACAATCGTTTAATCTCTTTCAATAATCGTGAAGGACTTAATTCTGACCTTGTGCTGAAATACTTAGCATTTACATTATGAGCAGGATTCATAGTGATTCTCATTTCATGCAGCATATTCTGGACAAACTGAGAAGATACTCTCAAAATCTTCCCTATATATAATGTGCTCTTCCCTTCTCCCAGATACATCTTTCTGATTCTCTTTTTAATCAGCTTCCTTCCAGGGTGATCATCTGAAGACATTACTGGAATCCCTATTCTTCTCCTTAATCTATCAACTACAGCAATAGATATATTATACTTCTTTGCTAACTTCTGATTAGTATGAACTCTGTATGCTTTGCAGAAATCTTGAATAAATGCCTTTAGCATAGACTTGTTAGGTGCTATCTTTAGAATCTCTTTGTAATCCATATCAGGATAAGCACCTAATTCCTTAGTCAAAGACTTAATAGTATTCCTTGGCTTTTTCCATATCCCTGCCTCTTTGATTACCTTAGTGCATCTGAAATATTCTAAATGCACAGCTTTCGCAGTTAATGCTGCACCCTTTTCAGGATAGAGCATAAGGATTTCATGTTTAAGCTCATCGGTAATTTTTATCATTTTTTGTCATATTCAATCCCTTCCAGGAACTTCTGATCCTCGCTTTTATTCTGCTGTTCCAATTGCTTTTTGAAGTCGCCTCCAGCTAGCATCTTCATAACCATTGCAGTTACCATCTTCTCAGTCTTGTATCCTATTGGAAGGTCCATCATGGTGTGTCTAATCTCTGAATCAATTGATAATGTCAAGTCTTTTGCTCTTTTCAAGTCCCTTTCAAGCTTCTTGTTTATCCTGTCCAGCGCTTCAAGAACTACACTTTTTATTACATCTCCCATCTTATAAGTCATAATGAAACTTATCTTTTCAGTTATGAATTTATGCATCCCTTCTTGAGATAGCTGAGAAGCCAATTCCTGCTGAATATAAAGATGGATGTCTCTCTTGAATTTCTTGATAAATTCCATATTATGGAATATCTCTGCTGCAGAGTCTCTAAATGTCTTAGCTATTGATTCAGACTGTTCTGCTAAGGATGCAGCAGCAATAACTTTCATAGTCTTGCTTATTTCCTTACCATAACTTTTCATCCTGGATTCAAGCCTTATCTCAATCAGCTCATTAATCCTTGCTTCATCTACTTGGTCTAATCTCATTTTTTCAATACCTTACCTTGCCATCAACTAACTTAGCAGATAGCAACCTACCACTTCACGAATTTACCGAATTTATCTCTTATCGGATTCATTCTGTTCTCAATGATTCGTTTTTCTGTATCTTTTTTTCTATGACATTTGATACATAACCAACGATAATCTTTTAAATCTCTGAGATAATTACCACTGATATTACTTATTTCTTCAGGCAAATTAACTTTACACTCTTCACATAATTCAGGTTTAGGTTTATGCCTTCTAACCCATTTGTGCAATACTTTATAGCTTACCTTATCCCCTTTCCATAAATGATTCTTCTCCCCCTTTTGAGATATGCTTATCTTTAGTTTTGTCTCTTCTGAATGTTTATGACTTTTGCCCTTATTTGCTAACCCTATCTTTTTTCTTGTTTCTTCAGATACAATATGCCCCTTCAATGAATCGCTTCTTTTTTTTATTGTCTCTTGTGATTGTTTTTTTCCTTTATGGGCTTCACTAATTTTCTTCTTATGTTCATCAGTTCTTTTGTATATTCCAATTGGCATTATTCATCACCATAGTAATATAAGTTAAGTTGATTAATAAAACTTTCCTAATATTCTAAGTTCTTTAATTGCTCATCTGTCGCCTTCAATACCCTCTTGACATTATTTATAAAGGTATTATCTTTTACCATCGCTTCAGTACTCCAGCTATCAAAGTCAAAGCACCCCTCTTTACCATTCTTAATAACTAAAAATTCACTTCCTCCGTTCACTTGTTCTATGAAACAGAGATCCTTGAAGATTATCCCTTGTCCCAGGCACCAATTAGAATGTTGAAAAAACCTTCTAAGTTGTTCGATGTCTTCAATAACGGCAAATGAATTCCTATTCAATCGATCTTCCTCAACTATGAAGTCACCATCTGCTATGGCATACCTTCCGGAGCACCATCCATTTTTCATGCCTATTTGGTAAGTTGCTTCTGCAAACTCTTTTTCTGCTTTTGTTTTTGGTGGTCTGCCAAATTGTTCTTCCATATTACTCCCCTCCAGCCTTTTTTTCTAACTCGTTTAGCTTCATATCCTACTTTATCCATTCTTTTTCTGATAAAATATATCCAAGATTTCCTATTTTGCCATAATAGAAAGGTTCATCATCTACAGTGTATTTATCTATCTCAATAGCATTAACTGCAGCGTAATTTCCTTTGAAAAATGCTAATTCTGGTAGGCAATCATTCCTTAATACTTCTTTTATTGTTCCTTCTATCTCGAATAGCTTTCCCTTAAATCTTCCATGTTTAATTTTTACAGTTTCCATCGTTTTCACCTCCAGCACTTATTCTTGTTTAGTGCCATCTTCATTAAGTATTCCTAGAAATTGACAGCACCATCCTTTATCTTGCCAGAACAACTGCTGTTTATGTGTCTTGATTACTAATACTCCTGAATGGTTGTATCCCATATCCACTGCTGCAATCTTATAGACCTTTCTCAATTCCTTCAATGCCATACCTTGTGCTGCAGGAATCTTATCCATCTTGCTTATCCATTCCATCTGTTTTAGATTTGCCTTAAGTATCTCTGCAGTTATTGGTGGTTCTGCTACAAGTTCAGCATAGAAACCATTCTTCTCATTAGTGAACTTTAACTTATCTCCTTCTCCTTCCTGGAACACAAACCCCCCATTAAACATCTTTCTAGGCGGCAACACTTCCAAATAGTAATCATAGAAGGATTCGTCAATCTTCACTTTCTTCCCTGAATGGATTGCTTTAGTTACTGCATCCCATTCTTGAGTTGTGCATTTATCATACTTTACTTTGCTTATATCCAATTGAATCACCTCCAGCTCATTTGTAGAGCTATATCAATTAATATAATCATGAATATGTTACCTGCAAGAAATCCCAACAACGTTCCCATTATCAAGGACAATATCTCTCCCTTTTCCATAAGCATTTTTCACTTCCATCACCTCTGCTTATTTACATAATGTGTTGTATCTATACCAATCAATCTGGTTATCTGTCCCTTCTCTAGTAATGTCTATCTCTTTCCCATCTTTCTTCTTGAATATTATCACTTCAACCGCCTGTCTTTGATTACCTGCTCTACACTCTCTTTAGCATAGAAGGCCTTAGTTTCAGATCCAAAAGCCCCCAATTCTATTAATGGGTTCTTCCAACCACATTCCCCACATTCAGGACAATCTGGCTCAATCCTATTTCCACACTCTCTGCAAGTTATTACGCCTTCAAGTGCTGCTTCTTCCAATACACTTACCATAGAAATCCCTCCCTACAATTTTCTTACAATTGAACTAGCTCTATCCTTGGACAAAATCTATCTCGCCCTTCTCTGCATGCTTAGTCCATCTTACTGTCAGAATTTCCATCGAACCTTCTTGCCTTACTGCTTCAACTTTGCCTTCAATAAAGCATCCCCCAACAGAACTGACTAAATCTCCTACTGCATATCCCATTTGATTCCCCTCCTTAAAGGTCTCTACACATAACTGTTGTTCTTCCGTTTTCTACTGCCCTTTCACAAGCTCTCTCTATTATTGACTCTACTTTCTTTGTCAAAGCATCAGCTAATTTTGATGATACATTTAATGCTTTTCCTTCCTTTGTTTTTGCAAGTTCAATAATCTTACCTGCCACTATTAATGTTTTTACCATTTTTATTACCTCCAATAAATTGCTATTTTTCCATTTTTTAGCAATTTCTTGCTAATAATTTCTGTTGCTTCATTTGGCAATATATCAATCAATTCTTCATCTCGTATGTTATATGTTGGCATTTTATTCACCTCATTCGTATATTGTTGCTAAGTCTCCTTTCCTCTTTCTTACTTGCCCTTTCCTCTGGCTCTCCTTCATCATCAAATAGATGAGCGTCTTCTGCTAAACGTTTCATATTCGCCATTTAATTACCTCAATTTGTCTGCTTTCATCACTTCTCCTGTTCTTCTTCACTCTTAATTAAAGGCGTTCCTCCAGCTTTGAATATGCTGTCTGCCTGTTCATCAGTTAGTGTTTTCCTTTTGTAAACCATTTTTCCTCCACTACATTAAAGCAGCATTAAATTCTTTTTTCATCTGTCATCTTTTATCTTATATTTCTTTGAGATTAAACTACCTATCCTGATCTCTCTCCCTTTTTTGAAATCTCGGATATTTGATTTATTTTTAATAAATACTTTCTCCCCATTAAACTTATAATAGGGTTTTTTCACACCATAAACTCTGCTCCATATTCTCATTTATATTACCTCCTTAGTATAAATAGAATGCTCCCTTATCCAATGCTTTCCTCACTTGAATGTGATAAAATGCCCTTCTGCTACTAAGGTATTGTAAGCTCTTTTCTTTTCCTTCAGCTCATCCTGCTTAGTATTGAGCCTTTTTAATGATGTAGTCCTGTAGAAAGCTATTTCTCCATCATCAACATATCCCAGAATAAAATGTCTGCGCTTCATTTGGTGTCGCCTCCTAGTCGAAATCTCTTATCAGATAAATTTTGGGTTCTCCTCCTATGTTATGTTTATTGAGAATTGGTTTGACTTTTCTTTCCCAAAATGTTTTTGCTAAGGCATATTTTGCAGGGAATTTTGTCTTTGCCATATCCTCAAATTTGAGTGTATATCCGCTCAACATTATATCGGGGATAACATTCTCCATAAAAGCTATTCCCCACCATTTACTTAACCAAGCGTCATTAATTGCTATAAACAAACCGATGTATTTGCTATCACATTCATAGCTTGTTTGAACTCCATAAGCTCCTTCTCCACAAATTTCTTTCTTGATTTTATCAAAGTCGTCAAAAATAGCTTCTGGCAAATCTTTGTTTATGGTTATGCCATACATTATTGCACGATAGTCCCCTTGTCCCATTTAGAACTCACCCCATTTAATAGTTTATATCAAGATCTAAGCAATAAGCTCCACATACTTTCTCATATGCTTTCTTCAATTCTTGATAAGACTTATAGTTTTCCTTTAGCCTTTGTCTGAGTTCTTTATTCTCAGCCCTAATCGTTTTTGTTTTTGTCATAGAAAACCTCCTCCTCATTTCTTCTAAGTTTCCTTAATGCTGTAACTCTTGTGCCTATCTTACTTCTTCTACATCTATCACAGAGATATCCATGACAGGATTCTCCACATCTAAAACATTTCTTAAGCATCATTTTTACTACAACTTAAATCTCCTCAGTTTTTTCAGTATCTTCAAGAAGAGACTTCATATGCTCCTTGTGTTTCTCCTTGCATTTATGAATAGTCTTCAGCAGTATAGCCTTCTTCTCTTCAATCGTTTTAGCTGCATCCATCTCGGGCCACATTTCTTCCTTAATCTCCTTAGCCCATTTCTTTATGACTTTCTCATTATGTTCTTTTATTACGTGTCGAGTATCTATTTCATGCCATATATCCCAAGCACTTCCAGAATATTGAATAGAATCAGGAAGATCTTCAAATATAAATTTCTCTCCTTCCTTTGTAAACATTGAGTGAGCAACCTTGCATTCCTTTAATTCCTTCTTATATTTCATTACTATAATTGCTTCTTTCCTATCAATATCCCTTACTGGTTGCCTATATAGTCTATCATCTTTTGCAGTAGAAACCCACGCTTCACTTATGAAATAGTATTCATCTGGCTGCATCTGCTTTAATTTGCCCTTTACTATCTTCTTGCTTAACTCTTTTCCATCTGAATTAGGGAATTCAAGAAGCATTATAGTAACTTTGCCATCTTTCTTAGCGATTATCTTAGGCTGAATACTGCCTGTGCTAGTTAATTCAGCCTTAGCTGCATCCATAAAAGCTAAAGTCATTTATATCCCTCCTATCAGGAACTTTCCTTTATTATCTCGCTTCCGTTTAGAAGCAAGTTCTCTAATCTTGTCTTTCTGTTCTTCATTCCACTTCCATCCTTTATCTTTCTCTCCATGACATTTCCTGCATAACCATCTGAAATCATTAATATCTCGCATATATTTGCCACTATTATTTGACAAATCTTTAGGTGGTTTAATACCACAATGTTCGCAGAATTCAGGTTTAGGTTTATGGGTTCTTATCCAATCATGTAATGCCTTATACCCAACACCCTCTCCCTTCCAATTTGGATTATCAGCACCAGCATTTATTTGTCTTCCTTTATTGGCTTGACTAATCAATTTCTTTGTTTCTTTAGTATGTTGTTTTCCAAAGAAATGATTGCCTGCACCAGTTTTGGATAATGCTTCACAATTCTTGGAGCAGTATTTTCTATGCTGTGAGGGTGTTGCTTTAAACCAAATACCACAACGCTCACATCTGACTCGTCTCTCTCTGCTTTTATCATAGCAGGAACGACATCTTTTTTGCCTATACTCGATAGGCTTTCCGCAGTCAATACAGTTTGTTTTCATAGCCCTGTAATAACTTGCTTACTTATTAATCTTTCTCTTTACTCCTATAAATTCATCAAAACAGCCATCACTACAAATCCCTGTAACTAACTGCTCTCTTTGCCAAGGGATAGCATTAGGGAATTGTTCCTGGATTAACATATCTGGATCTCTTTCTCCAAGTTCCGGCTTAAAGTGTTTATTACAGTTAGGGCATATAGTAAGCCCTTCTGCATCTTTTCTTCTTACATCCATTTTTGCCTCCTTAATACTCTGAGGGTATCATGATTACCCCATCTGTAACATAGAACTTCCAAGTTCCTTCTGGAAAATCTGTGAAACCTATATGCTGTTCTATCAGCTTAGGCATCCCAGAGTCTTCCACGCAAAACAAGTCAGCCTTATTGTCCTTTACTTCAAGAGTCCAGAATTGGATCCTAAGTGCTTTTACTTTAGCTTCTCCTTGATATGACGCAATTGCATCAACCAACCAAAAAGCTCCTGCTTTCTCTGCAACTACCTTCATTCCATCTGTCGCTTTCAAAGGCAACAAAGTGAGTTTATGGTATTGCATAGAACCAGTGCACTGAGCCATATCTGCCTTCAGCTCTTGAGCTGTTAGTTTATTACTCATATGGTTTTCAACCTCCTTCATTTAGAAATGATAATAAGGGAGCTTATCGCCTTTTCATTGTTGGGGGTTAGAAAAAGCAGGGATAAGCCCCAATAAGTATGAATTATATTTAATCATATTTATCAATCTTTCCGTTAAATTAACGTTTTGGATCTGTTAAATTCAAAAAAAATAAGTAATCCCTTCATAGCCTATAACGTTACCCCTCTCGAATTGGCTATCCATTCGTTAGGATTTATCGCCTACCAATTCGTTACATCCGTTATGGTTTGGGGGCGCCTCCAATTACATATCTTTTCGCTCAATCACTTCAACCTTAACCCCTTTCTCAATCAAAGCATTATATTCTGCTTGAGGGATATATCTTTTCCCTGATGGTGTTTTACAAAATAATATCTTAGCCATAAGCTCACCTCTTTTTAGTATTTCCTTAATCCTTCTTCCAATTCTTGCTTCTTCTTCTTAGAGCATCCATTGAAGATACCCTTTAGACATAACTTGCCTTTACCTTCATTACCATACTTGCAGAAGATCTTATTTCCGTATCTCTTTGAGTGTTTCATTAGAATTCTCCTATTAAAGATATAGCAATTATCTTCATAATTCTTTTTCTTGCAGCACACAATTCCTTAAATGTAGACTTATACTTCATCTGGCTTAGCTCATCCAGAAAGTCCTTTGCATGTTTCTTCTCTTCCTTCTTCATCTTATATATCACCCTTTATTTATTCTCATATATAATCCTTTGTATATACAATCAAGCATAATTAGAAATAAGCTGCCCTATCATAATCAATCCTAACCAAGGAAAGATTTCCTTAAAGAACCACTTAATCTCTGCCTTCCTTTGTTCATTAGTCATATTAATCCCCCTTGCGTAACTTGCGTTTATTACGCTTATCTGGATATTGAGTAGTATAGCGTTTACCTATTGATAATCCTTCCATCTCTACCTTTTCAATATCCTTAGCTTTGACCCTATCCATTTTTAATCCTCCTGCCCTCAGCTTCAAGAACTAACTTAATTACCATACGCACAGATGCTTTACAATCACTAGGAATACCTAATAATACTCCTGTTCCACTTCCATATGCATCATACATATCATTTAATAATTTATCAGCTCTTTGTTCTACTTCTGGATCCATTTGGTGTCGCCTCCATTCAATCTATTCAAATTCTCTAAGTATCGTATATCAGAATCCTTAAACTTGATTTCTACAAATTGACACATAGCAGAACCTTCTGAATAATCAATAATATCTAATTCCTTACCTAAATAAAAGATAGGCTTATCCGATTCAGAATACTCTAAATGATTTTTTACCCTATGAATTAGTTTAGTCATTTTGATTATTTACCTCCTAGTTTATTGATTATCCCTTCAGCTCTATCTTTATCAAAGTAACCATTAATCAGATTACTTAATTGTTCCTGTTTTGCCTGGCTTAAATTCTGCCATAGGATCTGCATTTGAAGTGTAAGTATTCCATCAGTTATCTTTTTCATTCCAATACTCATACTTTAATGATTATCTCTTCTCCTTTTACTTTACTCCAAATCATTCTACCATTATCCTTAACAAAGGTTAAGATAGTAGATAGACTATTCTTCTTAAGAATGTCTTTAAAGTAATTCTTAAAGTCTTCTTTCTTATAGCCTAGTTCAGTTAAGTCATATATGATAGTAGCAAAGAAGTGTATGTATCTATTATCTATTGGAGTTAAAGGCATTAAGATCTTATCTCCTACTTCCTTGACTTCATTTACGTTTCCGAATGCTAAGCGTTTCTTCTTTGATTCTTCCAATTTGACTCACCTCCTTACTCAGTTTTAAATGCTTCTGTTACTTGCTCTTCTGTTATAGGAAAGTCTCCTTGAATCTTACCACACTCTAAACATAACTTAAACTCAATAGCATCTCCATAGTTACCATACAGTTGAGTTAATGCTTCTGGCATATATCCACTATGTTCATTTCCATCATATGTAAGATTGTGTGTATCCCTACCTTGAACATATACTGACATTATCCTTCTTGATTTACATTTGTCGCATCCCATTTCTAACCTCCTTGTATGTATATTTAGCTTGAATTTCTAATGCCCTATCATATCAATAGCATTCTGAATAATGCCTATGGCTGTTTTAACTTCTTCTTTATGAGCACCTAAGTCTTCTTGATGTTCATTGAACCATTCATCTAATTCTTGAACTGAAACCATTTATCACACCTCCTGATATATATATTATAATTGTTATTCTACAGGCCGCCTTTATCCATGTAGTAACGCTTAAAACCTTTAATCGTTGCTAGAACTATTTAAGCAATAATATCGTAACCCCCCCGAGAAAGTTTTATAATTGTTTTCATATATAGAAGGCCCTTCATTATATTGCTGATTGTTTAAAATTATGCAGAATTAAGAAGATACTCTCGGACATTTGTTTTATACCGATTTAAACCCTTCCAATAATCCTAGTAGTTGAACAGTCTTAACTATCTGTTTAAGTCTTTTCTTCTTCTGACTTGCCTTCATACCTTCTACAGATTCATTACTAATCCTTTTGAACTCAGCCTTCACTTTACTTATTGCTGCATCTAATTCATCTAGACTTAGTTTGGTCAAACCTGTGTAAGATAGTATGATCTCTTTCTTCATAGTATCCCTCCTGATTTGTTTTTGCTTTAAATATAGAATTAAGATCTGATTTGCACAAAAAAAAGGAAAGGGTTAAATCAATTTACCCTTCTCTACTCTTATATGAATTCCCTGTTGAACTAACCTTAATGCTTCTTCTTTACTATCTGCAATTACAATTATACTATACTCATTCAATTTCATTTGAATTACCCCTTCATTATTCCACTATGTTTGAATTTCTTTAAGAATTTCTTTAATCTTTCCTTTTCCTGCTTTTGCTTTTCAGTTTCAATATTACCTTGATTAACTGCCTCAAGTATCTGTTCTTCGAATCCCATTCAAACCACCACCTTCATTTCCTTTGGAACTGGAGTCGTCTCCAATTATGCAAGAACTAATGCCCCTACACCTAACCTGTCAAAATAATCCTCAACCTCTACACTATCTACAAACTCAGCCCTTTCAATTGGCTCTAAATAACATACTGACCCCTTAATCATATAATACATATCAATCCCCTCCTTCAACTATTTTTAATATTCTCCTTTCTGACTGACTGCTGAAAGTTAAACATATCCAGAAATCTAATCTTCCTTGAATACTCCTTCCAACTTAACCATACCTTTTTCTTAAAGAATAACATACTGCACACCTCCTTTAATTAATGATCTCGAAATAAGATAGGGGTTAAGTAAGTCCTTGCAGTCTACCCTTAGGCATTGGCTCAAGTTTAATTAACCCCAGAATGAATATAAAAGAGGGGTAAAAATCCCCTCAAAGATAAATTTATTCCTTGATAACTTGCAAGTTCCTTGCAACTGAGTTTAGAACTTGGGCTTCAAAGAAAGGCTTAAGAGCTAGTTTTACAACTGCATCAGATTTAGTCCTTAACTCAGGAACTCTCTCTTTCAATGCAACTATAATGGAATTGCAGTAATCAGCACTAAATCTTATGCCGATACCTTTAGCTTCCATCTGCTCTTCAACCACACCAATAGACTTAACAGCACCTTTTAAGAATGCTGAAATCTCCATCGGTTTAACTTCTTGTTTAGTTTCTGTCATAGAAAACCACCTTCAAGATTTGGTTAAACATCTGGAATAACCCATTAAGAACATAAAGATAGAACAGGTAATTTAAACCTACTTCTATCATAATACTTAGAGTCGCCTCCATAACTTAAGAAGTCTTATATCTCTTTTCTTCTATCACTTATTACCTATCTGTTAAGATGGCATAAATAAGCGTTTCAATGCTTAATATCTACTTATTCCTTATTCCCACCCCTTAGCTTACTATTGAATTGTAAGCGTATTTTATCGCTTAATAGGTCTTTATACTCAATGCACAAATCCTTTTCAAATAACCTATTGAGTATTCTTTTCTTGATATAAACACTATAAGAGAGGTTATTATAACCCCTTAGAATGATATACTGCTTATATTGTCTTGATTCATTCTTATTAAGTCTATTAAGACTACTCTTTCCCTTATGGGCTTTTATAGTCTTTAGATAGAACATAACCTTAGTATAAACACTATTCCTTAATTTTCTATTCTCTTTTAATCTCTTAATTGATTCCTTATACTGAACCTTACTAATTTTATGATTATGATATAGTATTTTCAATATACCTACTACTGAGAAATCTTTATACCTCTTGTTGTTGAGCAATAAGGAGTATTGTATTTTCCTTTCGTAAGTTGCGTTAATTTCGTTTATTCCGAAACTATCCTTATTCCTTATTATTTGATTTCTCATAAGTAATAGGTAGATGTTGTTAGTTATAATACTTGTGTTGAGATCTCACCCAATACCCCAGAATTCTTAGGTTTCACAGCCTACTTCTCTAATATTTGTATAAGTCATGTAGAAAATATGCGATTAACGAATGGGGGAAAGGGAAAGTTATATGAGTTCGAAAATATAAAATGAAGTTTGGTGACCTTAAACTTCAAAAGAAGAAACCCTTGAAGATATTGTAATCTCGGATATCACTAAGTTGAGAGAGTTCTACGAAGCGAATGAGCTAGCCGAGTGGTTTGACTTCTGCCGCAATAGCGGATATGATTATTACCGGGCCTTCCTCTTTCTCTATGAGAAAACTCTAAAGGATTATTCTGCCCTTCCGAAGTTTCCTAATATCTACAAGTATATGACAGAGTATCAGAAAGGGATGCAGCAGAAAGAGAACGAAAGGACAAAAGACTTTTTAATCTGGGAACTCCCTGTCTTCAAAAGTGTAGCAAGGCATTACAGGAGAAAAGAAGGTATGAGTATAAAGGAAGCTGAGCATTATGCAGTTGAGCATTATTCTAATTATATGAGGGAATGGTATCAGAAAAAATTTTTACCCAAAGAATTAATAAAGATCCTTTAGAAAGAAAGAAAAATTATTTAAAGGATAACTCCAATAAGGTAATAATGGAAGAAGAACCAGTATATGCATTTGACGAAAATGATTATATCGTAGAGATTGATCAGACTAAGCATCCAGCTGGCACATCCTAATTTTTTTTCTATATTTTTTTCTGATCGAAAGATATTTATATGAGTGATATATATAAAATCTATATGGTTATTATTATTCCTGCAGGGAAGAGAAGTATTTATTCTCCTGCTCATTATAAGATAAAGAAACTATTGGGGGACCAGAAACTTGTCATAGTTGATATGCTGTTTACATGGGAGCTGCAGAAAGCTAAGGATATTCAGAATGCTCAAAAATTTTTCCGACCAAACTATAAGGTTATCATAGATGGAGTGGGGTGGGTTAATCTTGGGAACAAGAGTTTTCTTTCCTGGAAAGAGATTGAACAGATGGAAGATGATTGCCAGCCAGAGGAGTTTGATTATCAGGTTACTAAAGTGAGCGTTGGGTGTCCGAAGAATTGCCCTTATTGTTTTTCGAAGGAGTTTAGGTTTCTTAGTGTCCCTAAGATAAATAGGAATCTAGTGAGGCTTACAGATGAGAACTTGTTGGCGCTTAAGAATGTTGAGGACTTGCTTAATGTTTTAGGCACTATGAGTTGGCAGGGAAAAGTTATAAATTATGAACTTATGGCTGGTATAGATAAGGAATTCTTAACATCTAAGATTGCGAAGGCTTTGAAGAAAAATAGATTTAAAGTGATTAAGTTTGCGTGGGATTCTACTTATGGCCTTGAATTTGATTTGGTTGAGAATACTTTGAATATGCTGGAAGGCTCAGGATACAGATTGAAGGATACGCATGTATTTATGATATGCAACTGGAAAGTGAGCTTTGATGAAAATGTCAAGAAGGTAAAATACCTTTACCAAAAAGGTGTGCAAGTATCTGACTGCTGGTTTAAGGAAAAGGATCATTGGTCCGAAAGTGAGAGAAAACTTTTCAGACATATCTGCCGGAGGGTTGGGCAGCTGGTTAGAGCTGACTGCAAGTGCCTTGAAACATTCATACGAAATGGTGGAGATGCAGGAAGGAGATGTAAGTTAGATCCTGAGTTCAAAAGACTGATGGAAGATATATAGATTAAATATATATACTTTAACACCGAAATGTTTATATATAAGTTATATGTATAATATATATATAAGATAGACCATGAGGCGACTACAGAGGTATAAAACTCCTACCTGCTTGAATTGGATGTCAAGTTGTAGTCGCCTCCTATTCATAAAGAAGGAAAAGAAAATGGTAGCATGTATAAAATGTGGGGAACAAATAATCTGCTCAAAACAAGGTTGTTATTGTAAAGGCTGCACTCCCAAAGATAAGAGGGCAATATACGAGAATGGTCATTCAAAAGATCATGGGGACTGATAGATATGGGCATAGAGCAGAGTGTTGAAGCAGGGATGAAAGCTGAGAATTATTTCGCTTCAATACTGAACGAGAAGGGAATTTTTTATAACTTTGACGATGATTGGTATGACTTCATGGTCAACAAAGTTAAGGTTGAAGTGAAGAGCTGCCGAATATCAGTTAAAGATGTGAAGCATCATTTCCGCCCTGGGAGATTTGATTTTACAAATGAAGAAAATAGGAAGAAACAATACAAGGAAAATATTTGGATATGTCTTATAGCAAGGCATCAGGATCAATTTATCTTATTAGGCTTTGTAAAAGCTAAACAGCTGAAAATGAAAAGATATCTTTCGTTACCGAATGCTAGGGGATTGTCCCCTATGTCTTTTGATGATTGGCTTAAAAAAATCAATAGGTGAGAAGAGAATGAAAAAAAAAGCTAAGAAAGTAGTCAAGAAAAAGATTTCTAAGACTATAGTTAATTTTATTCTGGATGAAACAGGATCTATGACAAGTTGCAGATCGCAAACTATCAGTGGATTTAATGAATACATAAAGACCTTGCAGAAGAAAGCTGGGAATGTATTGATGAGCCTGACAAAATTCAACAGCGAAAAGGTAAAGGTTGTTTATGCATCAACGCCCATAAAGAAAGTTCCGAAATTGACAGAAGATACTTTTCGTCCTGCTGCATTGACTCCTTTGTATGATGCGATAGGTCAGACAATTAGGACCGTAGAGAAAGCAGAGAAAGCAAAAGTGCTAATAGTGATTATGACTGATGGATATGAGAACGCCTCAAAAGAATTCACACAGAAGACTATCTTTGACATGATAAAGAAGAAGCAAGATGAAGATGATTGGACTTTTGTATTCTTAGGTGCAGATCAAGATGCGTGGGGAGCAGGAGAAAAACTAGGATTACATCGTGGAAATGTAATGTCTTTCGCTTCATCAGATATGAAAAAGACAATGCACAAAGCAGGTGGACAAAGTGTAGCATTCTGTATGAGTGCTAACAATTCAACAAAGGATTTTTTTGGAAAATGAGAAGGAGAATAATTATAAATAAGGACTATTTTGATTCATTAGGGTGGATGGGATTTACCCATACTAAATCGGGTCATTATTTTTGGTTTTCGAGAGGCACACAAAATGAATGATGATATGAAAGAGATACAGGAATTAGCAGAAAGTAAGGGATACGAAATAGTAAAATACTCTAAGACTGACAATAAATCAAATGAAGAAATTAAAGGGAGGCACACGTTTGTGTTTGAAAAATGATAGAGCAATTTACATATATCGACAGGGAATTAGAGAAAGGAGTGGACGTAGTTTGCGTAGTAGAGAACGGGATAATCAAAAACAAGCATATTGATATACTTGAACCAAGTGATTGGGGTGAATCTTATGGATGAAGAGAAAGATAAAAAGACTTCTGTAGAGAGGCTTATGTCTGCCGAGAATTTGAAGAATGTAATTTCGCAGTTATTTAGTGCAGCAGTAATTATAAATACAGAAGTTAAGAAAGGTGCGAAGAGTTCATCTAATATTTATGTGAACAAAAAGTATGAAGGAAAAGACGCAACGGTGGTAATATGGAAATAGATGGAAGCAGTAAAGAAAGTAGTAATCTTCCTGGCTTTAATGAGCCTAATTTCAGATTAAACATCAAGAGAAATTTTAAGGGAGATTATGGTTTTGAATACACAGTGAAAGCAGATAATATTGACCAGCTTAAAGAAAAGGATTTCGAGATGCGAGGGCACCTCTATGAGCAAGGATTGATTAGCAGGAAACCAATAAAAAATGCGGACCCTCAAAGAGATCTACCAAGGCATTGATAAGGACGAATTCACTTTAGGCCTCACTAACTTTAAATTCTTTACAGAGAAAGTTATAGGTTGGCAAGTAAAACCTTTTCATCAGGAATGGGTAGATATGGTTCTTCATAACAGAAGAATAGCTATTCAAGCACCTACAGGATTTGGCAAGACTTCTATCCTTGGGACAGCTTTTTGTTTATGGACTTCCTTAATCGAAAGGGAAAAAGAAATGTGTATTGTTTCTAAATCATTAAACCAATCCACGAAAGTTCTTAGTGGCATTAAGGATGTAATAGAGAATAATGAATATCTTATGAAGCTAATCCCCAAGAATAAGCCAGCAGGTAACTGGTGTTCTGCTACTATGATGGAACTCTCTACACAATGTAAGATATTTTGCAGACCTTATTCAGAAAACATTAAAGGAATACATGTTAATTATTTATTAGGAGATGAGATTGCTTCTTATGATGATCCAAATATCTGGCATAGGTTTGTAGTTACCAGGACAAATGCTAAGAATGGTGTTGTCGTTGGTATATCTACTCCAGATAACATTGCAGATCTCATGCAGGAACTCCAGAACAATCCTGAATATATTTCAAAGACTTATCCTTGTGTTATGAATGGGAAGTCAATCTGGCCAGAGTATTGGCCTATGACTAAGCTTATGAAAATCAAGAATGAGATAGGTCTTGCAGCATACGAAAGAGAATATATGTGCAACCCAAGAGCAGAAGCAGAAAACGCTTTATACCCCCCTCATTTATTAGTAGATTGTTTTGATTATGATATAGGATTTATCCAAAGACCATTAGAAGGCTTTACTATTATCGCTTGTGATTTTGCTATCGCATCAGGACCAAGGGCTGACTTTGATGCTTACGCTGTTGTAAATAAATTCGGAAGGAAAGCCACAATATTACATGGTGAATGTCATAGAGGATTTACCATTGCAGCTAAAGTTGCAAGGTTGGAAGAATTATTTTTTACTTATAAAAAGAAGATTGAAACAGATGAAAAAGAAGAGGACTCTAATTCCTTAATAAAATTCATAATAGATCCTAGCAATGTAGGACAAGCAGTCTATGAGCAATTGAGAGGAAAAGGATATCCTGTAGAGTGTGCTCAATTCGATGCTTTCAATAGAAATGCTATGCTCATAAATCTAAGACAGATGATAGAGAATAAAGATTTGATAATTCCTCGTAAGCAAGATGATCCTTTATGTATGACCTTTACCGATAAGATGATTAAAGAATTGATCAGCATGGTAGAAACAAAGACCAGAGCTGGACAGATATCTTATCAAAGCAAAGCACCACACGATGATACCGTAATGGCTTTGGCTATGGGTTGTCATGGTGCTTCACAACAAAGAGAATTTTTAGATATGATGGCATTTTAGTAGCTCAGTCATAAGTGGTATTATGGTTGATGGATTAGGAAACTTATGTGCAATGTTTGGACTGTTGCAAAACCATGACACAAAAATAGAAGATCAAAGTATTCTGAGGGATTCGAATATGGGTTGATAAAGATAGAAAGATGGCAACTTAAACAAAGACAGGAACTTCCTTTAGATATTAAGATAAAAATTACTAAAAGAAGAATAGAAGAATTTTATAAATCATTCAATAGCAAGGTTTATATCTCTTACAGTGGTGGCAAGGATTCTGAAGTTATGTTACACTTAGTCAAGTCTTGTTATCCTGATGTTAAAGTAGTATTTGTTGATACTGGCACTGAATTAGATACAAGAGAACACGCCATAAAGAAAGCAGATATTGTTCTTAAACCTAAGATTCCAATGTTACAGATTTGGAAGAAATATGGAATACCTTTTCCATCTAAACAACAAGCTAATTTTATTTATAAAGCGAAACATACAAAGTCAGATTACCTCAGAAATAGATTAATGACTGGAATTATGAAGGATGGGTCTAAAACAATGTTTAAGATTTTTGAAAAGTGGAAATGCATAATTGATTCGGATATAGAAGTATCTGATAAGTGTTGTTATTATCTAAAGAAAGAACCTTTTATCAGATACAAAAAGCAAACTGGAGAAGTCCCGTTTATTGGTACAATGGCTTCTGATGGGATGCAAAGAAGAACAGAATATCTAAAAAATGGTTGTATTAATTTTACTAAAGAAGTTTGTCACCCATTAGGTTTTTGGACTGAACAAGATATTTTAATGTATATAAAGAAGTTTGATTTAGATTACTGTAAAGCTTATGGGAATATTATTGAAGTTAATGGATTACTTAAAACAACTAAAGCAAAGAGAACTGGGTGCGTAGGTTGTGGGTTCGGTGTTCAACTTGAAAAAGAACCAAATAGATTTCAAAGACTAGAAATAGATAATCCTAGGTTGCATAATATAATTCTACATAAATGGTGCGATGGTGCGATGGGAAAGGTTTTAGATTTATGTAATGTAAATTATAACAAACCTAAAAGTATTCAATGGACTCTACGGGATTCGAACCCA